>UEXM01001419.1_pt1 | contig 20433 bp, 26 predicted proteins | sample 1796661 | NCBI WGS metagenome assembly UEXM01 (sample SAMEA4772469, study PRJEB27181) | metagenome | reverse complement strand
TACGTAACTGGTGTCAATTTCGCAGGGCGTGTCGGGCTTGGGGAACTGCTATTTAGGGACACGTTTATACGTAGTGACAACCCACTTCTGTATCAAGCACTAGAGTATGGTGGAGGCCCTCTTGTTGGTATCGTAGCGCAGATAGAGCGGGGGGCTAAACTATTTGGTGAAGGTGAATTTTACAGAGGCACCGAAGCCATGATGCCTGCCGCGGTTAAAAACGGTATGAAATCTTTGCGCTATGCTAATGAAGGGGTTAGAACTGTAGGCGGAGACAAAGTAATAGAAGATCTGCACCCGATGCATTTGGGGCTACAGTTTTTCGGCTTTGCACCCGCAGGATATTCTTATCAGCTCGAAAAGAACTCAGTGCTAAAAGGTGCGTCACGCGCAACCGTAGACCGCAGGAAAAAGCTGTTAGATCGGTACTTCCGCAATTACTTTAGCGGTGACGATAACAGTAAAGTATTTGATCTAATACGGGAATATAATGCAGATCATCCAGAGTACCCCATAACTTATGAGACTCTACAAAGGTCTGAAAAAACACGCGCGGCTGGGAAGCGGTCTCAATATCACGGGGTGTCGTTCAACCCTAGACTACGAGCGTTATATATGCAGCACGCTCAAGAGTTTGATAAAAACTCATCTCTGTTCATGTAAAAAAGGCCCCCACATATAGTGGAGGCCAGTACATGGAGAACAACCTATAGTGAGTTGTCAGGCGAAGTATATCACATAGTTCTCCACACTCGTAAACCTAATTTTTTATTTTCTATGGCAGTGCGTAACTCTAATTCAAAGTTTTTCATTTTTGCCACATCTTTTAGCTGCTTCTTTGCCTTATCTATATCTATGCAAGGGAGGAAAAACGACATCCCTACATCCATGCTCTCCCAATCCACGGTTATCTTTAGCCCGTCAGGATTTAGATCATCAATCTTTGCTACCTTCATCTACTATATCCAGTTTAAATGTTAACTCAAGAACCCACACTGCAGGCATCGCCATCTTCGTGCCTTTGGTGATACGTATCTTAGCGCGTCTGGCCCCTAGCTTATCTTTTAGTTCGTTTGTAAACGCCGTGTAATTCAGTTGATGGTCGGCGCTCCACTCTTTTAGTGGTTTAGGTAGCAAGAATAATTTGTTCGTATCGGGTTCGTACCGCGCCACAAGTTGCCCCCTCGGTACAGCTTCGGGGCGTACAAGCGTATCAAGCCCGTTGTCGTTTTCCCCCACACCGCGCAAATCTTCGTTGCTATCGATCATAAGGATATTGTTGTAGTGTTCCGCTATGTAGTTGCTCAACGTCTCTTGAACCGACGAACCTATATCATCCACAAAAGCTTTGCGCTCTCGTAGTTCCCCCACAACCCAATTGAATATGCTTTTCACATCGTAATTTACGTGCCCTAACTGCTTGGCTATGATTAGCCCTGCAATAATTGTAGCGCACCCCGCAGACCAAAATCGGTTTTCTGAAGCCAACCCCGCCGCTGCGTCTATACGTTTCTGTGCGTCTAACACAAGCTGCTCCGCGTTGGCCCTGTTGTTTATAACCCATTGCACATACTCTACAGCTAGCCAACCGTAGTTGCGCTCTATAGACTTGAGCAGTTCATCAGCCTGCCGCTTTACTCTAGGATCGGTCAGCTTCTGCGGAACTTTCAATTCTAACAGCCGTTGCATCTCTGCTGTCGGTTCAGCCTTCTCTCTTGAAAGTATGTCCCATGCACTGGTGTTAGCGGAACTCAAGGCTAGCAGTCTCCACGGTTTACCACGCGCACGTTCAGTATTACCGCTCTGTGCTAGCCGATTTTTCTGTCTGCCGCCCGATAACGCATAGGCGTACTCCGACATCTGTAACGTGGTAAGGTTTGTCATCTCATCAGAGACGAGCAGCAGATTATGATATAATTCTCCACGGTTCATGCGGGAGTTTTGCGTGTCAGCCTTCTGTAAAATTAACAGTTCAGAGTTGCCCCATATGGACAACGCCGCCTGAGAAGTTGTCGTCTTGCCGAAACCTGTCTGGCTTACAAGATGCACCCCAAGACTGTTTATGCCCGTGAACGGCATGAGGATGGAACCGTAACTCATACCTATAATAAACTGATGCAATTCCCAATTAGGGCGGTTGTAGAATTCAAGGTTACTCTTGATCGCATCTTCTGTGCCCTTCTCTACAAACGCTTCTAACATACCGCCTGTTTTTACAGAGGGAGGATTGTATCGGATATCATCGCCCATTATGAGTTTATCCCCTAGAACAAACTCCTCCATAAGATCGTCGTCAACCCAACCAAACTGCCGATGTGCTTCATCCGCTGTACTCTTTGCTTGCAACTCTTCAATCCACCTCTGTGTGTATGCCATCAACGCCTCCAATGGCTTTATGCCAAATACAGCTACGCCGTGCATGGACATGTTTTTACGAAACTCATCGCGGGAAGTTACGGATGTTAAAGGTACAGTGAACTCTCGTACCCCGTCCCTTGGGAGATGTAAGCAAAATGCGATTATCTCACCAAGTTCTGCATCTCGTAGCCTTCGCGTGACGTATAAATCGTTCTGGTAAACCACAATCTCTTCGGGATCTCCGTCTCTGTTCACGGTGCGTAGATACACTCCGCCGTTCTCGCCTCTAAAATATGGGCGTGGGTAGACAGGGATACTAAAAGTTTTCTCTACAGGGCCACCCAACATGCTTTTGGCTTTGACTTCTACGGGGCCGCTTGCTTCTTTTATCTTCTGCCCTATCGTTATGGGAGATTTTATCTGGCCCTTTAACGGGCAATCATCGCATATGTTAGGGTTTAATTCATCGAACTTTTTGCAAGTGTACGGCCCTTTAATTTCGGATAGCTTACGCTGCATATCGTCATGGTCGTACCCTTGATGTTTTTCTGATATCTTCACAGCAGCGACAGCCGCATCTGTGCAAAACTTGGCAATAGATAGCCCCGCCCTCCACAATGGTTCGCTTATTGTGGTCTGGTTCTCCCACACGTTTTTAAGCTGTGCGCAGCCTCTACCGTTTAAAGTCTTGGTAACGATAGTTTTAAATACACTCTCTTTGTTGGATATCAGCGCTTCTTGCAGGGCGTCTGGCCCTAGTTCTATCTGCGTGTTAACGGGCTTTAGTTCGGCACCCAACGACTGCATGAACTCCGAAAGCTCTATGGGCTTTGGTTCAGTCACTCCTATCCGCTCTACTGGAAGTGGGGGATCATCTTTATAGTTATGGGTGTTTGGTATCCGCAGTATCCGTGCTGCGTCCGATGTTACCGCAGGGTCTGCCAGTAGCCCACGCTCTGCACATACTTTTTTAAGCCGCTCCGCAACGGTTAGCCACTCGGCTAACGGCGCAGGTTTATCCAAGGGCCAGTACACATGTACACCTCGCCCTGAGTTTACCAACATGGGCTTAGGTAAATTCACGTCCCCTACAAAATCTCTAAGGGCTTGTATCGCGCTCTGCTGATCAGGGTATTCTTTACTCGGCCCACAGTCTAAATCTAAAAACAAAGCTTTTAGTGTGGCTACGTTTTCTTTCTTGCGGTTCCCTGCTTCTTGCAGCGTACCTAAACCGAAATACACATCAAAGCCATCTGCGTCAAAATGGTCTGCGGCTTTGGCAACGGATTCTATGCTGTCATAAAATTTTTGTACACGTTTATTGGTAGACGCCTTTGCTGCAAATACGCAGTAATGCCCACCATCGCCTAGTACGGAGCGTAAAAATTCTATTGTTTTCATTGTGCTGCTCTCCATTTTAAATCGTGGCGGGGGGATATCAGTCCCCGCCACGATACAATCTTAAACGATATACAGGATTATTCCCATTCGTCTAAGATCGACCCTAAGTCTGTAGCATCCGCGGGAGCAGCCGCCGCTTTCTTGCTGACTTTCTTGGGTTTCGGTGCAGGGACATCATCGATATCGACTTCATCCTCTGCCAATGGTGGTTCTTCTTTTTGCACTTTATCCGTTTGTGCTACAGTCGTAGTTATAGCACGGATAGCTTCGTCTGTATCCTTCAGCTTCACTGCTTCTTGCAGTTCTTCTTCTGTTAACGGACGCACCGCTTTAAAATACAGTTTCGGTGTTGCGCTACTTTCATCAAAGTACACCTGCGTCACCACGGCTATAGAAGGTGTCTTGTGTGCGCGTAGATATTTGGCGTAAGCCTGCATACCCATCTTACCGTCTTTCGCGTCCCCGAATATAGAAGTAGCAGGGAGTTGGAATTGGTACACGGTGTCCATCTGACCTTCTAACGCAACAGCGATACGTTGCGAAAATCTACAGGCACGGCTTTCCCCTTGGCCCGACCCTTTTATGTTCTGTGGGCAGTCCATGCACTTTGCTGCTTGGCGCGTTTCCGATGGAACACTTGGATCAGGGGCTTGCGTATCTGGTGACCAACAAGCGGGAGCAGATGGATTTTCGGGATCGTATTGTCCCGCATAGTATGTACGAGAAATCTTCGCAGCATTTACTATTACTACGTTGATGAACCCGTCACTCTTCACATTGACCTGCTCACCACCGACCATCTCACGGAAACGGCCCCCACGGATGCTTATGCGGCGAGACCCCCCACCGCTACCCCCTGCAAGATTATCATCGACATCCTGCAAAGACTTGAACAAATCACTAGCTACGAGGGAGTTCCCCTCAAACAACGCCATATCAGACATCGTGTTCTCCTTGCTTTGTTTTTAATGGAAGTTCCATTTGTTTAGGTTTATCTTCCCCTGTCAACTGTTTTTCGATGGCAGGGATATTGTATCGGTATGTTGTACCACCCCGAATGTAATGGTCACGCTGTATGTGACCTTCCTTCACCCATTTTCTTATGGTGAAAGGAGACACACCGAAATACTCGGCGGTCTTATTAACGTCAGAATACACAGTATCCGTCATTTTTTCCTCACTGAAATTATATACTCGCTATCCACATTTAGCCCTTTAGGTAACACGTCAGGGTTCTCTTCTAAAAACTGCCGCATGTGGGTTTGGTTAAGCCGCTTCTCCAACAATTCGGGAACCTCATGCTCCATGATGAACTGGTGCATCTGTTCCCAATCATTTGTCCAATACCGCTGCTTAACGGTTCGGTAAAACAACCCTTCGGATGTTCTAACACTCTCAACATTATGCTCTTCGCAATGATCCAACAACGCTCGTTTGATGGTATTCATCTTATCAACGAGTTTCGCATCTTCATCTTTGAATTTAGCCGACATCTCTACCCGCTTATCGCGTATCTTAATGTACGCTTTCGTTAGCTTTTCTACAGGAACTTGCATAAAACTCTCCAAACTTAGTTATACGTGGCATATAAGTAGTAAACGTAAGCTAGTCAAGCAATTCTTTGTATAAATCGATAATTTCCGTATGGGTGTTTATCTTATCATCCAGCAAGTTGTATACACGCCGTTCCGCAAACGACCCTGCTAGCTGTATCACCGTACATTTGTGTTTTTGTCCCGATCTATGCACCCTAGCATTTGCTTGTGCGTAGGTTTCTAATGATGGTGTCGGCCCCCACCACACAACAGTGTTCGCTGCTGTAAGCGTCACCCCATGCGCTGCGGCTTGTGGCTGTATCAATAGCACCTTGGGATCTTTTTCGTTCTGGAACTGCGCAAATATCTCGGTTCGCTTACGCGCTGCTACATCTCCTCGTATGATAGCGGACGTGACATTATCCCGGGTTAGCTTCTCGGCTAACAAATCTATGGTGTGTTTGAAAGGTATAAAGATCAACACTTTCTGAGAGCATTCGTCGATAACTTCTTTCAAGACTTTATATCTATTAGATATATCGAACTGAACAGTGTCACCTTCGTCGGTGTATATTGCTCCTGCCGATATCTGAAGCAGCTTGTTTAAGTTTACCGCAGCGTTCACTGCTGTAACACTTTCTCCTGCGACTTCCATAACCATGCGTTTTCGGAGCAGGTCATAATAGGTTTTCTGCTGTTTAGTCATTTCGACCTTGCGCTTGGTATACACCATATCTGGCAGATCCAAGCACTCTTCTTTGGTGAAACGTATTGCAGGTTGTAGCGCCCTAAACACGGTGCTTTTGGCGTTCTCTTTTGGAACCCATTTAAACTGTGTGATCTTCATCATAATCTGGTCACGGAACGAACTAAAGAAACTAGGCACACTTAGAGGGTTTACCAGTTTAGCCAGTCCGTATGCGTCTAGCGGTGATTGCGCGGCGGGAGTACCTGTCATCATCCAAAGCCACGTATCATCTTTCAACAGCTTCTTTAATGTTTTCCAACGCTTTGTCTGCGCATTTTTGTAGTGCGTTGCTTCGTCTACAATAATAAGATCAAAGCCGCCTTTAGCTATGGCATCCGATACAATATCGACCCCGTCATAGTTTATTATAACAAAGTCACTACCGCCGTTAATTATCTTTTTGCGCTTCTCTTTCGCCCCATACGCCACATCGACGGTGCGGTGCATAGCAAAGCTAAACAAATCTTCACGCCATGCGCTGTCCATAATAGATAAAGGGCATATGACGAGAACTCTGCGTATGATACCTTGCTTCATAAGAAAATCAGCAGCCCATATCGCACTAGCGGTTTTACCCGTGCCCTGCTCGTTAAAGCAAAAGGCTCGTTTGTTCATAGTCAGGAACGCTGCTGTATCTTTTTGGTGTTGGTATGGGCTATACTTACCCACCCAATCATATCGTTTTTCAATGGGGGAAGGCACTTTTATATTTAGTGCTTTCAGTTTGTGGGCTTCGTCTATACCCCAATTAACGACTACTTCGTTCATCGACAACTCCTTACTCTTTGCAATCACTGTTGTGATCTGCTTCGGGTTAGGCAGCGTGAGCAGGATGGCTTTATCCTGTACAATCTGCATGTTATTCTCCAATTACTTCTTGCGCTTACCGCGACTTAGAGCGCCACCTGCGGCTCTGTTTTTTCTGCGGCTTTGTACTTTATAGCCGTCTTTGTTTGTACCACCGCGTGACAACGGTTTCTTGTGTGCGACATCCTTACCTTCGCGTTTGTCGGCTTTTCCGTTCTTGTTGGCGTCTTTGCCGTTCTTATCTATTTTTCGCCGTGCGCGTTGGCGCTCCATGCGATCCTCATGCTCGCCGCGCTTTTTCTGCTGTTGATACTCTTTCTTGTACGGGCGGGGTTTATTTTTGTATGGCATTAGTTACTCCCGTTGTGGGGACATTCGGTTACAGGGCAATGGCGTCTGCATAAACCAGAGGGGCGTGGGTTCCACACATCTGCTTCAAACGCCTTCTCCATTGTAGCATAGTTTGAAGTCCATTTCTCCCAAAGATTAGCCCGATCTACAATTTCATACGTTTCTTTTACAAGTTTATTCGCAACGACGAACACTAGCCCTGCGTTAACTTTCTCTATGTCAGGGTAATGTGCAAATACGGACAGCGCCATCAATTCTAACTGCCCCTTGTCAGCATACTTCGCGGACTTGCCTGTTTTGTAGTCCACCACCCAAGCCATGTTACCTACCACATCAATTATTAGTAGGTCTGCGATACCTCTGAACCACACATCCTTGCTGTAGAAGTCGCACGGCTCTAAGTTAGCCGTTACGCCTAACTTCTTCTCGCACAGCTTTATACCGCGCCTGCTGTTAAGGTTGTCTAACACCTCTTTAACATACAGAAACTTGTTAGGTAGCGGCTCGTTTTTACCGATGTAATTTTCGCAGGCTTTGTGAAACTCATTGCCATAAATGATGGCGTCCGTCTGGACGAATGGGTACTGCTTAAGCACCTTCTCATGGTAAAATTGTTTAGGACATTGCTCAAACGCTTTGATCCGACTAAATGACCACGGTGCCGCTTTGTTCACTCACATTCTCCATATGATTTACCTGTGCCGCTCTCGCAATCTACAGGCAGGCCCTCGGCCCAATCTGGTGCTTTACGCATACATGCCTCTATGAACGTTTGAGCTTCAGAAACTTCTTCGTCCCTCACGCAGCAAACAATAGAGTCGTGTACAGTTAACACAACTTTATACCTATCAGCTATGTTTAGCAACTGTTCGCCAATGATGCAACGGGCCAAGGCTTGGCATACATTCTCTATTACTTTCCCCCCGTAAATTCTGTTTCGGCCTCGCCTAACTTTGTAAGTAAACTCATACCCATTTTCAGTGTAACCAGACTGCAAGTCCTCGTAGTGTATACAAAGACCTGACGGGAGGCGAATGGCTTTTTCTTTTGTGAGTACTTCCAGAACCCCTGCACGGCCTAGAGGTATTTTGTACTGTGTTGAGGAACCCATATTATCCAACATAAATTTTGCGCCCTGCCACAATTCTTTTATCTTAAAAAAGGAACTTCGATACACATCTATAATATGCCGCGCTTCTTTTTCGCTTACTTCTACACCAAAATTCTTTAGTTGTGCTTGGAACTTAGGTGCGCCCATCCCATACCCTGCACCAAGAATTGTAGTCTTGCCTACGAACCTTTGGTCTTTGGTAATCTCTTCTACTGTGGCGTTGTATATACTAGACGCCATATATTTATACACATCTTCGCCGTTAGCGAACTGTCTAACCAAATCGTTTTGCTCTGCAAGCCACGCCAGAACACGCGCTTCGATCTGCGAACTATCAGCATCTATCAGTGTGTAGCCCTCGGGCGCGATAATACTACTCTTGAGTTTCTTTGCATTCGGCCCTCGGCTCGGTAGGTTTTGCAGGTTTATTTTATCTTGCCCACCCCACCTACCTGTGTGGGCGGCATAATATCTAATGGGTACTGGGAGAAGCCCACGTTTACCGATGGATATAAACCTCTCGGTGCGTGTTTCTTCTAAGGTACTTTTAGTGCCCAAACGTGCGGCTACTAGCGACTGCACTTTATCGTTTTCATGTTCTTGCAGTGCCTTGAATGCTTCGTCAGATTTAGCAAAAGCGAACGTATCTTTGCCTGTCGTAGGACTTACCTTCATTGGCGGTTCCACGCCAAGGCTTCTAAGCAGATCAGCGAACTTGTTGTTCGACATTAGATCTTTCTTGTCTGTTATGTTCGCGTCACGTAGCAGCTTGTCCTTGCGCTCGCGTATTTCTTCTAGGTGCTGCTCTAAAAGAAACACATCTAGGTCAAGCGTAGGTTCAATAAACATCCGTAGTGTGCGATCTATTAACTGTAATTCCTTCCGTGGGAACTGGTTTCCAAGCAATCCGCTGAACATTAGCTTAAAAAGCTCGTATGTCAGATCAACATCGTTGCGAGAATACTCCGCGTACTTCGCTATTTCTTCTTCGGTAAAATCAGTTAGCCGCTTGGCTAACGCTCTGGTGACTTCATCACCCTTAACGCCCACGCCATAACGATCCGCTACGGCTTTCAAGCTGACACTCTTCTCCGTGCCATGCAGTGCGCGAGCCATGCACATAGTATCAAGCCACAGCTTCGGCTGCACACCGAACCGCCAACTTAATATAGCCCCGTCAAATGCTGTATTGTGGCAAAGAATAGCGCACGACGACAAGTCTACCTGTGACAAGAAACGTGTAGTTAATTGTTCCCCTTGCAGCCAACGTGTAGTTCCACCGTTTTTCTTTACCGCCAACCCGATGATTTCAAATCTATCATCACGAATGTACTCCTCTGTCGTCATCTTCGACAGGCTGTACTCCTTGTCGTAGTACGTCTCGAAATCCAAGGTCACTACATCCATCGTCGTCCTCCCACGGGGCTTTGGTTAACGTAACTTTTTTATTGGCGTAACGGGCGTCATAAACGCCCGTCCCCATTTTTGCTTTTGCCGATAGTTTCGGCTTACGCACGTAAGGCATTAAAACCCCATACCTTCCGCGAAAGGTTTACCTTCCTCGTTTATGTCTGCGTGACTTGCTGTCTCCGTGCCAATTTCTCCACCGCAAGCCATATAACCTGCGCCGTCTACCCAATTATCCGCATGGCATGGATTATTTTTGGCTCGGGCGATTTTAACGAGCGCCATCATTAGCGCTACGTCCGAACCATCTAGTACGTTCTTACCCGCCAGATACACATTCCACAAACCCGCGATGCAGGATAGATTATTTTTCATAGCGCCATGCACCTGCTCACGGGAACCTGTCGTCAGGCGCGCTGCTTCTGACAATATTTCGGCACGGCTCATAGCTTCGGGTTCATCCACGGGGGACTTCTTTGGAGTTAGCTGTACGGCTAACTGTTCGGGTTTAGCATCTAACACTTCTTGTGGTGTGCCAATCTTACGCATAAGCCTCCACACGTATCCGTAAGAAGTTTTCGTCGCCACTGCTATTTGTTTCGCAGAGGCATCAGGGTGCTTTAATTTATACGCCCAAATTTTTTCAGCTTTTGCAGTCTTACCCATAATTGTTCTCCTAAAACGGTGGCTCTTCGCCACTCTCACTGGGTTTCCAAATCACATCAACGCCATGCACGGCGAGGATGAACTGTTCGAGGGTGCCGCCATATAGGTAGCGCCCCCAAGTTTTTTCACTCATAATCGACAAATGCAAACCACTCGTCGTCGAGCGCCCATAAAACGTAAGACGCTTTTGTCTGCGTACCCTTACGTTCTATCTTAGCTTCCCATATCTCACCTGCGTTGTGCATACGCTGTAATGCTAGTTGCACTGCCTGTGCGTCAGCAGTTAGCTTGCTGGCTAACTCTCCAACTTTGTGTGGGTAAGCATGTTCTTCTACACGCATGAGAGCCATAATACGGTCTTCTAGCGTGGCTTGCTGCACTTTCGGAGAATCTTCAGCAAACGGAGTTTCTCCGCCAAACAAAGAAACATTCCCAATAACTTTGTGAGGAGTATTCTCTATGTGATACCCTGCGTTCGGTGCGACCCGCGCAGTAAAGAAATCCCCCTCTTTCAGATTGTTTTGTAAGATGTAGTTTTTACCTACAAAACAACTTTCACCATCGGTAGACACAGCAAACCCTGCGCCCCCTGCATTGTGCGGTATACGCTCCATGACCATAGCAAGTTCTTTTACGTTGCTTAAGAGCTTCTTTACTTGTTCTTGTGTGATATTCATACCGAGTATCTATTCTCCATTAAGTTTTTTGATTGTGGCCTCTAACAGACCAAGGTTAGTTTCATTTATAACCAGTGCTACACCTCCTGCTGTGTCTATATCATCCAAGTTTTTCTGTTGCAGCGGGGTAGGTTTGTTCTTCCCCGCCTTACATTCGATGCCAAGGAAGTAACCCTCCAGACATGCCACTACATCAGGCACACCACTGCGCCCATACCCACCCGTCACAGGGTAGAAGTAATACGCACCCGCATCTTTCAGAATGCGTACAACCTTTTTCTTCACCTTTGCTTCGGGCGTCATATCTGTACCCCCGTAGCACGAAGGTTCTTCACGTAAGTATCTAGTTCCTCACGAGCTGCGAAGATTTCTTGCTGTATACGAGGGCGCGGGCTGCTGCTTAACTGTTCGTCGATAAGGTTATCAACCTGTTGCTTCAGCCATTTTAGTTGCGCCTGCTGAAACATTGTTAGTGCTTCATTCCCCATAAAAGGTATCCTCCGCTATTTCTAGGTCGGAGGCTTTAAACAGCCTCTCTAAATTACGAACTACCATCCCATGAGCAAACGCCAACATCTCTAACCTATGAGTAGCGTTAGGGTTAGCTTCATGGCTAACGTAGAAAACATGACGGTCTTTGCGGAACCCCACGCCTTCTATCACATGCCCATACTGCTCTTCTTCCATCAGCATAAGCACCGCTAACCTCCTTTGTATCCAGTCCGGTAAATCATTTACATACTTCCCATAATATGCGCGTTCAGCACACTCTGTGCCTAAACATGTCACATCTATAGCAAACGATGAAGGTTGTATGTAAATGCGATATACCGTTTCGTCAAGGGGGGTATCAACCATTTGTTCTGGTGACATAAAATAGTCTCCCTTGTATGGCGTGCATCCCCACGTTAGGAACAAAGGCTCCTTGCTCGACCATCTGCAGTGTAAATATCTTGCGCTGTAGTTCGTCGTCGAGCGCATCGAATTCGCAGTGGTAGCAAGTGTCAATATCTGCGTGCCACGACCACGGCCTTGTGTCTAGATCGGGGTGGACACTGACTGTTTGTTTACCGCGTGGCGAGATGTTGATGTATACAGCATCAAAGAGAGGGACGCCCGCAGTGTTATCTTCATCTTTGTAGGCAAGGAACTTATTTATCTGCTCACCGAACTGTGCATCCAACCATGTATAGTTTGTATTTACAAGGTTTCTTAGTTCTCGCTCCAAGGCAGACGAATTAAACTCATGGTCTAGCCCTCTAGTTATCTCCCTACTAAGATCGCTAACCTGCCTAGACCTGTCGGTGTTGATTTCGTTCATCTTGTCCCGCAGCCTTTTACGTTCTTTCTCCACACCCATATGAAAAGGTACAGCGCGTAGATATCTCATGGCGTTTGCAAAACCTTTATTTAGGTTCTTTGCAAAAGCCATGTGGTGTTGCGCGTTGTAGTCGTTGTACCTGTTGTTTGTGATGTTATGGCTGTGTACAATGTAACGGTTTTCCGGAGATGATTTCTCGGTGAAGCTGCCGTAGCCCACAAAGCCCAATGCATAGACCTCGTTCTCTCGGTATATCCAAGCCGAAGTATTGCGTTTGCGTGACCACTTTGCATTTAGCTTCTTAGCCACTAACTCGGCAAACTGGCTCGCCTCGGGTGTTACCATGTTATTATGAATTGCCTCGTTGGCAACGTCTGTTGTTTTACGTGGGGTGTATACCATAGTCGTTCTCCATGTTTATGTTATTAACGGTATTGAGTTTTATTGGTATTTGTTTTGAAACCTAGCTCCTTGTTCGCCCAATTATTGAACTTGGCTTTGATGGACGATAGATCCTCCTTTGTCTCTACTTTTTGCACTTTAAAGCTTTCCCTGTTCCACCAACCATCTGACGTAGTTTCACAAAAGTGTACGAACAGGTGCAGCCGTAGCGGGTGTTCGGGGTTTTCTACAATACCACGCTTATCTTCAAAAGTAAGGTAGTATCTCGGGGGGTACGTACCTAGTGCCATTTTATCGATGAAGTGATCTGAGATTTCTTTCTCCAGACGGTGGGTATACTCCCTATCATTTAGCGGTAGCATATTTGCTACTGTCATACCCCACTCAAAGAACTCTCTGAGCGGTTCTTTGTATTCGGCTTTCAACGCTTTATTGACACGCGGCGGTTTCGGCAGAGGTACACCAGTCCCTTCAAGGTGCTGCCACGGGGATGCATCGTTATCAGTTAGTCTGAAGGCTAACGCTGTTTTATCTTTATGTTTTTGGCATCCTTTAAACCCGCGCTTTGTGTCAGGTACAGTCCTACCTTTAGCTAGGTATATCGGGTCATCCCCATGTACTCTAATGTATTGTTTACCATTACCCACTATGAAACCCATACCTCTCGGTGTGTGTCGGTTAAGAAATGCATATCTGCTGACGTGGTTCCACGGCCCAGAGCCATTACGTATTTTGACAGTGGTGGTTCCGTCACGGTGTTTACGCCACACAATAGCAGCATAAAATTCTATTTCGTCTTTGGTTATGGGGGGAGCTTGTTGCCCCCAAGGCGGGAACACAGGATCTCCATGCTCATATCCGTTCACAAGCGCATAGCATTGTTCGCTGATTTTTATTATGCGCTCTTCTTTACGGCTACGATCCCCTATGGGTCGCACGTCTTGTTCTCGGGTGTGGCATTTGGATACCAAGGGTTTGATGTTATCATAGTGCGCTTGTACTTGTTCAAAGTTAGCGAAAGCTGTGTATGTAAGTGCCATTAGTTGTTCTCCTGTGTTGGCCTTGTCTTTGGCCTGATTTTTTTAGAAACATTTTGTGATACCTCACAAAACATCATTATGTTGTTGCCGTACAAGTCATACAACTCGTCGTACAACGGCGCTGCAATATCGTATTGCATCACCTCTTGGCATTGTGCTTCGGTTTCAAACCACACAACTGTTTCGATCTCATGTCCCTGCAACTCGTAGTGCAGTACAAGAGCGGTGAAAAATTCAATCACTCGTCCTCCCCCTCGCACTCCTCGTCTCTTTCGATTTCTCCAAGCCCGTTGCAGTTTTCACATGCTGCTTGATACTCCTCCAAGTATCCATACGGATTTGTAAATCCCATAGGTACGGCGCGTTCCATTGTTTGCTCGCCTGTACCTTTGCATTCGGGGCAGGCGGTGAATGGATTATCCGTGAAAATGTTTACCTTGTTCAATGTAGTCTCCCTCCCTGTGCTTTGACGCAACTCTCCAGAAAATCATCTGCGTCTTTAATTGGATCATCATCGTCATCGTCGTCAGTCATACCATGCTGCACAAAGTCATTAAGCGTTTCATGCACCGCCATGACCAACATGGACTTCATATCGTCGTCCAGAGCCATGAACTCGTCGGTGAATGAAAGCCCACACATAAGCCCATCCTCATTGATCTGCTGTGCGTGAAACGTGACAATGTTTATCTTTTTGTTATCCATCTTGAACTCCATACTGTTTGTGAATTTGATCTTCAGTTTTACCCAAGCGTTTAAGCTGATCCCGCGTGAGCATATACTTCTCGCCATCATCGCGTTCTAAATACGCGATAGTTATTTTGTGCCCGTCAAGGAGCCCCTTGCTGTATTCGTAAAACCATGCAGACGTGGTCGCACGGTTTGCGGACTTCGTGCGGTACTTGAGCCGACACTTCTGCCCATCATCAAAAGCGTCAGGCCATATCCATTGCATGATCGTAGCTTGTTTTAGTTTTGTAAGTAGTTCGGTCTTACGCTCTTCCAGCACGGTAAGGTTTTCCAGTAATTCTAACATATGGTCGTTAGCCGTGTGGCTAACGCTCTCTGTATCTTTCATACTCATCATAATACTCCTGTTCGCACTAACACTACGGATAGCGCAGATAAAAATACGACTAACCAGAAGATCGTTTTATCTTCTCTATCTGGCCTGTTCATCACATATCCTCCGAATTGATGTGGATTGTAACGCCGTTGTTTGGTTGGGCGTTTGCGTTGTCCAAGATGCACCACAGGGTAGGGTGATGCCAGTGTCCCCACCCTCCAAACAGATATCCATCGGTCAACAAAACGACAGCCTGCGGGTCAAGCTTATGCTCTTCGATGTAGTTAGCCACACAGCTAACATCCGTACCGCCGCCGCCTTCGGGGCGCGTTGTATTTATAAGACTGTCCAACTCGTACTGCTCGTACACTTCAGCACGACAGATAGCTGTGTCCCAATACAGAATGCGTACCCGCTCTGGGGTTAGCATATCACAGAGGGATTTAACCTCAGTCATAAACGCAGGTAGCACGCCCGGCGCAAACGTAGAACCTGATGTGTCTACGCCGATCAACACCTCACCAATAGTTTCGCTGAATGTCGATGGCATATAGACATCTTGTGCTATGAACCTACGCTTTGGTTTGCGCCACGTCGAGTTGTCATTGCCTGCGCAGGTAGCCAGAAAGAATTCACGAAATGGTTCAGTCCAGTTTACTTTGGGCTGCAACAATTCTTCCATGTCACGGACACCGCCGCTACCCGCTTTACCTGCAACAATACTGCCTTGGCGAATAGCCTCGTCAATCTCACGTTCCAGTTCGCGCTTGTCATCTTCGGACATTTCTTCGGCGCTCTCCCAATCGTGATCATCGAATGGTTCACCCTCAGAGCTATCGTCACCAGTGCCGTCACCTTCTCCGTTACCAGCACCGCCTTCGCCATCACCATCACTCTTGTTTCCACCGCCTTTACGTTCCTCGTAAATGTCGTTGAAGATTTTAGCCGTACCCCAACCGCGGTATTTCTCGTTGAGGCAACCGCCTTCGATCCATTCCACAAAGTCCCCGAACTCGTCGAGTATCTTGATGTTAATCTCGTAGTCCATCGCACGATTAGCTGTGTTGGGACACTTCTTCCAAAGATGCCGCCACGTAATCAAATGACGATACATCTTGTGATACACTTCGTGCAGGACAAGAAAGCGTAGTTGCTTATCATTCAGGTCGCGCATAAACGCACGTCCATACCACTCGTCACGTCCGTTGGTACATGCGGTTCTGGTTTTCTCACATACCACACGTTTGCCCAACATGAGCAGGCTACCTATCTCAGGCACTTTGTGCATGATCTGAACAACGGCTTTTTCGATGCGCTGTTCTTCGGTTAGCTTAGTTCCTAACTGTAACATTTTCATTCTCCTGTTCTGTTATGGGAAAGTACACAGTCACCTCGCCCTTGTTTTCTTCCACTGCTGCCCACTCTTTTGTTGGGCATGTTTCCAACCATTTGAATAATTCTTCATTTGTCATTGTCATTTTTACTTCCTCTGCTTATCGCTATTAATCGCGCGGCGAGCCGCACGATTGATTGGTTTTAGATCGCCCGTTTCGGATTTACGCGGCATACTTGTGTGCCGCATCCTCCGCATTTTCGGTGAGACGAAACGGTTTTGTTTATCAAGCAAACGAACCCGTCCCATTATGTTTGATCCGATGAGAACATGTACGAGTTATCCGCCGCCCACTGTGTGAACCTGCGGTTCTGCATAACCATCGACTGCTTGCTGTACTTCGGAGAGCGAACCCCATTGGCAAACATACCCTGCGCCTCGACATCAAGCCGCTCCATGTATGTCATCCAAGCGTTGAGCCAATCCTGTTCGATAGCTGCCAACGTCCGAAACACAACCATACAAATAGCTGCAGCAGTTGTCGGAACCTTGGCGTTTTTGGGATCAGTCTTGATACTCTCCAAGGTAGGTAGCTGATCGGCTAACTTGAGGTGAGCCATCATATCCATCGCGCCCCGTGCGCCAATCGTACCGATAAGCAAAGCTGTCAGGGTCTTGTCTGTCAGCTTGTCCCGCATCTTCATGTAGTTAGATGCCTTGTGCAGAGATCTCGGTGTACAGAATGATCTACGCCCCACAGCTTTCGGGTGATTGATGTACACGTTATCTTCGGGGTCTTTAACATCGTCAGATGAGGCGAGAACCTGTGGGTTGTCTTTCACAAACGCCAACGTGACAGCATCGCCGTTAATGTTGATCATGTGTTCAATCCATTCCAACGCATTCGGTTTACGCATCCGAACAAACGATACGCGGTTGCAAGTGTGCGGCATGAACATGTCGCCCACATTCTCGAACCCAAGGTTGGTTGTAGCAAAGACAACGCTTTCGGGATGGAGCGAGTGCATACCGATCATTCGCTCTTGGAACAAACGATTGAGCGGGTTCTGGATAGCGCGGTTCTTACCTGCCTCGTCGATCATAATGATGAGCGGTGTATCCTTGAGGTGCATACCCAACTCTTCGTTAGTCGCAAAGGTAACGTAGTCGTTGCCGTCCAAATCCTTGAACTTCGGCAACATCAAGTCACCTGCATCTGCCTTGGTTGTACAATCAAAGTAGATGGCTTTGTGGTCGGACAACTTCGCGTCCAACTCTTTGAGTATCGACGACTTGCCGCTACCCATCTCGCCTTCGACAATAATAGTCGTCTTGTCCTCGGGCGGTAACGGAACTTGAACCGCAATAGCGTTAACGATTTCATCGATACTCAGTGCATACATAGTGTTAGTCGACATAGCTGTTCTCCAATCTGCTTATATGTCTAATGTTGGTAGCGCAGCGATTGCTGCGTCTACTTCGGCTTTTGTTTGCTTACGCAACAACTCGTCGTCACGTAATGCGGCGGGTGTCACATCCAACATGGCTTCTTCAAGTCGATCTGCCATTGCAGTCATTTGCGGTGAGTTAGTCACATTGCTAACCTTGAGCAGGTCAACCATCTCGGTCACGTTGGATACGAGCGTATCGCGGAACGTCTTGGCTCCAAGTTTACGGCGCTTGGTACGTCCTGCATCATCTACATATTCTTCGATTTCGGTTTCGTAGTCGAGACGTTCTGACATCTTGGACAGCGCATCATATGTACGCTTCCATATGTCGTTCATAGCTGTCTCGAACTGTGTGGTGTAGAACTTCTCGTACTTGTTAGCCAGTTGGCTAAGTCCTTCGTTGCCGATATCCAAGCGAAAGTCGCCAGACGTTGGGAGCGGCATTTCATCGAGATTGAATGCGAACTTGCGTGACAACTTCTCTAGGCTCGGGTAGTCGTCAGGGTTCGTAAGCTCGCCCAAGAAAACATGAGCATCTTCGACAGCCTGCTCGTAGTTATCCAAGAACTGCTGAACTAGCGAATAGAACTCATTCTGCATCCGCGTCATTGTCTCGGTGTACTTGAAATACTGTTCGGTCGGGCATAGCTGCCAACCTGTCTTACCCCAAGGCATCGTCATGCGTGTGTGCATATCACGCGCCGCAGATACGTGCGTCTGTATAGCTTTGAGGTATTCATTGTTACCCAACAGCTTTTTGTTCACGTTAGCCATACCGCGCTCGGCGGCGTTGGCGTCCGATACTTCGGCAGACGCTTTGCGATCTAGCTTACGCCCCGCCCAATTCGATATGGACATCTGAACTAGGAGCGCAGCGGATGAAATAGACGCTACGTCGTCCGTGTTAATGTGGTTAGCCGTGTGGCTAACGCTCTCTGTGTTACTCATCATATTCATAATCATTCTCCAGTTTGTTTAGGGAGTTCCCTAAATGGTTTAAGTTAGTTGCTGTATTTGTGCATGGTACATGCGGTGATTTTTAGATGCTCCAGAAGGGGCAAGATATCGTGTTTTGTCCTTGCCCACATAAGATGCGTTTCCACGGTGTAATAATTTACACGATGTGTTACTTCGTACCACATCATCATTCTCCAGTGTATTTGTTAAGACCTTTGAGGTCATTGCGGTTTGTTACAAGGGTCGCCCCTTGCTTGTGCGCGATAGGTGCGATGCACCATCCTGCGCGTTCTTCACGGGCGCGATTGTCGCCGCAGTCCATACAGTCGTCGTACCCGATAGCGTGACGTGCTGAGTGCAGCGTGTTCTCGCCACATGATCGACAGGTCAACATAACTGCCATAGTTATTCGTCCCCCCAACGCTTGCGAGCGTGGATGTCGCGCTTGGGAACAGATTGGAATGAACTAGGCGGGTCGTAGCTTGCAGGCATATGAGCAACGAGCGCACGCCCGTTTGGGGTCATAACGCGAACCCCGTCATTGTAGTGCTGCATCTGCCACATATATTGTGCGATTGCGTCCTGCGCCTCTTGAGACAATGGCTTTGCAGGAGTTAGCGAGCGGCTAACCTTGCAATCAAGGTCGCTGATGTAATAGCGAGTTGAATGCGTTGCGCGCTCTGAGGTGTTAGCTTGGCGGCTAACGGTTTTGGTGGTGTTAGCTTGGTGGCTAACGGTTTCGGTTTTGTAAGACATGACTGATCCTCGTTCAAATTTGTAACGTACCCCTTTATAGCATATATAAGTAAACATGTCAATACTTATCTTGACGTGAGCAAATGTATTTTAATCAGTAATGTTCCGTTATTGTATGAGTAACCGTATGTAGATGTTAGTAGTGTGTTATATGGGGTTGGGGTTAGTCAATGGGCTAACTTATTGATATTAAAGTAATGTTCCCAATGTTCCGTAGCAAAACAGGTAATGTTCCGTGGTAAGTCTTTGTTTTTAAAGTAATGTTCCAATGTTCCGCGGTTTTAGGGTACTAGAGGGGTATAATGATGTTGTATGGAATTGCCTGTATGAGGGGGGTAGAGGCTCATATCGTACTGTATATATATTTAACGGAACATTTGGAACATTAGGAACATTACTTTAAAATCAATGGGTTAATTGTTCCATTATGCAAAATCATTTTGGAACATTGGGAACATTACTTTGTTTTCAATGACTTATGCAAATCGCTCACCGCTAACAACATAACTGGTATAGATGGAATAGTTAGCCGTGCTACTAACCCGCACAAGTTTACAACTACGATGGTTGTATAACAACACATGACTACTTCTCGCTGTGCGCCTCTCACATCTAACAACATAACTGGTATAGATGGAATAGTTAGCCACGCAGCTAACTCTCTGTCTGCGTGCGCCTGTGTCGCTCACCGCTAATAACATAACTGGTTTCGATCGGATTGCGGAATTTTAGGCACAAAAAAAGCCCCGACCATTTCTGGTCAGGGCGTTGTATTAGGTGTCGAGATCGTCGATAACATTGTTATCATCGTCGAGTTTCATACTAGGCATACTGTCCACTAGATCTGTGAATATGCGGTCATCTTGTTCATCACCTTCAAGATATTCTGCAATGGTGCTGGGCGCTAGAATATTTTCGACGTGCGCTAATCGCTTGCGTAATACGTCACGCATCTTGTGCAATTCTGCAAAAGCAGTTTTGATTTCATGTGCGCGCAATTCAATGTCGCTATCCAGATCGATCAGAGAGATCTTGTCATATGTTAT
>UEXM01001418.1_pt1 | contig 20434 bp, 30 predicted proteins | sample 1796661 | NCBI WGS metagenome assembly UEXM01 (sample SAMEA4772469, study PRJEB27181) | metagenome | reverse complement strand
CCTCTAAAGAGCTTATATCTAAAATACAATTTTCTATATGACCGGTAAATTGAAAGTTAGAGTCATCCCTGTGAGAAAAAACTCCTAGATAAAGCTTCATAATATTTTGAACCTAGTCTTCGTGATTTATTTTTAATTTTTTCTTAATAGTTTGACTTAGTTTGAACTTTACAACTTTATCTGGAGCAAGAATCATCTCTTCTCCGGTCTTAGGGTTGCGAACAGGCCTAGGCTTTTGAGTAAAAACAAAAAACTTTCCGAAATTTACTATAGAAACATCTTCTCCAGAAATGACTTCCTCGGATATAATGTCAAACAAAGCTTCAAATAGAATCTTGCACTCTGCTTGAGTATACAAAGTCCTATTTGACATTTTTTTTATTAGATCTTTTTTATTAGACATAAATAACCTTTGTAATATCTGCAGAAATTATTAGTTTTGCTCTTCAGAGTCTACAGCTTTATCTCTAGAATGAGATAAGTCTCGGTTTAACTTATCTTTTTTTCGTGCATAATATTCTACAAGTCTGGAAACCTCGTCTTCGGACATATCTTCGTAGTCTAAACCATAGTTCCGATATATTTCTTTTATTTTAGACTTAATTATATCTACACTATTCATCTTTTACAGGCTTATTGAAAATGTTTATCATTACTCTGTGACCTTTTTTTGCGCCAATAGCTTTCGCTAAGGTTCTAATAGCTGAAGCTACTCGTCCACCTTTGCCAATAACTTTTCCTACGTCCTCTTCTGCGACCTTTACCTCTACCAAATACCCTTTAGGCGTTTCTTCATAGCTTACAGAAACCTTATCTCTATTATCAACAATAGAGTTTACCAACATAACAACAACAGTTTTAATATCTTCCATAACTAACTCCTAAATTCTAAATTATAAACTTCTTGATCTTTATCTAAAGGAAAAATGATCTCAAGCAAACCATCTTTCATTTTGCAAAAGCCATCTTTTGCTGAAAACAAACTGCTAATTTCAAATTTACTACAAAACTTTCTTCTAGCAATCCCTCTGTGAATAATACCTTGCTGCAAGCTATTTGCCCTAGCTGCCTCTATGCTGTTTGGTTGAGAAATACTCTGTATGGTCAAAGTACTGTTAACAACTGTGATAGATATATCATCTGAACTAAATCCCGCCAAAGCGAAGGCCATATGCAAACCATGCTCGTCACACCATTGATCGCACCTTGGAAACTTACTTATTGTAATCTTTGTAGAATTTAGAACTTTTGAATAAAACTCCTCGTCAGCCCAAAGTGATTCAATTATTCTATGCGGAATTACAACTTTACTATTCTTCATTATCATTTACCTCTGTATTTTTGTTATCAAAAAAAATTGTTTTAGACTGAGAATAATCTATATAGCTAAATATAATCCAAGACAAAAGAGATGTCGCAGGAGCATATACTGTAATATCTAGACCTCTTACGAGTGACATGAAAAGCCCAACCCAAAATCCAGTACACATAGGACAGTGAATCATCTCTTCTGCATAATGTCCAAGCATGGAAAACTTATCTCTAAAATAAGACATTATGGTAGAAGAAGTAATTATAATTGTTATACCAGAAAAAGAAAATAGCTCTATCATTTCAAACCTCAATAACGTATTACTCTAAATCATTATTTTTCTTATAATTTTCAAGAGTTTTTTTCATATTCTGAGCTATCCAAACATGCTCCGTTTGGGCATGGCTAGAATCTCTTAGTTTTAAAAAGCCTTCAAAATCAGATTCATAAAAAGTAATGTAAAGCTCAGTATATCTTCCCTCTGGTAAAACAAATCTTGCAAACTCTCTAAATCTTTTGTACTCTGTATTAGAAATAGCCTTGTTCTTCTTCGCTTTTTTTGCCTCTAACATGAACTCATTATATAATGAATTTAAAGAGTCCATAGTGTCTGTATAATCTTTTTTAAACGAACCATAGAATTTAGAAGAAATATCAGAGATATCATCTACAATCTCAAAAGATGATGCCTTAATTGTCTTATACCTTCCAGACACCATATTAAAAGATCCCGTTCTATGTCTTAAAATTTGAACCGCAATACTAAGAGGACACTTTACCCTCCAAGTGGCTCTACAAGAAGAAGTGGTTTTACTTTTATGATAACTAATCATTTCTACGGCCATAGAGTGGCCTCCGCCCAATTCACCATCAGCAGAGCTGGGAGGCTCTTCGTTATTGTTAAAATCGAATAAGCTTACTACTTCGTGTAAAGATTTATGCTGCTGCTTGAAAAAATTCCAAGCTGAGTGTGATTTTGTAGAAAATCTATCTAAATGACATAGTTTGGAAAAGTTCCATAAATCTATAGTCACAACATGCTTATATGAAATATCATCAAAATAATATCTAGAAAACCCAGATGATTTGAAAATCTCTAAATCATACGGATAAAGCGAAGATAACTCCAGAGTAACACACTCAAAAGGCGAGGTGTGCATATGTTTGGCTAAAAACTTAGTAACTTTTTGCACATCCTCATAACTTCTTTTTTTGGCAACAATCTCTCCAGTAGTAGATATCCAAGCAGAATCTGCTATGGATCTTAAATTTCCAGTGGCCTTAATCTTCATTATTCTCCCCTTACAATCATAATCATCTTTTCTTCTACAAAAACTCTGTTTGCAACTCTTTTAATGTCCTCAATAGTTGTTGAGTTAATTGCAGAGATAACCTCGTCCAGACTTCTTGTTTTAAACATAGCATTACTAATTCCAAACATATTTATTGATTCTGGATCTTCAATAAAATCATAAAAACTGCTTTTATACATATTCTTAGCCTTTTGAAGCTCCCTGTCCGAAACTCCATGTACAGTTATCTTTTTAAGCTCAACATCTACGATTTCCAAAACAGAGCTTAAGTTCTTGTCCCTAGTAGAAAAGCTTATAATGTTAGCTCCGGCCTCTCTAAAAGAAGAATTTGAGCTTGATATAGAATAAACAAGACCTCTCTTTTCTCTGACTTCCTTTACCAGCCTAGAGTCCAAACCTCCTCCTAAAATCTTATTTAAAATCTTTAAAGCATAAGTGTCATTATTACCAGACTCAAAAGACTTATGTCCAATCCAACAGTAGGTGTGACTTATTCCTGGCTTAGTAAGCTCTACAGTCTTATTATAATCTTCGTAACCACAATCGAATTTATAAGATCTTTTAATTTTACCTGTAGCCTTGCCGAAATACTTTTTCATTAAATCTTTTGCTTTTTTCTTAGTACAATTCATGGTCAAAGAAACAACGGCGTTTTCTCTGCCGCAAAAATCTCTGTAAAAACCACGAACCTCTTCTGCAGAGATTTTGCTTATTGAATCCTTATAGCCAATAACAGGTATAGAGGGATATCCTGAAAAAAAGTTTTTCGAAAAATTTTGCCACAAAAAACTGCCAATTGAGTCTCCGCGAGATACCTCTTCCTCTTTTACCACCTCTATTTCCTTCGCAAACTCTTCATTTGGAATTGTAGAGTTAAATACAATATCAGAAATAATCTCCATAGCTTCCTCTATACTTTCCTCTGGAACTCGAACATAGTAAACAACTTTTTCATGAGAAGTAAATGCGTTTATCTGTCCCCCCAAAAACTCTACTTGATCCATAATTTCTTCGGCGGTTCGAGTGGGAGTGCCTTTGAAAATACAATGCTCAAGCACATGGCTTATTCCAAAATTATAATCACTAATACCCTCTAGTCTAGATCCAGAATTAAATCCTACAGATATCATCGCTTTCTTACTGCTTACCTTATTAAAAACTTGTATCATTTTTTTCTCCTAATTACCAACAATTGTTTTTTTACCATAAGGAAAATCTTTTGAAGAGTCCTTATTATTTAATGCCCATAAAACCCGAACCTTTGGCTTTGGAGGTATAGGGGCATCTCCATCTGTAAATATTATTAGACCGTCATAACCTCTTTCTTCTGCCATATTTATAATTGGCGAAAAACAAGTGCCTCCTCTGCCTTTTATTTGAACTTTTTTATTCCTTCTAGAATACTCAACAGGCTCTCCCTGAACTATTGTATCAAAACAAACAAAATCGCACATAACATGATCTATAAGCCCTGCCAATTCAGATGCAAAAGACTGAAGCTCTTCATCCGATACAGACCCAGAGGTGTCAAAGGATACCAAAAGCCTAGAAGTATATTTTCTTTTCTTTCCCGGATTCAAAAAAGGATGCGTTTCCCCAGTTCTTCTATTTGGTCGATTACGAGTAGACTCTTTGCCAATAACAACTAACTTATTTATAAAGTACCTTATCTCTCTTTTCCAATTTACAGTAGGAGTATTTCTTGAAATTATTTCAGAAACAAGCTTTCCCGGAATATTACCCCAACCTTGCTGACTTTGAGCCTCAATCGCTTTTCTGGCCATCTCTCTAATTTTCTCGCCAACAATCTCAGAATCTAGATCTTCCCAAAACTCATGGTGGTCTAAAGTCTCTAGAAGAGCCATTTGCTCAGACATATTAGGATCTGACTTTATCTTTCTATAATAATAATCAGAAGACTCTCCATTACTAAATCCATAATCCATTGGATATATAGCTCCATCAGGAAGTCCTGATATATGGCAGTTAATTGACATGTCTGCCGCAATATTAAACAACTTTGGAGAAAAAGAAAACTTTTTGGCCCTATTTATGTGATGCAACAAAACATGTAAAGCCTCATGCTTTAAAACTGCTACAAGTTCAGAATCACTAAGAGTATCTACAAAATCAGGATTAAAAAACAATGCCAAATCAACCTTTCTAATTACACCAACCCCCATAGTAGGAACATCTTTTGAGCTTCTTTTATTTAATGATAAAAAGATATTTCCATATAAAGGCTGAAAGCAAATCATTCTACTTATAGAAGATTCAATTCTATTTATAGCGCTCATACTATACTCCAAGTCTTCTATTCAAGGTTTCCATGGAAGAATTTAAACTTTTTATTGCGTTGTCAGCTTCTTTTATTTTTTCAAGTTCTTCTTTTGATGATATGGGGGATATGCTTTGAATCATAGCACTCAAACTCAATACGGCCTGCTTTAATTCGTCCAGCTTTTCGTCCATATTTTTTATTTTTTCAACAAGATCAATATTCTCTTCACTCATATTAAACTCCTTTAGCGTGAGGGTGAGATTCTTTTAGACCTGAATTTGAAACAACAGAATATTTTACAGATCCTTTTAAATCATAAATATTAGAACATCCTGCGTAAGTTAATCCAGATCTAAGACCACCTAAAAACTCCTGCATTACTTCTGACAAAGAATGCGTAACGGGAATAAGCCTCTGAACCCCTTCAGCGCAAGTTCCCTCTTTTAATCCACCCTTCTTGTCATCCTGAAATTCTTTAGATGCCATACCCCTATAAACAGAAACTCTTTTTCCGTCTAAAAATATTTTTTGAGAACAAGACTCGCCTGTTTTTGCAAACACAGAACCCATAATAACTGCGTCAGCACCCATGGCCAGACTTTTAACTACATCTGAAGGATATCTAATACCTCCATCTGCAACTATTCCTATAGAAGAATACTCTGAATTTAACTCTTTAAACCTAGAACATCTAATTACGGTTTCCAGAGTTGGAAGACCAAACCCTGTCATTATTCTAGTTTTGCAAACAGAACCTCCTCCAATTCCAACTCTAACTGAGTCAGCTCCGGAGTCCGCAAGAAATTTAAAACCCTTGTTACAAGAAACATTTCCTGCCATAACGTGAATGTTAGGAGCATAATTTTTAATAGAATATACCATATCTCTCGTCATTGAACTAAAGCCATTGGCAACATCAACCAAAACCAAATCTAACTCATCTCCGTATTCATCAAAAATAAGTTTGAACCTATCCAACTCAGAGCTTCCTATTCCAACAGAAAAACAAACTTTAAATCCTGGATTTAAAACTTTAAATGATGCCATATTTTCGATATGACGAAACAATGTATCTGTATCCATAAACCTGTGAATGATTCCAGTTCCTCCCTCTGCATAAATAGATTGAGAGAAAAAAGAGTCCGTTACGCAATCCATAGGGGAAGACATAATTGGACTTTTAATTTTTAAAGAGCCAAGCGAAGTTTCCAAAGAAACGTTTAACCTTGATTCTATATTTGAAAATCTAGGCTCTAGCAATATATCATCAAATGATAAAGACAATGAACTCATAAAGCACCTCTTTTTTTAGTTATTTGTAGTTAATAGTTTTTCGCCGCCCATCTTTCCCTATAAGATAAGGCTTCGAATACTTTGTTCCAACAACCCTGACTTCCAAATCTCGATCACTTTCTATGGAGCTAAGAAATTCTGCGGGAACATCATAAGAAAAAACATGGCCAGTTTTCCTATTTCTCACCATAACTGTATGAGATTTTCCACAAAAATAAGACGGATGATTTTTATCCATAATGCCTCCAATAGTTTGGGTTGCAAGATTATAATACCCGTATTTTTCAATGAGTGCATTAAAAAATATACTTTTCTTTATCTAGAAGGCTCTGGACAGAACAAACCGAAAACCCTGCCGCCTTAACATGACCCCCTCCTCCAAAGTTTCTAGCAATAAGGGACGCATCTATATCATCTCTAGCTACCCTTATAGAGCATTTATAAGAATTGTTGTTTCTAAAGTAAGCTATAGCTATATCTGATTGTTTAGATTGTAATATATAATTACATACATCAGATTGTAATATAGAAGTATTTATAATATATAGATTATACCCACAGATATTATGATGTTCGGAAAATTTTGATATTTTTTTTATTTGAGATTCTTTATACCTCTGAATGTCTATTCCTGAGCTTACAATAGAGCTTTTTTCTTTGGAAGATAATTTTTTATTAAATTTATTCCATATCTCAAAATCATACGGGTAACTATCTAGTGTAGTCAATATAAATTTTGACTCTTCAAACTCCCACTTCCATAAGTCCCTATCTTCAATATATTTTAAAATAGGAGCAACGTTGCTTTCTCCGAACAAATACTTCCAAGCTAAATAGCACCCTGAGTGAGTTTTATCTATAATGCAGTTGTGTCTACCCTTTAGTTTTTCTTCTGCGCTTTTGTGGTGATCTATTAGCGTTACAGATGAACATACATCATCTAGTTCGTCCATCACATCTACATCAAAATGAAAATCTAGTATATATACTGAAGAATTCTTAAGTTCAGAATAATTTAAGACTTCTCTATAATTATCGTAACTAACGGGAATATAATTTGCATCGTGACCAAATTTTTGATAAAAAGCCCAGGCCGCCCCGAATCCATCAGGGCAGTTAGAATGATAATATACAAATATCATATAGTTTCTGGATTTCCAGAAAATTTAACCGAGCTTACATATTCTAATTTAGATAAACTATTGGCAATTTCAGCTTTCATAATTCTTATGTTTTTATACTCTTTTAGCTCTCCATCCTTTGTCAACTTAAATTTTTTTAACTTTTTTACAACGTCTTCCTTGTTGATAATAATATCTGTAGCACCAGTAACATTTGTTGCATATATAAGCTTATCTAAGTTTAGCCAATTGCAAGACCTTTTTCTTCCAGTTGTAGTTCCAAATTCTTTGCCGAGAGATGCCAACCTAGCTAAGTCTCTATCTTTGTCCAATTCCTTTGGAAACAACGGGTCTACTCCAGATCTAGTATCATACATTTTGGCAGTTCCATATATTTTTCTTACTTTTTGCATAGGAAATCCCAAAGAACATGCAGAGAAAGGCAGGGTTTCCGAAGATGTTACGTAGGGATAATTTCCATAGTTTATATCAAGATAAAACCCTTGTGCGCCTTCGCACAAAATTCGCCCCTTTAACTTCTCATCCCATATAAAGTCTTGCCCATATGCAGACCTTAGAGCTTTGACATCCTCTGCCCTAATGCCGGTTCTGGCGGCTTTGGCGGCATAGCATGGAGCTATTCCTGTTTTTGTTGTACCAAGAGAATTATAAAAATTATTTTTCTCGTCAGACAAATGTTCGTTGGTAACAATATGAGCCTTAGGAGATATTTTAATTAAACTTAAATCAATTCCGATATCTTCTAAATAAGCCAGCTCTTCAAAAAGTTTATCTACATTTAAAACGCAATTTGGACCAATTACTGAAATTTTTTCGTGAAAAACTCCAGATGGAATTAAATGAGTTTTAAATTTTTCTCCATCAATATAAACAGTATGTCCTGCGTTTTGACCTCCGCCCCAACGACAAACATACTCATATCTTTCAGTTTTACACAAATGAGAAACAACCTTTCCTTTTCCAGTGTCTCCCCAGCTCAAATCAGCTACAATATCTACATGGACAATATTTTTCATATAACCTCCTGTCTCATGTAGGTATTACTGTATATTATTTTTTTAATAACCTCATTTTTCTTCTTATTGCTGAAGAGAAAAAACCAGAACTTTGAGGTTTTTCTTTGTAAGATTTGGGTATGGAAGTTCTCAAAGATCTTTGTTGCAAATCTCTAATCTTCATCCTATCTGTTGGATCATCAGTTTGCCGAAGCATGCTATTCAAGATTCCCTGAACCTCGGCTTCGTCAGCATCTTCTATGTCACTCGGAGTGATGCCAAGCTCTCTATCGATTTGATCTTGGCTAAAATCTTCTTCTAGAAGCCTTTGAATGTCCTCTCTCTCTTTCTTCTTAGCTTCAGCGGCCTCTGCCTCAGCCTTCTCTGTTTCTGCGATAAGTCTGCTTGCTTCTTGCTCCTCCAACAACCTTTGAGCCTCACCTTCTTGTCTTATCTGCTGTCTCATAGCTTCTGCAGAGGCAGCGTCTTCTTCTCGCTGCCTTTTCTCCGTTCTCTTTTCCTTATATTTACTTTCAAGCTTTTTCTTAAGTTTTTCATCTATGATTAAGTCCCAACAACCGGAGTCTTTTGATAATTCTTCGTCGTGATCTTTAATTATATCTTTTGCGGTAGCTTCTGGTTGATCTAATATAATTTTTACAAACTCTATCAAGTATTTATAATCTTTATAAAAAGGAGCGTCCGTCTTTTTTAAAACAGATTTTAAATCAGCTTCAAACAGTTTATTAACTTGGTCTGAGCTTGTGCTATAACCCTTCAGCCCTTTTAAGCAAATTGAGGTTAAATATTGTTTATATTCTTCTTCGGTTTCTTCATTATAGTAAAAATTCTTATCTAATATTTTATCTGATATAGCCTTTAGTTCGTTATTACTTAGAGCAGAGCTACTATCTGTACGATAAAGTTCTTGGACTTTATAATAGTTATCATCAATAAACCCAAGCCCTTCAACAACACATACATCTACGGCAATCTTATAAATTCTTGATATAAGCTTTAATCTTTCTTTATTTGTTTTCATGTCAAACTCTTTAATTTTTTAGATTACTGGCTACCAATCTTCCGATTCTTTTGTACTCAGTAAGAGTAACTTTCCCCAAAGCTTTGTCGTACATAGATATCATTTCTTGAAAATACATTGGAAAATTATGGAACATTATCACTTCTTCTTTTACCATCTGATCGTTCAAGCCTTCTATGTCGAAAATTCCTGCATCATAAGTCATAGCTTTGGCTGGTAAAGATATTTTTAGGAATGTTTCAAATTCAGATGAAAAATCCATGACAGATGATACGAATTCTCTCACAATGGAAGCCCCATCTGATTGTCTAACAACATTAGAGCCATCTTCAATATATCTAGATATACTTTCAATCATTTTCCTTTCTTTTGCTTGAGAAAACATTACTAATTCTGTTGTAAAAAATTCTTTAACTCTTTTTTGCTCGTTATGAGTATAGCTGACATATTCCAATGCCTTCAATATATTTGGCAAATTTATTACAGTTCCAAGCTTGGCAAATGCAACTCTACCATTCTGGTAAATTTTATTAAATCCATTTTGAAGAAGAGTCGGCAAGTCTATTCCCTGTCTTAATAAAAAAGAATCGACAGAATTTACGAAAGAACTGAGGTCAGTTATTAAATCGTTCTTAACATAGCCTATCAATTCTTTGCCCAAAATGACAGCTTCTCCTAAAACAAATTTTGCTTCGCCATATACTGTAGAGATTGCTGTAGCTATTTGAGTGGTAAGAGTTTGAGATCCAAGAATTTGGCTACCCAACAAAGCTCCGATGCCCAAAGTCTTCCAAGCCAATCCAGCCTCTTTTTGAATTAAATTATTATAATTACTCATTTCAATTTTTCTTATTCTTGAAAAATCTGTGAGATAATTTGTTTCCTTAATACACTTATAAAAAGCATAGTTTATTGCTTTTATATATATCGTCCTAGACAGAGCGTTTGTTGAGCTTGACAAGTAATCTGTATATGCAACCTTTTCGAAAGTATCCAAATTGTAAGCAGCAGATAATGCCTTTATTTCTTCTTTTCTGAGTAATCTTTTATTCATTCTTTTTCCTTTTTCATTAATAGGAGGAAGGTCTACTTCTGATTCTCCTTCAAAAAATCTATAATAATCTTCTGAATCATCTTGATCAATATAAGGAGTTTGCTTTCCGCCTAGAACCTCTGGCCCTCCAGGATAAAGGTACATTGAGTTCTTTGTGTGAGGGAAAACGTCAGTGTTTTTTCTATTTAATGTTGGCATATCATAATTACTTTGGTCTATTAAGTCTAAAATAGATAAATCATCTGCTGAATTATGCTTAAAGTATTCTATCTGTCTCAATCTTTCTTTGGCCTTTTTTTTAGAATCATACCATTTGCTTAAAGGCTTACCCTCTTCGGAGTAAACTTTCCACTGGTCTTTATCTTTTCTTTTTCTAATCTTGGCCGACTTAATCATGTTAACAAACGCCTACTTCTCTTATAACGCAAGAAATCATTCTGTCAATATCTGAATCATCAATTAAATTTAAATCCATAGATATTTTATTATCAATGTAATCATTCAAAAAAGTTTTTAAACTTTGCCTTACAGATGGATCTAAATACTTCCAATAAATTTGACAAAAATCTATTTTAATATTACATATATCTTCTACTTCATTTTCAGAAAAATCTTGAGGCTTTTGATCCTCAACTACTTCTTCAGAACAAAAGCAGTCTATTGCTGAAGATATTTTGTCCTCTGTAATATATTCTTTTACAAACTTTTTAATCTCATCTGTGTTTATAAACTTCTGGTCGTCACAATCTGAAAAGTCATCTATTATCCCATGCAAGTGATCTACAACTTCGGAAGACACTTCTGACTTATTAGACTCATCTTCAAAATACTTACAAAGACTTGATTCTAAAAATTCTTTTCCCATTTCTCTAAGCTTAGATGGATCTTCTATAATCTCTACAGTTTTTTCTATATCTAAACCTTTAAGAACATCTGTGCCACTTTCAACAAGAGACTTTAAAATATCATCTAACGCCGCAGCTTCTTTTCTGAAACCACGAACGTCCAATGTATTTGCAAGTTTTACAATTTTATCTACCATAGGTCTTTACTGATGTATTTCTAGAGAAAAGTGTAAATTCATTCTGAATATCTTTAAAAGATACTTTTGCGGAAGCTTCTTTTCTAAGATCTTCGTTTGAAGATTCTTCTTTTATAATTGAAGTGGGGATTGTTTCATATACTTGTGGGTCAACTTCCTTTATGAGAGGCAACAGTTCGTTAAATGCTTTTGGATCTTCATCTTTTAATTCTGATAAAAATGCGCCCATAGAATCTTCATCCATTTGATCAAGAAATCCCTTTAGATGTACTTTTGTTAAATCTTCAGACATTTTATTTACTTCTGTGCTACTAGAAAACGGAACCATGCTTTCAAATTCTCTTACTGCAGTCAAAAGATCTGAAGGGGTTTCTCCAAGCTTAAGTCCGCCAGCAATTGTCTTGGCGGCCAAAAGAGCTGGATAATAACGCATATAAAGTCTGCTGACAATCTCGCTTGGAGCTTCTTTTTTGTCATTAAATTCCTTTATGGCCATAATATTCCCAATAGCTTGGCCAATTCTTTCTTGCGTATTTCTTGGATCCAAAGCAATTATTGAAGCATCTACGAAGCTTTCTTCTTCTTTGTCAGAAAGACCGGCATATGCTGAATCAAAAGACATCTCTTCTTCGCCATTCATAGCAACCTTCTTAAATTCTTTAATTAAACCATAAGCTTCTTTTGCAAGCTCAAACTCTTGCTTCTCTAGCAGAGAAGCGTATACTGCTTTTAAGTTTTTCAACATTTTATTACTCCTGGAAATATTCAAATTACTTGATTTTGTTAAGTTCTCTTTTAACATATTTTTAATAATAGCAGGAAGGCCTTCTCTATAAGCCCTATAGAACTCTTGAGCCTCTCTATCTTCTTGAGCCTTGGTCTCAGTTTCACCTAAAAATCCCCCACCAGATCTTTGTCCTTCTAGATGAATTTGCTCATGCCTAAACATTCTAAAAAACTTTAAAAGAAAGTTTATATAGTCTGTTATATCATCTTCAAAACCGTCATAAAGCTCTATGTCTTCTGATGCGCTTCTTGCTTTATCTATAATCTCTTCTACTTTTCTTGATTTTTCTTGAGAAAATGATGATAAATCTTCATTTACTTTTGCAACATTTATTCTGATAACGTCCACAATACCATCATCATTTACATCTTCTGTAGATACATGAGCTAAAGAAGAGCTATCTATTCCTGGATCATCAGAGGCAAATATTTTGTCTTTTGCAGGAAGATCTCCCACAGAAGAGTACGCTCTGCTGGTTGTTATATAGTCATAAACAGAGTGAAGTATGGGGAATCTAGAAAAGATAGACTCTCGTCTTCTTTCTTGCGAAATTTTTTTCATTTTAATCTCTTGAAAACATACATAAAACTTTTTAATATTAATATAAAAAAAGAGCGACAAAGCCGCTCTTGAAGATTAAAAAAACATTATTACATTTTATCTGCTATTGATATTAAATTTTCAGGCAAACTCTGATCTTCGCTAATTTCGTCTCCAGAATCTTCATCATCAAGTTCTGGCATAATGCACTCTGATGCTAACCAAAGTAAAAAGTTTGAAGCGCAAATCTTTTCATCCTCGGAGCAAAATAATTCTCGAAAGTATCCTTCCCCTCTTCCGCTATCTAACTCCCCAGTAATAAGATATTTTGCATTGTCTGCTAAAAATACATTAAAATATTCATTATGTACAACTTGTCGCAATGAAGACCTAAGTTCCATCTGAAACCTATATACTGAATTTTGCACCTCAACTCTTACATCTGATATGTTTGGCATAACGCCACCTTCATAATAATCTTCTGCATCTAGGCAGAAAAGGAAATAAATTGCCTTTCCTGCATTACAAATATAGTCTACGGGGTCTGTTGTATCTGGATCAAAATCAAGCATCAGATCCTCCCATTGTAATTGCAACTTCTGTTGTCATGAGAATTCCGCTAGCTGAAGAAGAATTACTTAGTGCGGCCTTTGTAACTTTGACAGGATCAATTACTCCGGCTTGAATCATATCATCTTCCCATTCCAAAGTCAAGGCATTATAGCCACAAAGATTATTGCCAGACTCTATAATTTTATCCATAATTAAATGATAATCTACCCCAGCATTTAGCATAATTTGTATAAAGGGAGCTTTTATAGAAGAAAGCACTATGTCAAACCCCGCAGATTCCTCTGAAGTTAAAGATAGAGTGTCCTTGTGAGCAATCAAGGGGTTTACTAGGTGCAACAGAGAAGAGCCTCCTCCGCTAACAATACCATCATCTAAAGCTGCCTTTACTGCGTTAACTGCGTCTTCAATTCTATCTCTAGTTTCTCTAACTTCGGCATCTGAAAGACCTCCAGCTTTAATGATAGCAACCCCGCCCGTAAGACTTGAGATTCTCTGCTTCATAGAATAAAACTCATGATCAAAATTATCTGCTAAAGATAACTGATGCTTTAGATTGTCAACTCTTTGCGACACTTTTTCGTCTGAACCAGCACCGTCTATAATTTTAGTTTCGCTTCGCGAACAAATTATTTTTCTTGCAAAGCCCAAACTCTCTACGGAAAAGTTTTCAAAATCTGTGATGTTTTTAGAAGAAAACAATTCTCCTCCAGTAAGAACAGCTACATCTTTCATCATGTCTGTACAGACATCTCCAAATCCGGGAGACTTAATTACGGCACACTTTAAAGCTCCGCTAGAATTATTGTGAATAAAAGTATTCAAGCATTGCTCAGAGTAGCCTTTCGCTACGAACAAAACAGGCTTTCTTTCTTCCGAAATTATTTGCAGAGCAGAAATAAGCCCTTGGGTTAGCTCTAGAGTACCATTATAAAGAAATACAAAACAATCAGAAAACTCAGAAGATAAGGACTGATGGTTTGTGATAAATGATGGATCAAGAATGCCTCGGTCCAAACTAAAGCCAGAAGAATACTCAACTGTAGTTTTTCCAGAACCATTCTCCACATTTATAAGGCCATCTTCTCCAACTGCAGAAACAACTTCTGCGATAAGGTTGCCCAGATCTTTATCATTATTTGCAGAAATAGTCGCAACACTTTTGATAGATTCAATGTCATCAATCTTTACCGACAAATTGTCTAGCTCTGAAATGGCAAAAGAAACTGCAGAGTCGATCCCTTTCTTTAAAAGAATTGGGTTGTAGCCCAACTCAATCATTCTATATCCTTCAGAATATATTGCTTGTGCTAATACAGTAGCAGTCGTTGTCCCATCTCCTGCTACAGAGTTTGTTCTTGACGCTACAGACTTTACCAGTTGCGCACCCATATTTTCAATTCTATCTTCAAGCAAAATAGATCTTGCAACTGTAACACCATCCTTTGTTATAAGAGGAACTCCATACCCTCCTTCAATGGAGGCATTTCTCCCTCTAGGCCCCAAGGTTGCTTTGACTGCATTAGCCAAAGTATCAACACCTTTTTTTATTTTAACTCTAGCTTCGCCAGAAAAAACAACATTTCTATACATTTTATTGGACATCTGTTTCACCTCTACTTTTAATATTTAATTTTTTCATTCTAGAATTTGCCCTTTCAAGGCAAAAAATAATTTCATCTTCTCTTAAATTATAACCTTCAAGAATTGCGTTAGGTATGCACAATTCTCTATTCTTTAGCTGTGACAATAGTTTCTCTTGCTCACATCTCAATTTATTATACTCATTTAAAATCGTCAAAACATTACAAAATGAAGTTACAACTTTCAAAGACTCTGCATTTTTTATCATATCAATAAAAGCATGAGCATTTTTATAACTATGAATCTTCATCTGACGCTCCAAATAGAACCGTATATGCAAGAGAAAGAGGTACTTTTTTGCTACAATAATAATAATCTTTATCTGAATTTACTTTTAACTTGCCAGAAGAGTCTACCTCTCCATCATTTATGTAATATTCCGAAAATCTCTTTGCTACAAAAGAGGCGACAAGATCTTCCTCTTCTTCTTTTGAAAGCTCCAAGTCTTCAATAAATTCAAATAAAACATCAACATATTTATTTATATCACTCTTTACACTCATAGCCCCCCTCCTTATTGCGTTTCTGATTTATCAGAACAAAACCTAACTGCCGAATCCACATATAAATTTTCTGAAAACTTAACGTATTCATCTACAGATGGAAATATAATTGTAGAGACAATGCTGCCTTCCTTCAACTTTCCTACGCATATTGTTAGAATTGGAAACTCTGTACTTTTGTCTCCAGTTATAGCTATAAATCCAGACATTTTATCTACGGGAGATCCGAAGGGTATTGTAAAGAACAGTTTAGAACCCATATCCTGAAGTTCTTTCCATAGCTCTTGAGGAGTTGCTTTGTGTTTTGAAGAAATAGACATCATTTACCTCCGTGTAATGATAGATACTTTTTAACGGCTAATTCTTTCTTTTTAGCTTCAACCATTATGTGTACGTTATTTTTAAAAGTATCTATATAATTATACACGTAATCTGAGTGAGCGTTAGCTCTGCAGTTAATTTTTTTCTCTAAAGATCTAGATTCGCTATAATGAACAACAGGAATTTCATTGTACCAAGTATCTATTGCCATAGACAATGCCTCTTTAGGAGACAAGCCATCATCGTGAAAATTGTGATGATGAAAGTCCATAACTATAGGTATGCCTGATTCTTTGTAAATAAAGTTATAAATCTCTTTAACAGAATAAAGGCTGTTGTTATCATCATTCTCCAAAGTCAGCCTATCATATACGGAAGCACTTAGCTTTTCAGAGTTTTTAAGAAAAACACTTGCAGTTTTAACTTTATCTCCATATGCGCCACCAATATGTATATTTATTTTATTGTAGTGACTTCTAGACAACCCCATGAGGTCAAATATTTTTCCATGTAGCTCTAGGTTTCTCAAAGTATTACGAACAATTCTTTCATTTGAAGAGCATAGTTTGTTAAAAGGGCCTGGATGAAAAGTTATTCTGTGGTTATTTTTCTTAGCAAAATCGCCAGCCTCTTTTAAGTTTTTGCAAATTTGATCATAATCTTTTAAATCTTCTAGTAAATATTCTGATGCCCACGGAAAAATATTTGAAGACATTCTGAAAAATCTAAAGCTGTTTTCTTCATTCCACTTGAAAATTTTCAGCAGGTCTTCCGTGTTTTTTAAAGAAAGGCTGGAGCAATAATCTATTCCTTTCTTATCAAAAGTTCTTCTTATCATTGACCTATTGGTTGTTACACCTTTTTCGTTTAATTCTGTATTTATACAAGCATAACCCAGCATCACGCCTCCTATTGGCCAAAGAAAGTTGACTTGTTAACTCCGAAATTAGATTCCAAAGATTTCTTCAAAGATAACAATATTTTTTGCTCACGATATTTTACTGCCTGATGAGTAATGTTCAGCTCCTTTGCAATCTCTTTTAAAGGAATAACGTCTTCGGTTAAAAACCTTCCTCTTAATATACGCTCATCTTCTTTGTTCAAGTTGTTTTTTACCAAAAGATTTATCTTGCTTTTAAAGAATTTTAAAAGCTCTAGCTTCTCAAAAGCTTCATGAGAGTCTGGATTTGAATTGCTCTCAACCAAATCTCGATCTCTAGATTCTGCAAAGATGTCAATGCTCTTATCATTTTTTGACAAGATATTTCTTATCTGACAAACATCTTTCCTGGAAACTCCTAGCTCACTAGCCACAACCTGAATCTTCGCTTCCTCTGTAGCATTTTCAAGTCCTGATTGAGCAATTACTTTTGCCATAGAAGAAAATATTTTCCTTGAGTCATTTGTAGTCCCTAGTCTTACGATTGATCTATTATTGACAACAAACTTTTTCATACGCTTTCTAATCCAAAGCAAAGCATAAGGAATGAAAACGCTGCACTTGTTGGGATCATACTTTTCAACCGCAGTCTGAAGCCCCATAAGGCCTTCTTGAATCAAATCCTCTTGCTCTATACCTCCGTTGATTTTGCACAGCTTGGAGGCCTCCTTGCGGATAAGATTCATATTAGATGTAATCATAAGCTCAAGGGCTGATCGGTTGCCTTCGTTTTTCCATTTTGAGATAAGTCTCTTTTGTTCTTCGTTTGTAAAGTGGTTCATGATGTCTCCATTGTTATTTTTGTTTTCCCGTCTTAGTGACATAGTCATTATAGCACGAACTATATCTTTTGTGCAAACTTTTTTATAAAAAAAATCAAAAAAAATGCACCCCTCGCGAAAAGCAGGGGTGCAGGTAGCTCTAAAGCCCTTTCGTGTTCTTATGCCACTTATATTTTCTAATGCATTCTTTTGATATTTTGGAAAAAGCATCTTCGTATGCTTCATTTACATGAAAAAGATTATGGCAATAAAGCAGAGAAAAATGATAAATTTGAATTATAGCCTCATAATCACTTAAATCTAAAAATTTATCATCTGAAATAAAGTCTTCGCAAAAAATTTGTACTGCTGTTTGACATATTGTAGAAAAATATTCTTTCTCTAGCCCAAGCACTTTATATATAAAGTAAACCAACCACCCAATCTTGGCTATAATCCAAAGTTTAATCTTAAACATCATTCAAAATATATCCACTCTATTGCATTTCCATAGTCATCTTCTAGGTAAATGTAACTTGAGTCATCGCTATGCCTTTTTACTTCTCCAAGTTTTGGCATATCATCTAGGCTTTCAACTTCAAACGCTATATGAGTCGGATGCTTGTTTCCTTCTGTGAAGCAAATCTCTGCACCATTATAAGTTATACAGGCTCTTGAGTCAGTACAGAATAAAACTTCTGCATCTAATTTTTCAGTATAAAAATCTACAGTTTTTCTTACGTCACCCACATTAAAAGCAATGTGGTGCAAATTAATATTATCCAAAGAGTAAAGCCTTTCTAATTCTGACACCAGCTCTTCTTTTGAATAACTCTCGCCTCTATTTATCTTATCTAAAATATTCATGACTTCCACCAATAATCTATTTCTTCTAAATTTAACATATCATAAATCCAATCTGGCAAAGAAGGAAAAGCGTCATAGCAAAACCACTCTCCTTTAAAATTACCTAACCTAAAAGACTTAAGCCTTTCATGAAGAGTACTCTCTAAGTGAGACTTACCCTTTAAAACTAGGACCATCTTTAACTTGTAAGGTGAACCAGTTTGGAGTTGCCTAAGTCGCCTTTCAGGATTTTTAGAAATTCCTACCTTAAAGGCCCCATTATTGCTGCTCTGTATTATATATAGATCTCTTGCCATATATAAATTATACTTTATTTTAAGAACTTTTAACCCTTCTTTTTAAAAGATACATGTTATTTTCAGTCTCACTATGTATCTTAGGAATAAAGTCTTCTAGCCCAAGAGTAATCATTTTTGCTTCAGATAATTTTTGATAGAATTCTTCTGTTTTTTCCATAAAGCAAGCCATGACAAACAAAGCATACTCTGCAAGCTCATCCGGAGATAGATCGCTATTATAATTTGGAATTAAATTTTTATATAACTCAGATTTTAAACTACATATTGCATGAGGATTCACGGAGGAATCTCCAGATAAGCCTACCGCCTTCTCTGCCATCTCATCAATATTGCCGCTAACTGACTCGTAAATTCTTTCATATAAAAGATGATCACTGTAATAAATAGATCCCTTTGATACCCAGTGAATGTTTTGAATCACTTCTGAACAAAAAATCATTAGAGCTAGATACTTCGTCATATGCTCAGGGTTAATGCTCGTTTTTTGAGATACCTCTTTTATATTAGACTTTTGGAATTCCATATATCACCTCTTACTTTTATATTAATTTAAAAAATATTAGTTGTAATTTAAAAAAATATTAGTTGCAATTTGAAGCTAGGATACCTAAATGTATGAAAAAACCAGAGTTCTTTTTGATGGGAATGACAAAGTAACTATACTTACAGTTTTAGATCAAATAAGTCATAATACTGCGAATCCACAAACAGTTATAGATCCCAGTACTCTAAAAAATGCAATTCCAGGTTTTTCAGAATTTAGATTGACTTTTTTTAGTGCAGAATGGTGTTTTGACAACGAGGTAACCTTGTTGTTTCTAGATACAACCCCTGCAGATTCAAAAAGAATATTTACCTCTGCAAACTGCGGATCTTTATTTTTAAAAATAGAAAATGATACTGATTTTCCAGATGAAGGCAAAATAGCGTACCACACACATGGTGGACAATCTCATGGATTTTTTATCGCAACTTTTATTAAAGAAGCAGGTTTTGACTTTACGGGAAAAAGATATAGAAAGCAAAATCAACCAAACCCTTACTTAACCAATAGTTAAAAAACAAATAGAGGAAAAATCATGGCTGAATTAATAAGAATAGTGTCGGACAATTCAAACGAAGTTACAGTTCAAGTTGTAATGGACGGAGCTTCTCATGCTGCAAGTAGCCCTCAAACAATTATAGATGCTAGTACTCTAAAAAATGCAATACCTGGGTTTTCAGCGGCAGATTTTAGGCTTACATTTAAATCTGCTAGATGGTCTGTAGATAAAAACGTAACCTTAGTTTTTTTAGACACAATTGCTTCTGACTCCGAAAGAATTCTTGTTTTTTCGCAAAATACATCTCAAGATGTAGCATTTTTGCTCCCAAACGACACTGCAAGTCCTGATGACGGAGACATCGCTTATCACACAGATAGTGGAGCTACATATGGTTATTTTTTGGCGACATTTAAAAAAGAAAGAGGCTATGACTTTACCGGAAAAAGATACCGAAAAGCAACACAGCCAAATCCATATTTAACTAATTCTTAAAGTTTAAGAAAAACTTTTTTCAGAGAGAGCTTTTAAGAAAATTGAAAGCTCTCTCTTTTTATCTCCATAAGAAATATTTAAAAACTTAAACCCATCTCTTTCTGCAAGAAACTCAAAAACTTTAATTTCGCTTGAATATAAAGCATACATCATGTCAGCTATTTTAGCTATAGATATATCTTCAAAAGAA
>UEXM01001417.1_pt1 | contig 20442 bp, 26 predicted proteins | sample 1796661 | NCBI WGS metagenome assembly UEXM01 (sample SAMEA4772469, study PRJEB27181) | metagenome | reverse complement strand
TGATAACCCTTGGCCCCAATCAAAAACAGTCTCTCTTGGCACTCGACCGCCATATTGGATAACCAAATCATTAAATGTCTCGGCACCAGAGTTGTAACCATCGGGAGCTAACGAGTTTGAGAATGATGTTCCGGGTTGATTAGGTTCACAAAATGCATCTGCAATGGCCTGAAATAAGGATGCTTCGCCAGAACCTTCGTCTCCATCGGCAGCGTCCATAAGAAATGCACCAGCACCTTGGAATATGTCACACATGTTGTCTAACGTTCTTTGTAGAGTTCTCATAAGAAATGCAACCATGGCGGCAATGATCCTTTGTACAATCTTCTTTAAGAATTGTTCTAGCATAACTTTCAATATTCTCATAAAGCCGAGCTCAGGGATCATTGGAAGCATTGGGATATCCCAATTTGGCTTCTTACAGGGGTCAATATCTAGAGTTGCGAATGATGCATCTATCCAAGTGTCCAACATTTGCTTTGAGGGACATGCAGCAGCTGCAATTATTGGAGCAAAAATGTCTGATCCCGGCAAACCATCAACAAGTCTTTTTAACTCATCAATGTTCAATTTATCAACTATAAGATCTATATAAGCAGCTGCTAATAACTCAATTATTTGCCTCATTGCTTGTTCATATTTGTTTGGATCAGGTGGGTTGTTAGCAAGATTTGTCAATGCTTCAACCTGCGCTAGATTAGCTGATGTGAGGGCAACTTGCTTTGCATTTAATTCTTGTCTTTTCTGAACAAGCAGATCATAGTCTACTCTGATGGCTGCTATATCTTCTAAAAGATCGTCAAGTTCGGATTCAAGGTCAACAACTTCTAATACATAAGTCGCAGTTGGGCCACTTCCGTCTTCAATAAATCTATTGAGCTTGTCAATTTGTCTCCTTAATTCGGTCTCTTCTGCTGATAGTTCGTCCAAATCTCTCTCGGCATAAGATAAATCTTGTATTTCTTCTTCTAAAGCCTTTACCTCATCTCTAATTCCTTTTTTATTATTTTCAGCGGATTGTAGCTCCTCAAGTTCTGTTGGGGGTACTTGAGCTGGTTCTGCGGGGTTTTCTGGTGGGCTTCGCTCTTCTTCATACTTGTTATCATTGTTGTTGTTTTTCTTTTTTGCTTCTAATTCCCTAGCATAATCCCAAGGCATAGGCAAATCTCCAACAATCGTTTGAATTTCTTCTGCTATGTCGTCTTGAACATCTTTTGGTAACCCGAGAAAAATATCTTCAAATTCAAGCGGGTTTAGATTGCCCATTAACTTCTTGGCTGCCTTTTTCAAGACGTCTATTGGCCTCATACCTTTCATCATACATCTAATAATGTCGAGAGATAATGCTTCCCAACTACAGGGGTTAATCTTTGATAGCAAAAAGCCAACAGTTTCTTTTGGATTTGCTCTTAATGCATACACATATGTTTTAATTGGTTTTCCAGTCAATCTGTGAAAGAATTTCTTCTCGGATCTTCCCTTGTCTTTTAAAATCTTTCTGTAAACTTTCTTGGTTTGAGCTACAATATCTTGCCCACTTCCTTGTAGACTTTCTCCAAATTTCTTGTAATCACCAAGAACCTTTAGTATCTCGGCATTCTCTGAGAATTGGCCTCCAACTTGTCCTAGTCTTTTTTGATAGTCCACGGGATCAAAGTTGGCAATAGTCCTACAGTTTAAGGAGTTTAGTGAGTATTCTAGGGCGCTTGAAAAGTCCATGCTCAAATCTAAAATCAAATCTTCTAGAATGTCCGAATACGTACCGGAAGTATTATCCAAACAACCTTGAGCTTCAACAGCGTTTGATGGGTTTCCATATATAACTTGAATAGCAGGGGAAGTATTTTCTATCAAAAAGTCAAGCCACGGAGGCATACCTCTCTCAAGTCGGGTGAGCATGCTCTTATGTCTGGAGACATAGGCCATTAGTGTCTCTTGAGAATCATATTTCTCTATAAATTTAGAAAGACCAATGCTGCATCTCTTAAACGGACAGCCAATAAAACGGGCTCTAACTGATTTAATCGAATACTTTTTATCTAGGGTGTCTTCTTGATCGAACACTATCTTTATCTCATATGCTTGCTTAAAACGGTTATCTTTGTTTGATAGATTGAAACCATTATCTTCAATTAGCTTCTTAAGGTCATCATAAAACTCTTCAAATTTGTTTTCATACCGTATTGCGTAGAAAGGCACAATAGTTTGTGTGCTACTATTGTAGTCCGTGTCTATCTTTAGCCTTCCACGTTGGGTGTGGAAAAAGAATGCTTGGTATTCTCCAAATACCTTGAATGCGTTTGGCAATTTTCTCTTAAATGTTTTTCTCGCCTCAGAGCCTTTAAAGGTTACTTGTTTTGAGTTGTCACCAGATGTTAGTGCTTCTTGTATCTCTTCAGCTTTTTCGGATAAGACGTCATCAGGAAGGGCATCTATGAGGGTTGCTGGGATGTTGACTTGTAATACAATTTCACTGTTTACATTAAAAGCTCCACCAGCAATCTCTGAGTTTGTCTTGTAATCTCTCATTTTTGCAAACAATTCCAAAGCGGTAGGATTAGTAATACTAACGTTTTGTAAGGCTTCAGCGTTTACACCGAATAGAGACATTGATGTACCATCGCCCTGTCCGGAGGGTATCTGCTGCTCTATAAGTGCATTATCCAAGATTTCTTGTGGAACACGAGGTCCACAAACCCCTTGAGGTTCAGTTGGCGGATTGGAACACACTATCTCATCAGTGATAATCTTATTACGATACGACAGAATCTTTACAACAGCACTGCGGATAGCAGGGGCATTTATCTCTTCTCTTTCAGCACTGGGTGTGTCTGTATAGTCCTGCCAGCTTATTGCTGGTTGTGGTTTCACGGCTATGTTGTATGTGCAAGTTGCTTCGTTCAACCAAACCTCATTGATGTCTAATTTATACCATTCTGGGGCTGTAAAGTTTGGATTGGGTATGCAGGTTGGGCATATTCTCAGACGAGCCTCAGCTTCAAACTCGTCTGGTTCTAAGAAGGATTCGCATACCTCTCTTTGCAATGGAGAGAAGTTGGATGGAATTCCATCTGGATCTAGGATCAGATTTGTCTTTTTTGCTTCTGGGTCTTGTTGTGGTTCGGTAGTCTCTTCTTCTTCTGTTTCAACACCAGTACCAAAGAAACTTGATACCACTACACTAGCGGGATCTAGATACGGTTCATAAACATCAAAATCAAAGTAAAAGCCATTTTGAAACATGGCTTGTCCATTGTCAACATCTCTAAATGGTGCTAGGTCTTCGCCGTTTTCTTGAATCTCGTTATCATAACTCCATGGACTACCTATAGTTCCGGGGCCCATCTGTGGATTCATTTGATAGTCTTCAGTGGTTAAAACTGGTTGATTGTTTTTATAAAGTACTACTTCTAGAGTCCAAGGAATAGAAAAATCAGTTCTTTGAGGTTGTGTGTACTCACCCTTTTGATAATTTACGTAGGAATAATTTATAATGTTCCATAACCAAAATAGAGTCTCACGTTCGCTTCTATTGATGCTGTTGTCATCGCCTCCTTTGAATTCGATTACTATAAAATTACTTCTGGTTCCTTCTTTTGTGACTATTTCGAACCCATCGTCTCGTTTTTTTACAAATTTGATTCTAAAATTATTAACAATATTCTCTTTAAGTTCAAATGAGCCATTATCAAATGATACTATGTCTACAAAATTTATAGTATCCTGTGTTACATTAACGGAAGTATCCCATTCAAAGGTATATCGATGCTTTAAGTAAACTCTTACAAAGTTACCAGCGTTACCAAAGTTTTTTCCAATGTCTAAATACCATCGTCTTGTTCCCATTATTTTCTCCTAGGTTGTAAATACATTTCTACTCAAAATGTTCTTTTTTGTTTTAAGTCTATACTTTGGATCATCGCTATTGGGAAGTCCTAAATAATTTACCTTCATTATTTGAAAGTTTAGCGCTTGTGTGATGTTATCTGTTATCTTTTGTACATTTGTGGGGATCTCGTTTAATGCGGTTGTCGCCAATACTGGATCTGGACCCACCACTACAACTCCGGCGCCTCCACCGACGTGGAAGTGAGTTGCTACGGCTGCTTGCAGTTTAATCATGTTTATATTCTGCAACATAAATGCTTCTGATAGTTTTGCAACCTGATCTAGTAGTTCTTCCAAGAACTCGGACAAATTAGAGCCGAGAACGATTGGGTGAGACTCAGAGTTAGAATTGGCTATAAGTTCAATTCTTGAGTCTATAAGTCTCTCACCATTTGAGTCAAGTTCTCCTTTTATTCCAAAGTTGTCTCCACGACCAGCACCAGCATAAATCTTTACAGAATTACGCCCAATGACTCTAACGTGATCAGATTTTATTCCAATACCAGCTTCCCCTTCGGGTCGCCCAAAATCACCCGGTGGTAAACCAAAATAATGGTCTATGTCACACTTTTGACTAATATAAATTCTTGAAGCATCAGCAAAGAAATTATTTCCAACTAAAGTATCTCGCTTTAAAGGTTCTAACTTCTTTCTTATAATGCCAGTCTTCTTATTAAGAGAACTCATCCTTCCTGCTACAATATCAATAGAAGCACATGGTTGACCACCGGCCTTACCATATCCGGATAGTAAGTGGCTTGAGCGGTCTCTTCCAAAAACTATTTGACAGTTAAGTCTTTGGCTTCCACCGGAAGAATCTCCAGCTATACTGTCATATTCAGCATCTGGGTAGACAATTTCGCAACCGGCCTTCTCATACGTGGGCATTTGCTCAAAATATGGAGTATGCATAAGTCCGGGTCTTTTGATACCGTTTCTTACTTCTTTTGTTAAAAACTCTGGTGTTACGTTTGTGTTTATGGCCATTTGTTATCCTTAATTGATGTCTGAGCCGTATAGGCTATTCTTCTCGCTGTTTATTACTTCAAAATGCCATGCTTCCGCATTTGAAAAGCTTTTACCTGCATTGTAGAAGCTATATGTCCCAGCATTTGCATCCATCCAGATGTACTCTGGATCTTTGAATGAGGGTTTTCCAGCTGCTCCGTGATTGAAATCAAATGCCAAACCCCATCCGTGGTTTGAAGTTCCGGGTTTTGCCGCCCAGCCGGGCCCCGGATTCTTGTAAAGTTCTTTTTGTTTATCAAAACTTCTATACGCACTTGTTATGACTAAAGGTTTGCTAAAACGGGCTTGGTAAGCAGTAGCCAAGAGTATCAGTTTGTTTGCATAATTCGTGCCGTTGGTCCCTTTGATAAAGGCTAATCCGCCTTGAGCATCTGTGGAATAATATTCGATGATGGCAGTGCCGGACTGGTTTCTGACAACAGTACCTTTGGATACAACATTTGTGCCATTGGTTTGAACAAAATCAAGTTTATCAGTCGGGATAAGGCCGTTGGTTATCACTATGTTTCCGGGAGTGTAGTTTCTTTTCTTTGGTTGAAAACCTGTTGTATCTCCGACTCTTGTTGGAGTTCCATTTTGAAAAAAACTTTCCATTCCACTTGTACTGCTATCGAAGTTGCTTCTAATTTTACCTCCATACTCAGGATCAGATCTTACTTTGCTCCTAATTCTTGGGACTTGTTTAGTATTCTGTACGTATGGTTCCATAAATTCTACAACAACAACATCCCCTGCTTTTAAACCGGTTAGAGGTGCAGGAACCAACGCATTACTGTGCATATTGATAACATCAGCTGCTGAGATTGCTGTTTGCAATTCGGTTGGGTCTGGTAGCATTTCATCAACATCAAATACTCGAACTTGCACAGTTGAAACGTACTGGGCATTGTCAGTTTCGGATGCAGTAACTATAGTTGCTCCAATATCTCGCGGAACACCTATAATTCTAGCTTCAAAAAGCGTTCTTCCAGCGAAAGAGGACTCTCTTTCTTTTTCAGCATCTTGAATATCATCAAATTTCTTTCTCATTCTTGCATTAGGTTTTGTTAAAAATGAACGAATCTTATCATTATTGCACCTCATCATTTTTCTCCTTATCAATCATAGAGAAGATATTTTCCATATCAGCATCGGATAGCCCTTCAGCTGTTTTTTCTTCTTTTTGAACAAGCGATGCAACCTTGACCATTTGCTCATTCGAGCGTTGCAATACTTCAACGTATTTAGCCAAAGTCATGCCAATATCTCTATGGCGAGACTCATCTTTAGAAAGATAGTTTATAGCATCGTTGAGAAGATCGCGTGTAACCTCACGGTCCTTTTCGATGTTCTCAAGTGCTTTTGCTATAATGTCGTCTAATTTTTTACTCATAACCTAAATAGTTTTTAGTCAAATTTGTCGTTATCCCATCTGTGTTTGAAATTACGATATTTCTTTCTCATCTTATTCAATTGTGAAACAATCTGTTTTGTGTTAAGACCAGTTATTTCTCTCAGGTACAAGTAGACAGCTTTCTTGTTGAAGATCTCAATGTCTTCCTTAGAATTTAAAACTATTTTAATAGCATTATAAACTTTCTTTTCGTTCTCGTTCATCAGCTCACTTTCCCAACTGTTGATCTCATCCCAAAGCGAGGTCCAAAATTCTTCTTCTATTCTATTTTCGAGATAAGAATCATCAGATGTTCTCATGACTTTTTCTATCTCGTTTTGAGCTTTATCATACTCAACTTCTCTCTTTGCTCTTTTAGAGTTTTTCTTTACTTGATGAATGAACCAGTTCTTGGTAATCACCGAGAAATAAGAAAACGCCTTAGAGCCTCTATTTGGGTCGTATTTTGCTAAGATGGTAGTCAGCCATACCTTGCAGTCATCTCGAAGCTCATCGATGTTTGGGAGGGTCGTAAACCGGTATGTATAGACTATCTTATCTACCATCTCGCTAAACGCTGGTTGGATAAGATCTTCATAAAGTGCCGATCTTCTTTTAAATGTTGTATTCTCTAAGCAGTATTCAACTATCGCGTCTTCGTGTACCTGCGTAAAGTACATCCTTTTGGATGCTTTCTTCCGTCTCTTCGCCATTGTTATTGTCCTTTTGGTTTGGTGTTTCCTCCACCTCATCGTCCGTTGGTTCTAATACGAGAACCGCCGTTTGATAATCCTCTAGCAGCTCTATTGTAGCCTGAGTATGCTCAACGAGTCCTGCTAATTCTTGATCTCCGTAGAATTGTTCTAGTCTACGAATTGCCTTAAGATGTTCTGCGTGGATTTCTATTATTCGAGCAACATCATCAATGTTTTGACTTATCCAAGTAAGTCTACCCAGTATGTCTCGCACATACCAAAATCCGAAGAGATTGATACTTACGGAAGACACGAGAGCTATTATGAGAGCGATGTTAACCGTCATATGTGTTATCCTTTGCTTCTTTTGAAGCTTGTTTAAGAATCTCTCGATTCTCTTCAATTGCTTGATTTACTCTTTGAGCTGATTGTGTCTCTCTATTTTGAACATAGGTCATCTGAGGTATGCGGTGAATTTTTGTTTCGCCACATAACTCACACTTCTCTTGTTCTTCGCTCATTCCATGGTGGACTTGAAATTGTCCATCACAGGCAGAACATTCGTAGACATACCTAGGCATTACTCTTTCCCTGTTAAAATTACTGGTGTTGTTTTAGCCTTTACAGTGGGTGGGTTCTTCACTAGAAGAGTTCCATCATCCATAAGTTCCAAATCAAATCCCTGAAGAACAGGTACAATGTCTGTTTGTTCTAGTAGTGATTTTTGTAGAGCCATCATTATAGCTCCCAGTGCTTGATCTGATAATTTCATTGTTTACTCCTTTTTTGTTACCATTTGAAATTCTTTTTATAATATTCTACTATTCCAAGTAGTTCGTCTTTAAACACTCGTTCAGGCTTCCACCCTAGTGCTCTTAACTTGTCATCATTTAATGCATACCTAACATCTTGCCCAAGTCGTTTAAACTCAAGATTTAGGTATTCATCAAGGCTATATCTATCTTTGCCTAGATAGCAATCTAAAATTTGCGTAGCAGTGTCAATGTTCTTTTGTTCAAAACCACCAGCTACGTTATAAGTTTCATTGCTAACTCCCGACTCTATTATTTTAATAACAGCGGAAGCAGTGTCATCTGAGTGTAGCCAATTTCTTACCGGTTCTCCAGCGTCATGAAGTCGTATCTTTTTGCCCCTCATAAGGTGCTTGACGCAAAGAGGTATAAGTTTCTCGGGATATTGTCCTGCTCCGTAGTTGTTCGTTGGGCGAAGAATAATGTACTTCATATCATAGGTTCTTGCCCAAGCAAGAATAAACATATCTGCTGCTGCTTTAGAGGCTGAGTATGGGTTGGAGGGTTTTAGCACGTCTGTCTCAATATGTTCACCCTCTGTTATGTCTCCATAAACTTCATCTGTGCTAAAGTGAAAGAAGATGGGTTGGTCTTCTACATTTTTTGGTTTCTTCCTTATAAGGTCGAGCAGATTTTTAACACCAACCACATTTGAGTGAATAAAATCGTGACTATCAATGATACTGTTGCCCACATGTGATTCCGCTGCTATGTTTATAACGTAATCGCAATGAGGGAGGTAGTCAAGCTCCACTATGTCCTTCTTAACAAAGGTGAAGTTTTCAAACATATTAAAGTCATTTAACAAGTCGGTGTTTGCTGCATAAGTGCATTTATCTATGCCATATACTTTCCAACCCTTAAGAAGGCATCTTCTGGTTACGTGAGAACCAATAAGACCTAAACAACCTGTTATTACTATCAATTTCATTTAGTCTCCCTTTTCTATTCTGTAGCTATCACTGTCGAAGTGTTGAGTTGAAAACTCAAATAGTTCCGTATCTTCTAGTGCTTCCATCCTATGTCTCAGGCCGGTATATACATGGAAGTTATCCCCAGCTTCTAAGATAGTTACATTAGCTTTGCTCATATCGTCCTGTTCGGAATAATATACAATTATCTTGCCAGATTGTACATAGAAGACTTCGTCTTTAAGTTTGTGATAATGCCAAGAGCATTTCTTACCCTTTACGAAATAAAGAAGTTTACCGCAGTATTTATCAGAGTTGTGTATCCACTTTTCAAATCCCCATCCTTTTGGAACAAAGTTAATCTCTTGTGTTGAAGAAGTTTTCATCTCTCTCTCCTTTGTCATCAATGTAAATATCTCCAGAAGGTTTTCCCAAATATAACTCATGATATTTTACACCCCATTTTTCTAGTTGGTCTTTTGTTATATCATAAAATAAAGCTCTAGCGGTTTCTCTACAATTTTTGGTTCGACCCATTCCTCTAGCTGTTAAGAACACAATTGTGTTTCCTTCGTCGTACAATCGATTGACCGTATTGATTCTTTCTGTGAGAGGTTGGGCGTTGTCGTAGTCACCTTGCGTATTGGTACAAATGGTACCGTCTATATCAAACACATATGTCATTTTTTCTCCAAAATATTAGTTGTTGAGTACTCACCTACTCTATCAAAAAAAACCAGTCTCTTTGTATGTTCTGAGCCTATTACTTTTTTACCCTTCCAATCAGAACCAATTATCATACAATCAGGTGAGCATTTTTTTATACTTTCTACAAGCCCAGAGTCATCATTGAAGACCGTTACTTCATCAACATAACTAATGGCCTCAAGAAAGTATTTGCGGTCTTCTTGGGTGTTTATCGGGCGTTTAAACCCTTTGTTTTGTTTGACTCTTTGATCACTATCTATTCCAACCACCAAATAGTCTCCTTGATTCTTCGCGAACCTTAATAACTCAATATGTCCTCTATGAAGAACATCAAAGCACCCATTTACCCATATTTTTTTAATAGTTTGCATACCACGGCCTGTTAATTAATTTATAAACTTTTATCATTTGCTTTACACCATCATCTAAATCATATTTGCATTTAAAACCTATGTCATATATCTTTTGGCTACTAACGATATAGTCTCTCTTATCTGGGTCTTGTGTAAACTCTGCTTTTATTATCTCCAGAGGAATGTACTCTTGTATCTTCTCAGCTAGTTGAAGTTTGTTCATATTTATGCTATCATTTCCAACATTAAAAGTTTGGTTCTTACACTCGCTCCAGTTATCAATGATGAATAGAAAGACTCTGCAAATGTCCCAGATATGCACATAGTTACGCATAAATTCACATTCATATAGCACAAGAACTCTATCCTTTATCGCACGTAGAACAAAGTTATTGACCAGTAAATCCGTTCTTGCTCTGGATGATGGACCAAATACAGTTGCAAGTCTTAACGTACAACATCCCTCAGTCTCTTGAAAAACCTTCTCCGCATCTACCTTTGTCTTTCCATAAAGAGAAACAGGGTTGAGCGGAGACTCTTCAGTACAAACTGAGCCATCTATGCTCACTCCATAGCCAGAATTGGTACACGGATATATCAATATTTGTTCAGGTCTTTTGTTCTCAGCTATCCATTTATTGACATCAAAGTTAACTTCGACTGCTTCACGAGGCCTTTGGTCACACAATGGAAAACCAACCAAACAAGCTAGAGGTATTATAACATCAGCTTCATTTAAATATTGTTCCAGAAGATCTAGTCTCCTAACATCTATAAGATCAAAATCAAAGTTCTCATGCCCAGCATATCTCAGGAGAGATTCTGGTCCGTATTCTAAGGTATCGACGACCTTTACTTGGTAGTTTTGTTCTAGTAAGAAAGAAACCAGCTCGCTACCAATATATCCGGCTCCTCCAGTAATTAAAATATTCATCTTTTTATTTCTCCTTTTATCCATTTAAAAAACATTACCCAATCTGCTGCTTTTGCATACACAGGATTCTTGAATGCTGCTGGTTTGTTCTTTTCAAAAAAATAATGACCAGACCAAGCAAACGGATAGACAACCAATGGTGCCAATATCAACAATGGCCATGTGTTTGAGTACAGAACAAGCACAATATATAATATTGTTGCCACTTGTCCTGTGACATGCAATCTTCGACACCAGATATTCTGATGGAGAGATAGGTAATGTTTGTAATATTCGTTAAATTTCATTTACAGTATTAACTCCTTTTAGTTGGACTACTTTCGTAGAACACTCATTTGCATAAATCATAGCTTTAGCTATATCTTTATTCTTCAAATAATTTACACACAAACTGGCTATAAATGTATCTCCGGCTCCGCACAAATCTTTTATTTCAACTTTCTCAACAGGGTAAAGAATGTCATTTAAAGAACAACCTTTAGAGCCCAGTGTTGTTATCACTTTTTTTCTAGCCCAGCTAGATTGTGATATAAACGCTTTTGAAGCTTCATATTCATTCTTGTTAATTTTTATAAATTTACATTCTTTACAATATTCTCCAATTTTCTTCTTTGTGTCGATAAAGACTAAAGGGTGATTTTCGCAAATGAATTGTATATCTTCTTCCAATAAAAAACCTTTGTTATAATCAGAAATTATTATCAAATCAAAGTTAGATATAAAGTCAATGTCAATCTCTTGAATCCTAGAGACACTCTCTTCGCCAGAGTCTATTCTTAAAAACATATGATTTGTTTCTTCATGAACATATCGTTTTTTTTCGATTGAGCTTGTGCTGGTCTTTAGTATTGCAGGTGTACCTAGGGAGACTACGTTTTGATACACATTTCCTGCCATTCCTAGGTTGGTTTTTTGATACAGAGGAATAAAAACAGGCACAGGTGCATCTGGTGCCAGTCTCTCAGAACGACCGTATACATATACGTCTGTACATCCATCTCCTATTATCAAAATCTTACTCATCCCAGCTAATCTCCCAATCTTTAAATTCAGCAGCTAGGCAATCTATCTTATAGTCCTTTCTGCCTCCGGCTATCTCTTGAATTTTGTTCTTTGATGTATTCCTTATGCCATTCAAACCGTGTGTTAGTTCTAGGTTATTACCATCTTTGATGCCTTTTCGATAGTTAGATTCATTGTGCCAGATATGCAAGTTCATTTGCGACAACACAACGATGGCTCGGATGGAGTTGGCGTCTAGGACCAGTTCCTTATCAGAGAGTAAAAGATCAATATCGTGCAAGATATCAGAAATCTCTTCTGCGTATTCTTCCTTGTGTTCAGTGATAAATACTTCTTTTAGTTGTGCTATTGACAATCTATCGATTAGTTCTGATAGTGTTGGTAAATATTTTCTTTGTTTCATTTTGTTTCCTTTTGTAAATTTCGACACTTCTGTAATGCTTCTGTCAAGGCAGTGCAGATTCTTCCTACATCATCATCGGATAAGTATTGATGACAACCGATGTGTACACCATTCATACCAACCCATTCTGCTTCGGGGAAGTCTCCTAATGTGTAGCCCATATCTGCAAAGGCACGATGTTGGGTTGGAACACAACCAAAGTTCCTCTTGTGGTGTATATTGTATTTGTCCAAAGTTTCTTTTACAATCTCAATAGCACCTTCTATCTTACAAGTGATACTAAAACCGTGTGGACAGTTTATGTTACCCTCGTCTTCTTCAGAAAACCATGCAACATCTTCATAACCTAAGCAACTATTTCTCATAGTTTTCATAGAGGCATGTCGAGTCCAAAAGGTATCCCAGAATACTCCGATAGCTTCCAGACCTATGGATGCCTCTAAATCGTTCATCTTTGAGTTTAAACCAGTTCTTTGGTGGTCAAAATATACTGAGTTGAATGGTCTTCCGTGAGAGCGAGTCGAAAAAAGTAAGTCTCCTATTTCTTTGTCATTTGTAGAAACCATACCTCCCTCACCACAGCACACCAAGTGAGCAACATAAAAGCTATATATAGACATATCACCCCAGTGTCCTACGAATTTATCTTTATATTTGGCTCCGTGAGCCTCACAAGCATCTTCAATAATTACTAAATTATGTTTTTCAGCTATTTTACATATAACATCCATCTCAGCCATTCGACCCATTGTATGTACTACTTGGATAGCAACAGTATTTTCATTGATTGCTTCTTCTATTTTAGTTTCATCGATGTTCAGAGTTTCTTTCTTCACATCTACAAATTTAGGTACCAAGCCAGCCGCTCTTACTGCGTTGGATGTCGCTATGAAAGAAAGAGCAGGCACTATGACCTCGCTTACATTTCTTTTTGCGTTCTTCAAATCATAAAGAACAAGGCATGAGTTTATGCACCCATCTGTTCCGGAACTCATAGCTATGCTTCTGTCATACTCAAATAAGTTAGACCACCTTTCCTGTAGCTCTTTTACTTTTGGACCAGCAGATGCCCAGTTTGTCTCACAAACATCCATTAAATTCTGTCTTGCAACAGAACCAATTTTCAATTCTCCAAATTCTATTCTTTTCATTTTTTATCTCCTATAAATTGTATAAATCGCCGTGTTCTATGATGAGTGTTGATCTTGTCCCATTTAGCGCCTTTTCATAAGCCGGTAAGATCTGATGAGGGTATAATAACTCAACAATATCAATATTTGTACAAGCACTTCTAAAACATTCTGTGTAATTGGCTTTATGTTGATGTCCCGGATCTAAAGGGTATTCAGAACCAACAACCGCTTTCATTATGACCTTGGGCCTACTTTGTCCCATTGACATTGCTTCCCACTTATCCAAGTGGTTGACTATCTGATTCATTGCCAAGATAATAAAGTTCATTCTCGGATACATCGAAACAGGAATATAACCTTCTAAAGCTAAACCCAAAGCGACACCTGCTTGAAATTCTTCTGCAACTGGTAATTCAAGCAACTTTTCTTTTGGAAAGTTTTTTACCTGATGTGTCAAAGCTGTACCTTTGTACTCTATTGCTTGGCCCATAAAGATTGTTTTTGGATGCTGGTTTAACAGCTCCATTCCCTTATATACTTCTTTTTTATAATTCACTTCTTAACTCCATAATTAAAATTCAACAAAAACACCAGTACCAGAATGAGGATAACTCATTTCATACTTGTAATAAAGAATCGATGTTTTTGTTTGTGATGACAGATTATCATACACCTCAAACATTGTTTTTGTAGGTACTTTGCCCCAACATTCTTCTGTTGGTGTCCCTACAGATTTTCCATTATCTTCCACAACAAATGTAATCGGTAGATCATTTGAAATACTGTAGATGATGGATTCATGAGAAATACCAGTTCTAAAAGCCATATCTCCTAGAAAACAGTATACTCGACTATCCTTCTGGCTCATTTTTAGAGCTAATGCAGTCCCTACAGCTATTGGAGAGATACCCCCAACAATCGCAGAACTAAAAAAGTTGTGTTCTGGGTAGTGTAAGGTTATTGAGCGACCTTCCATTATATCCTTTCTCACCTTATTACTTGGTATACCCTTCAGTAAAGCATGTAAGTGACTTGCCCAAGTTGAATAGATATAATCTTCATTAGAAATTTGTAATTGCTTAAAGATATCTACCAACTGCTGTTCGTTTCCGTTGCGTAAGTGCACAGGTGCTTTGATTTTACCCGCTTCGTATTCTTTTGCTATATCTTCTTCAAATTCTATCAGTTCTTTAGCTGTTGACATTGTTTTTTAACTCCTTTAATGTTTGAGAATTTTTATCTCTTTTTGATACTATGTGATGATATTCTTCATTCCATTCAGGCTTTATGTCTGAGTCGTTGTAATGAACACTCCATTGATCTTCTGGTTTTGTATAAAATTCACTCCATTTATAATAAAATGTACAAGTACTGCTTAAACACTGGTGTGCATTGAGTGTCCTAGGGGCTATCAAAACAGATACTGTCTCTGGGTCATCAGCATCCAAGTAATATACATTTCTATCATCATTATCGATATTATAAGTCACCAGTTTTATTCTTCCTTGTAGGCAAGTTATCAGCTTCCACGTTTTATTATCTCCATGAAAACCTCTGATAACTCCTTGGAAAGACTTAGAAATTTTATCTTGAACAAAATTACACATTGGTGGGACCTTTCTCTTGTCATAGATTGTGTAGATATTCCCACGTTCTTCAAAATATTTGTCTTCTATTATTATCAAATCATCGTTCATGTTTTTTGTACCACTCACTTGTTATTTTCAAACCATCCTCAACTGTGGTTTTTGGTTCCCAACCTAACTCACTCTTTGCTTTATCACAGTTTAAAATTACTGTTGTTGGTATATCCGGCTTGGTTAAATCAAACTTAAAATCAAGTTGCTTGTTGTTTAAGCTCATTATGATCTTGGCTAAATCCAAGATTGGATAGGCTCTGCCTGCTCCGCAGTTGTACAATTCATATTTGCCAGTTTGGTTTTTAATACATTTGTCTATAAAATCAATAAGGTCATCTATGAAGATGATATCTCGAGAAGCTTTTCCTTGTCCCCATATTTCTAAAACACTTTCGGCATTGATTACTTTGTTTACAAACGCAGGAACAACATGACATTTATCTAAGTCGAATTTGTCATAAGGACCATAGACATTTGAGTGCCTAAAGGCTGTGAATTTTGTTTTACCTATTCTAGAATAAAAGTCACACATCTTTTCATTAAAAACTTTCATGTTTCCGACGCCAAAATAAGCGGGATAGATTTCATCTAATGGGCTCCAGTCATTTTCTGACTGTGCATATTCTCTGGGTTGATACATAACTGTACAACTAGGAAATAGGAGGTGACCGACTGATGTTCTCATTGCTTCTCTAAATATCCAAGCATTCATCACAGTATTATCCGTAACGTGCACATAGGGTCTCTCAACTACATCTTTTGCCCCAGTGGTTGTTGCAGCAGCTTGAAGCACTACATCAAAGCATTTCAGTTCAAAGAGCGTTATTACCTGTTGTTCGTCTCTCAAGTCAACTGATACATATTCTATACCTTCTGTTCTGCCTCGTTGAGGTTCAGGTTTATTGAACAAAGTCGCAGTTATATCGTACTCTTCTTTAAAATATTCTAAGGCACTTTTGCCTATAAGGCCATCTGCACCGCAAATAAGCATACTTTTTTTCATTCTTGCCCCTTAATAAGATAAGCAATCCCAACTTCTTTTGAATGTGAGATGAACTTCCAGTTGTATCCGCTTTCTCTCAAAACTCGTGGAGTTCCATATCGCTCACCTTCAAAGTTTGCATCATGTAAAGCAATAATACCACCGTCTTTTACTTTTGACCAATAATTATCTAAGTCTTTTTTGACATATTCATATGAATGGTTTCCATCGATAAAAACAGCATCATAGGTACCGTCAATATTGTTATGAACAATAGTTGAATCCCCTTGTATTAACGTTTCAAATTCATCATCCATTTCATCTTGATATCGTTCAACAAATTCTTTATCATATTCAACAGTTGTTACGTGATCCAGAAATAAACTCAGGACAAAATGAGTAGAACCCCAGTGTCCCAACCCTACTTGTAGAATATTCTTTGTTCCGTTTTTTGATAACAGTTGTAAGAAGTCATAAAGCTCTTGTCTAACTTGTTGATGTACTTGTGGGTGGCTATTAACTATGTCTACATGCGGATCTACATATAACTCTTTGTACCATGAGTTTTTAGCTAAGATTCCTCTAGAGCGTTGTTCTGATATTGCCAGAACTAAATCAATTCTAGAAAAAGCGTCTTGCTCTCTAACGAATTGTTTTAAGAATTTTTTATTTATCATTGTTTTCTCCTATGTGATAAGGGTTGAATCTACCAGTTGTTGGGCCATTTTTTTCATACCATTCATATGTATCTTTCAAACCCTCTTCCAATGTAAGAGAAGGGTAGAAACCATAACCATTCAACCTATCTGTCACAGGTACTCTAAATTGGTCTCCTGTTGGTTTTGTCAAGTCATGGGTTATTGCTAAGTCTTTGCCTGATACTTTTATCAATGTTTCAATAGTCTCTTTGATTGTGAATGTTCTGCCATTCCCAACATTCATAGGTTCAGAAATTTTGTTCTCAACTGCAAAGATTGCTGCTCCGGCGACATCTCTTGCATGTATAATATCTCTACCAGCAGTTCCAGTACCCCAAATTTCAACAGACTCTGTTGCTTCTGAGACCTTTCTGGTTAAAGAAGGTATTAAGGTTGAAGTTCTAAGATCAAAATTGTCGAATTTTCCATAAATGTTTGCTGGCTTTATGATGGACATTTTTGGTTCACCATATTGTTCGTCATAAGCATTTATTTGCACCTCACCCATTCTTTTTGACCAACCAGCGTACCAGTCATTAGGTGAAGGGTTTTGTGTCCATAAGTCATCTTCTTTGAACGTTCTAGCTGGTCCGTAGGTTCCGATAGTGCTTGTGTACAAGCCCCATTTTACTGTCTCTGTATTGTAAATTGCGTCAATCATATTTGTATTTAACATGATGAAATCTCTAAATATTTGATATTGAAATTTCTTCATTACAACTGGTGATCCTTTGATGCCAGCTATGTGAAAAACATAGTCCATACCATGACAAACTTTAAAACAGTTTTCTCGTGAGCGAAGATCTAATTTTATATACTTCGCACCCCATTCAGGATCTAAGTTATTTTCATCCAAAGAGACAGATGTGACATCAGCTCCTCTATTGACCATTAGTTCTACAAGCTCTCGACCTACTAAGCCAGTGCCACCGGTAACTAATACTTTTTTATTTTTAAACATGTTTATTTCTCCAAGTGATTAAATTTTTATCGTCTTCTTTTATGTAACGATATATGTTTTCAACAGAATAATTCTGATTTTTAAGGTATGCTGCATCTATAATATTTTGATATTTATCAAAGTTGCTGGATACGTCACGTATGATGTCCTCAAGCTCATCAAAAGTTTCAAAATAGACAAACTCTTTCTCTGGTTCGAAGAAGTCCTCAATCAAGTTCCACGGATCTTTCTTTACCAATAATAAAGATTTGCAACTTGCAATCTCAAATGTTCTAGCTTTGAGTTGGGGCATAATACCTTCATCAAACTTCTCAAAAGCTTGAAAATTGTTTTTCTTAGATGATGGGCTCATATAAATCATATTGAAAGAAAGTGAGGATTTGCACTTACTGAGTTGTACTAACTTTTCATCATTAGGTAAAAAGACGTGGGTACATTTATCAAATTCATATGGATGTCTCATCCAAGTGTTTCTTTGTGATGTTAGGAACTTGTACTCGAACTTCATCATTGTTTCTATAGCTGATATGTGATCTTGGCCATGTATTGAGCCCATCCAAGAACAGTCTGCATCGTAATTTCCAAATTCTTGAACAGAACGGTTCGTAAACATATAAGGAACATATCTAAATTTTTCATATCCAAAATGTTCATTCATGAATTTACATGTAAATGGACATACGCAATACACTTCTGTGAAGAAGTCGTAATCATCAAAATGATATTTTCCTTCTTGGCTTGTAAACTCGCAAGGACTCCAGAATGCCAATAGACATCTTCTTTTATAATCTTTATATTTGTCTCTTAGGCTTTTTTCATAAAGCCAAGCTGCGCCGTTCATTAAGACGTTCTCAGAGTTATCATCTCCACATTCATTAAGGGTTCTTTGCACATACGGAACAACACCCCAGTTACAATCATGCATCCAGTTAAAATCTACTTTCATTTTTATCTCCATCCTCTGTTATTACAGTTTATTTTAAATTCTTTCACCACTTCTTTCATTTCTATTGGATATTCGCTCAAGTTCCACAAACCCTTTACAACAGCGGTCGCAATGCAAGGATATATTTCAGAATCATAGTGATGAATACCTCTTCTTTTGGTATTCGAATAGTACTGTAACCCTGATAGGCCTAGTTCTCTACATATAGCAGAGCCTCCGGGTTCGTGCTGCATTCTTGTGTTTTCAGGTGGCGCAGTTTCAAATATCTTTTCAAAGTCTCTTGTTTTCCAAATACTAGCCTGTTGGGCAAAAAAGTTATTATCTTGACTATCAATGATATAAATGTTGTCTCTCAAATGAGTAGTTTTTTCTGGTCCTTTTATGAATTTGCAGAAACTATATTCGGTTTCATCTAGTAAACTGGCGACCTTTTCTATTTCACTATGTTTGACAAAATCATAAAGGATATAATCTTCACTTGTGTATATGATATATTTGTCTGTTATTTGTTTTAAGCATGATAATAGTTGATTTCTGTATGAAGCAGTGTTGTCATATAGAACTGGGATATATTCTTGTGGTATGCCATCTACTTTGTCGGTAAACACATATGTCTTGATACCAGCATTGTATTTATTCATTCTAGAGAAACAGGGACCCCATACATCAGAATAATTTGAGTTTGTATCTATCAACATAGCAATATCTTTTCTCACTTTACCACCTCGATATCCTTAAACAAGTCAAAACCTCGGAGATCTTTGTAATATGGCTCTTCCGGTAAATCAGGTACGTGCTCTGGATAGTTTTGCATTAACATCAAACCTCTTGCGGCAGATTCGGGTGACATATAAGCATTATAGCCGTTTATTTTAATATTGTCTTCATGGTACTTGACAACTCCTCGACCTTCATAACGAGCCTTTTTGAGCCATTCTACGGCATCTTTATTATCTGTTAGTATCATACCGCCCTTTCCAATCTTAAGATGTTTCTTGATGTGAAAAGAAAGACACATAAAAGAACCCGGAATATACATATCCGAAGTTAAGCGCTTTGCTGCATCCCAGATAGGGTATGGCTCAAGTTGGTAAACGCCATTCCAAAGGTAATCTCTAAATTTAACTGTTCCGCCGGCATGCATTATGGACTGTGGTACTGAAAGATAGGTCTTTGAAGGTATCATGACCTCCTTAACCTTTAAATATTCACAACAGATAAGTAAAGCATCTGTGCAGTTATCGGTAGATACAGCGTATGGTGCACCAGTATAGTCGGCGATTGTCTCTTCAAACATTGTGACTATATCAAACGGGTTGTGTCTCATTTCTTCTCCAGTATATAATATTTCTTCTCAAAACCACAAGTTTTAAAAAGTCGGAGACTAGCTTCGTTCTCTATCTTTACCTTAGCATAAGCATTTGGGTGTATTTTCATTACCTCATTGATCATAAATGAAGCGACTCCTTTTTTTTGATGTTTTGGATGCGTTGCGACGCGAATGTCTCTATCTATAACACCAGTATACCCTAAAAAAATACCTTTGTCAATACAAATGTAAAAAAAATCATTATTTTTTTTCATATAATCATGATGTTGCTCAGGGGTGATCTCTGTTTGTTGTACAAACCCTTGTTTGACTCCTTCCATGTTACGAAGTTGTCTAACATCTTCCCAAAATTTCTCTTCACACCTTACTAGCTCCATACATCCACCTGTTTTCCAAATGGGCTATTTGAGTTAAACCAGTAACTTGTCAAATAGCCCCTTGTATATTTCCATCCTTCTAGGCCTAATAGCGGATTCAAACAAGAGCCGATATCTAAGAAAGTATTGTTATGATCTTCTTTAAAGCAATCATGTATTATATAATTTGATAACGATGCAGCAGAACACAATACGATATGGTCTTTTATATCATTATCTCTAATGTAAGTTGCTACATGTTCTGATG
>UEXM01001415.1_pt1 | contig 20481 bp, 22 predicted proteins | sample 1796661 | NCBI WGS metagenome assembly UEXM01 (sample SAMEA4772469, study PRJEB27181) | metagenome | reverse complement strand
CTTGTTCTGCGTTTTTAAGAGCAGCTTCACGAAGGGTGGCAGCATCAATAATTGCTTGTTCTAGCATTGAAGGCATTCAATTTTCTCCTAAAGGTATTTGTATTCTTTTATAATTAGTATAATGTTATAGAAAAGTCCTAATGGATTATTATCCAGGGATTTGTTCCGTGAAAAACAGCGTGACGCGAATTACACCAGATGTGGCGGCTGGGTCAGCATTGAAGGTTATTCTTAAATCGGCTTGAGTAAAATGATCTATAAACACTCGGGGAACCATTTTGGCTATGGTATTCAAGTTACCAAGAACTGATGCATTGGCAAATGTACCAAAAGAGTTGGGGTCTGGTGAACCTCCGGAGACATGTCCTATTTCTTCAATAAACTTTGAATTTGGTATAACGGTTGTAACTTTTGCTGTCAAACCAAGAACTGTGATACCAGCAGGGAAGAAGCCGCTTGATTCAACAAAACTTGCACCGCTTGGACTGTTTAATATTACCTGTTTGGTTTTTACAGCGATTGCATCCACTGGGCCATTAAATTGTGCGACAATGTTTCCATCGGCATGAGTACAAGCGTTTTTCACTTGAAGCGGAATAACGTTATCAGAGTTTGCATGTGAAGCTTCAATTTTAGCCAAAGTTCGATTGTCATCGCTGGAGGCATTAGAAACAAGATTTAAGATTGATCCTGTTGTCAAAGCATCAGCATTTGGAATATCGATTGCATTAGCTGTTGTAAGTGCATTTGCTTGAATATTAATAATGTCAGCAGTTGTGTTCTCAGCATCAATATCGATACAAAGTTGATCGACATCATCATTGTCAATAAGAAGACATGTGGAGGCTCCATCAGAAGCGTTTTCAATCTCTAGGATAGGATTATTGTTACCATCCGTTGATGTTGCGTGTATCCCGCCATCGATTAAAAGAGCTTCTTTACCGCCGTGGTCCCATTTGATTTGTGCGTCAAAGGCATCGCCAAACACTATTTGTTGACCATCTTTCATGTGAACTGCACCGGCCGCGACCTCGATAGCGATATTGCCGCCTTGGGCATCTCCACCAGAAACATTGACGCTAATACCTTTATTGGTTATAGTCCCTTGAGCACTTGTAGACGCCATATCTATGTCCAAACCAATCATTGTGGCGGTGGCGTTTGCATGATGAGCATTCGCTGCATCGTTCATGTCTATGTCAAAACCAGTCATTGTCATTGACTCTCCATCACCCAGAGTATTGTTACCGTGATCGAAATCATAATGCAAACCAACAATGGACGCGCCATCGGTTGTCAATGCCGAATCATGATCAATAAACAAAGCATTACCAGTTGTTAAAGAATTTACATCAATAGAAATAGCATCTGCTGTTGTTAGAGCGGTTGCTTGTATTTTTAACACGTCTGCATCAATATTGGCAGCTTCGATATCTAAAGCAATTTGGTTGGTGTCGTCATTATCAAGAACTAAGGCAGTTGCACCACCACTAGATCCTTGGGCAATTTCCATTGGAGCATTGACTGTCACCAAACTTCCGTCTGAAGAAATAGAGTCAAGGGCAATATCTCCAACATTTGTAATGTCGGCATCATTAAATGATGTAGCTCCGAGTGTATTAGAAGCAGCGGTTGAAGTGATACCAGCGGCAGCGGTTAACAAACCATTGGCTGCAATTGTCAAGGCTGCATTTGTTGTTGCAGTGCCTATTGTTTTGCCATCACCGATAACAATATCCTTAGCAACTGAAAGACCACCATCAGTTTGAAGTGAGCCGTCTGTTGTTGAAGTTGCTTCTGTGGCGTCATCTGAAACAATTCTGCCTGATGAGGTGATCGCTCCGGAAGCCAATGTTCCCATGGAGCTTACATTGTTGCTGTCATCAATAATAATGCCGGAACCTTGCACGGTTTCTCCACCGGTACCGTTAGTTCTAACAAGGGCATTGTCTGTACTTCCTAAGCCACTAAGTGATCCACCACCGCTACCAGCATCAGTCCAAGAAAGAACAGCAGAACCATCTGTGGTTAACTGTTGGCCACTAGAGCCGTCATTGGTTGGAAGTGTATATACAACATTTGCTGCCATATTTCCTACTGTAAAGCCTGAATAATTAGCACCATTATCGGTGTCTTCCATAATGTGAAGTATTCCAGCACCAGCAGCTTCGTTGCCAATTTTCACAGCGTCAGCGTCGATAGTTACATCCCCTTGGGCATCGATGTCTAAAATACCAGCATCAATGTCCACAATTGATCCAGCATTTGCATCAGCATCTAGATGAAATGCTACCCCAGCAGTGTGTGCTGTGATTATTGCAATATCACTAGCTGTACCGGCAGCATTAATATTTATTGCTCCACTTGTATCAACATCCAGAGCAACAGCATCAAGGTCAAGATTACCAGATCCATCATAGGCTATTGCTTCTGTGTCGTCTCCAAAGGTAGCACCAGTGGCGCCTGTAACTGTAACTGTGGAAGCTGCATCAATAGTGGTGGCTCCATCAGAATCTATATCTAAAATACCCGCGTCAATATTTACAATTGAGCCTACATTTGCATTAGCATCAAGGTGAAAAGCATCCCCTGCTGTGTGTGCTGTGACTATTGCAATATGACTAGCCGCACCAGCAGCATCAATTGTTATTGCTCCGCTTGTATCTATATCTAATGCGGCTGAATTAATATCCATTGTTCCTGTCGTGGTCAGATCCAATTCACCAGATCCTGCACCAAGAGCAATTCCAACGGCATCAAGTGTGGCTGCTCCGGTTACATCGATGTCTAAAATACCAGCATCAATTTGAACTTCAGAATCAGCGTGAGCATTAGCATCAATATGAAACGCAACACCAGCAGTGTGGGCAGAAGTTAAAGTCATATGTCCATCGGCTGATGTGGTCGCGATACTGATTTCATCAACAGCATTGATTGCTATATTGTCAGCAGCATCTATATCAATACTGCCTCCAGAAGCATTAAGTCTGATTGCGTCTGTGCCTGTACCAGCAGCTTGTATAATGATTGAAGAATCGTTGCCACCAACCTGTTCTATAATAAGGTCCTCGGCTGCTTCGCTCGATGTGATAGTGATGGAAGATGAATCCGTAAGATCCATATCCATGGCATTTGCGTTTATGTCAAGAGTTCCTGTCGTGGTAATATCAACTTCACTACTTCCACCAGCTATGTTAACACCAGCACCGGTTAAGGTCATCGCCCCACCGGAATCAAGTGTGGCTGCTCCGGTTACATCGATGTCTAAAATACCAGCATCAATTTGAACCTCTGACCCAGCATTAGCGTTTGCATCAATATGAAAAGCCAATCCGGAAGTGTGAGCGGATGTTAATGTCATATGTCCATCGGCTGATGTGGTCGCGATACTGATTTCATCAACAGCATCGATCGCAATATTATCCGCTGAGTCTATATCAATTGAACCTGCGGATGTTGAAACCTTGACAGCATCGGCACCAGTTCCGGATGAACTAATCACAACACTTGAGTCAGTTGCTCCTGTGACTGATATTGTCAAGTCTTCGGCAGCGCCGTCAGATGCAACAGTAAAGTTTGCGGCGACACCAGCAGAATCGATTGAAACGCCCGCAGAGTCAATTGTTATTGCTCCACCTGCGTCGATATCAATCCCATCATTGTCCTTGTCGGTTATCGTTGTAGTGTTTAATCCAGCCATTTAAAGTTCTCCTTAAAGATTTATTCTCTTTTAAATAGTTTGGTTCTTGACAAAACAATCTCAAAACAAAAAAAAGGTGGGAACCCAAAGGGAACCCACCGTGAATTTGAGATAAACTCTAATCTGGGATTAGTATGCTCTCCACTTAGCGGTGTTACCAGCGGTAGTCGCTATGAAAGAAAGAGCAGCGTCATCTGATTGAAGAACAGCAGAAGCTACGCCATCAATAGACTGACCAACAGCGCCCTTTGCAATCGTAAGGTTTTGAGCTTCAGCATTAGCTGGGGCTTTAACCATAACAACATCACCAATAGAAGGATCGGCTGGAAGAGTCCACTCGCGAGGAGCAGTGAAACTAGTGTTACCAGAGTTGAATCCCTTCACCAAAGTAGCAGCGGCGTCGCCGATGACATTTACAGTTTGAGATACAGCACCTTGTAAGTCTCCAATGAACTTTCTAGCTTTAATGTCAGCAGAAAAGCCAGCACCAAGTTTAAGTTCCATTGCCTGAGAAGTATGATCCCAAGCGAAAGTAAGATCGTTAGCACCCATTTCGATTGTGAGACCAGCACCATTAGCGCCAGCAGAGTTAGCATTACCCTTAGCCATATAGATGTTCTTATCTTCTACTTCAAGAGTAGTGGTGTTAAGAACAACACTGGTTCCATCAACTTGCAAGTCACCACTAATAACAACATTGCCAGAAAAGGTTCTGTTGCCAGAAATTGAATCCTTCAATCGAAGACCAGAAGCATGCAATTCTAAAGAATCAGCATGTGGTAAAACAGCAGCAGAGAAAGCTCCACCAGAGTAACTCATGTCAATAGAGTTAGAGTCAGCAACACTTAAGTGAGCCTGAACTTCAGCAGCAGACGGTCCAGTATAAGTGAATTGTCCGTTAGAAGAGTTATAAGCAAAACTACCATCACCACCAGCATCAACAGCAGAAACCAATCCGCGAGCATAAGCATCGTCCAAAAGCATGTGACCAGCAGCATTTGGTGTAAGACCAGAACCAGCAGCAAGTTTTTGAGCGAATTCTTCCATTGTGATTTTCTTTGTCTTTTGAGCACCGGCCTCAGATACATCATGAATAACAAGGAAGTCACCACCAACAACAACATTGTCGGTCATGGTGCCAGCCAAGCCACCAATATCTAAACGAAGATTAGCGCCGGAAGGAGCTTCCAAACCACCATTAGCAGCGAAGTCAACAGCCATAACACCACCAGAGCTTTTGAGAGCGCCACCAGCAGTAAAGCCAATAATGTCATCCCAAACAGCATGCTTTGAAGCATCAGCGTTGTCTATCCATGGAATCTTTGCATCAGAAACAGAAAAACCAGCAGCAGGTAATTCAGCCAAGTCAAGAGTGATATCACCACCAGCAGAGAGGTCAACACCAACTCCACCAGTAAAGTGACCGCGAACAGCAGCAGCAGAAGCAGCAGCGGCAATGCGAGTAGTTACACGAGCATCAGTGTAGTAAAGATTGGTTTGTTCCGGAATATCGGCAGAACTAATTTGTCCACCGCCAGTACCGAAGTCGATCATAGTATCTTTGATACCGTCAGCTTTAATACGGATACCGCTTGCACCGTTGAATTCCATCGCGCCTGCTCCATCAAGAACAACTTGCAAGTCAGCAACAGCGGCAGAACCGTTGTAAGCAGACATACTAAGTCCCTTTTGATTAGCGACAGAAAGTTGATCAAGGTTTCCACCAAGATCTTTACCAGAAATGGTTTTTGCAGACAACTTGGCGATTGGTATTTCACCATTGTCAATTTCAGCTACGATATTCGCAGCAGTTGCATCATCGACGTCCGAGTTTTTAATCTCTGCAACATCAATGTCACCGGCAGATTTAAGCGTACCGATATGATATTTATAAGCCATATTTTATTTCCTCCAAAAAAATTATAATATGATGGAGCTACCGGCAAAACGCGGGCAGCCCTCGTTGTAAGTAGACGGTGGAAGCGGCAAATGATTCAATAAATAAAATATTTTTGTGTGCCATCAGTGTATATACTGATTGCTGCATTTTCAGAAAGTAACTCAATTGTGGATTGGCCATCGATGGTATCCATACCAGTAGTTGCAATTATTATCTTTTTAAGTCCCGAAAGTCCGCCTTCATCCTTGATAACGAAGGTTTGACCATTGGATAGGGAAGAAGCAGAGGGTAAAGATAAGGTCACTGTGGCGGTTGGATACACAGCTAAATAATAATCTGTGTTCATGATTGTTGTTGAAGAAAGTATGACTCTTCTTTTGTGTACCATGCCCGCTTGTACCGACAGTTTAGAACCATCGAAGGTTAAATCGGTCTCTCCTTCAAGTTGGTTTATGTTATACCCAACCGTTACCAGTCTGTTCTCCATTGCATTGGCTACGTTATTGGTTGAAGATATTTCAATCTCTTCCAGATCGTGTGATCTCCAATATAAGCGACCATTTGTTTTAGAATAAATATAACCTCGGCCAATTGCAGGTTTAAGTGGAGTCGAAGAGGGGGCTGTTATCTCAATTGAACCACTTGATGCAATTGGTTTGTTCATTATAATGGTATTGTTTGCTGTGGAGATCGCACAATTGTCCCCAAGATGTAGAGTACCTTCGGATAGGAATAATTCTTTCCATCTGGCTGTGGGGCTACCTAGGTTGCGTACGCTAGAAGCCGGCACCAAGTCGCCATCGAGAGTTATGTTTCCCTTGACATGAAGTTTTGATGTCGGAGTAGGAGTTCCGATGCCGATGGAACCGGAGTTATTTATAACAATGTCGTTTGAACTTCCGTTGTGATTGAAGCTGATGTGGTTTAAGGAGCCATTAGTGGTGTGGGTTCGAATTGAACCAAGCAAAGCGCCAGATGAATTCTTAAATTGAATTTGAGGATCTGAAGACAATGGTGTTGACGATTGTACAATAAATGTTGGATTTGTATTCAACAAGTGCAGTGGCACAATTGGTGCAGCAGTTCCGATTCCCAAATAACCAACAGAGTTTAGTGTCATCTGCTGTTGTATACCAGTTGGTGTACCAGTGTTAAACACAAGTTCAGAAGGGACATTCTTGCTGTCCATAGCAGACACAGTTTTTGCTTCAATCGAGGCAGCAACGACTTCTTGTTGGGATGTGGAAGATGCCAAGCCAGACTCGATTGGAGCTTTAAACTCAATTTTTCCCAATGAGTCTCCGGCCTTTACCTTGGTTTTGGTTGTTGCCAACGATAAAGAACCACCTTCGCTACTCGCTCCAATTACGGGGGCAGTGGCAGTGTTAGCTACAGAGCTTACTGTTGATGAGTATCCAGTGGGTGGGGCGGTTGTTATGGTAAATTTACGGTGGCGGTGCCCATTCGATCCATTACTATTGCCATTACTTCTTCTTGCCATTCATCGATCCTCAAAAGTTGAGAGGGCGCATTGCACCCATATTGATAAATAGTCAAAAATAGATTAGATCTAGATTAAATCTCTTCCATAACGATTTTGAACATTTTGCCGTTCTTATTGTTTCGTAGGCTGAGGTAGTTTTCTTCCTCGATCACTGTCCAGTCACCACGGTCATTAGCAAGGTGAAGGTCCATTGTGTATATATTCTTAAATCTTAAAGATGCCGTTCCCAGATCTACATCATCGGTAGTTACCGGAGCTATCACGCCATCGGCAAATGTTACTTGGGCTGTTCCACCAGCAGTAAAGGCTAGTGTGTCGGCTGCGCTAAAATAGAGACCACAGTTTGTGTCTCCGGTATTTGTTAGAGATGGCGCACCAGCAGAACCGTCGGCCAAGGATAGAATACCGCCGAGAGTAAGATTTGTTGTAATTTGAGCATCACCGTTTACATCTAGGGTATATGATGGGCTAGTGTCCATGATTCCAACCTTCTGAGCTTTCATGGTCAAGGTAGTGTTGGCAGAGAGAGCGTTCATAACGAGATCTACTCTGTTGTTCCCTGCTCCATTTTGAATCTGAAAGTTTGCTGAATTTGCAACGTTGTTGTCCATTTCAAATACTTGGTCTCCCGAAGAACTTTCGATCTCCAAATTGCTTGTTGGGGCATTTGTTCCAATGCCAACAATACCTTCAACAATTAGCCCATTGGTTGGGGCTGCGGTGGTTCCGGAATATGAAGCGCCAATGGATACTCCACCTTCAACATCAAGCTTGCTAGCAGGTGTTGCAGTTCCGATACCAACGTTTTGACTCTCATCTATTCTTATGGCTTCGGTTAAAACTGGTGGGTCTGCTACAGTGGAAGTTGAAAAAATTAAATCACCTGCACCATTGTCACTTGCTCCAGCATGACTAGCTTGTATTTGAGCTAGGGCGATATTGGCATGATCTTCGAAGATAATTCTAGATTCACAGCCGCCTTCCGTGTGTTCGGATGTGCTGTTTTTGAGAGTCAAGTAAGGTGCCGTGCTTTGAATCTGAACTTGTGTGCCTGGGTCTGTGGTTCCAATACCAACGTATTGGCTTTCGTTTATTCTCATAGCTTCAGTGAGAGCACTGTTGTTGTGTGTTGAAAATATAAGAGCACCTTTTGTGTCATCGGCAGAGCCAGCATGACTACCCTCTATTTGGGCCAATGACACATCTGCATGATCTTCAAAGATGATTCTAGATTCGCAACCACCGTCTGTGTTCTCAGCGGTGCTATTCTTGAGTGTCATGTAGGGAGTATCTCCCTCAATTTGGAGTGCAGTTCCGGGAGCAGCGGTTCCGATTCCGACACTTGCGTCGACGACAAGGTCGCCTACATCAACGTGAACACCTTGGTTAAAGGTCCACTTGTCAGTGGCATTCACCCAAGTTATTGTTTTGTCGGTTGCACCTTTAAGTGTAATACCTCCGCCATCTGCGGTGGTGTCAGAAGGGGTGTCTACGGTTCCCAGTTCAATATTTTTATCGTCTACCGTAAGGGTTGTAGATTCAATTGTGGTTGTTGTTCCGTTAACGATCAGGTTCCCATCAATAGTTAAGTTTCCGTCGATTTCTGCTGCTCCAGCAACGTGAAGCAACTGGTTTGGACTGCCAGTACCAATACCGACTCTTCCATTTTCGTTCACTCGTATTACTTGGCTAGAATTCATTGTAACATGCAGGCCACTATCGGCTGAGTATATTCCAACCTCTGTTCCGCCAGTGTCATGAAGGACCACACCAGCAGAGGAAGCATCAGAAATTTCGATGAATTTAGCAATGCTGGCGGCCGAGGAAGGAGCCGTTGTTCCAACACCAATGTTGCCTCCAGTTAATATTGTCATCACATTGCCAGCGCTGGGGCTGACTTCGTTTATCTCAAATAGAGAGCCCGCAGTATTAATGCTGTTACCGATGTTAACGTACTTTCCGTTTCCATTGTAGAAATCTAACTGGCAATTGTTGTCGGCGGTGGTTGCTTCAATTCTAACACGGGCGTCGGCCTTGGAAACATGAAGGGTGGCGGCGGGGGCGGCAGTACCGATTCCCACGCTTCCTGTTGGGTTCATATAAATGTCTTGGGCTGATGTAATTGTTAAGTCTGAGGCAGCAGGGCCTGTGATTGTGGTGAATGTTGCTGTTGCGGAATAAATATTCCATTGGGCAGCAGCCGATCCTAAATCGCGAGTTCCATCACCATCAGGTATGACTGCACTATTTACCTTTGCGTTTACAGTGACAGTTTCTGCGTTGTTTGTTCCAATAACAGTGGAGCCGGGGACTGTAACAATATCAGCCGCTGTTCCCAGTGACAAAGCTGTGCCAGAATAGGTCTCGACTGCGTTTACTTTTAGTGTACTCATTAATTTTTACTCCGTAATTATGATTGCAAAACAGCAGGTAGATCACTGACAGGTCGAATTGCAATGATGGCACCTGTGCCAATAATAAGGTTGGCATTAGAAGATACAGATATTGGTCCGTATACTTGACTTCGAAAATCTGCCGGAACGACTTCGGTACCAGAAATGGTTAAAGAATTTCCGTTTCCGGTTAGTTGACCGGAATCGCTCATCGTTCTTCCAGAAGCGCCAACAGCCACTTCGCCAGTTGTGGTGAGGCTTGCGGCGGTGATTTCATTTGTTGATGCTATGGCATCAGTGGATATCTTACCAGTGATTGAGAGTGCAGTTGCGGATGCAGATGCGCCCGCTATGGTCAGGGTTTTGGCGGTGGAATCCCAAGTGATCTCATGGGAGCCGCTCATTTGTTGTCCGGCAACTTTGACTATGATGCCATTGTCTGCGCCGACAACACTTGAACCAGTGCCTTGTATATTAACCCAACCTAAATTCGCAGCCATAGTCTAATCCTCGTCCTCGGGAAGCTCTTCCATAAGAAGTTTGTAACGTTTTCCGTTCTTGTTGTTTCTTACAGTTAAATAGTTCTCTTCCTCGACAAGAGTCCAATCTCCTCTCTCATTTGCTAAATGAAGGTCCATTGTATAGACATTACCCCAGCGGTATGTTGCTGTTCCGAGATCTTGACTACCATCAGTAGATGATGGGCACCAATGTTGATTGACTTGCCAAGCGTCGATATCGTTTTCCCAAAGTATAGTGTAGTCACTTCCTCCTTTAAGTGTAATACCTCCGCCATCAGCAGTAGTGTCAGATGGTGAGGCTACAGAGCCAAGTTCAATATTTTTGTCATCGATAGTGACAGTTGTGCTCACAATTGTCGTGGTTGCGCCGTTAACGGTTAGATTGCCGGAGATGGTGGCATCGCCGGTTAAATTCCAATCTCCTTTCGGAGCTAAATTGCTAAAACTTTTACTACTCATATTCTTCTCCTATTCTGTTACGCCAGAGCCGGTTAAAGCAAACATGCTGCCTGTTGGGATATTTGTTAAGTCAGCGATCAACTCAAATGTCTGGTCTGTTGCATTATCATTGTTTAAGAATATTTCTTTACACTTAGCATCAAAAGTCATTGTCTCACCAGCGTTCAAAGTTATAAATTGTTTTTTTGTCAGGTTCCAGCCCGGAGAGCTTGAAGACACAAAGTGTAAAAATAGTGCTCCACTAGCAGTTGTGTTAACGACTGTGACTGTTTGGGTCACATATGGAAACTGTATCATCAATTCGCCGTCGACGCCAGAGACATTATATTCTACGTCCTTGTCGATAGTAGAGCCTGTCAGATAAGGGGTTCCGGAAACCTGATAGGCTCCGACGCTTCTTAATCCCACTCCATATACATTTGATACTTGATTTGTTAATGCCATAATTTTACTCCGTGATTCCTGATCCAGTTAGGTTGTACATACGTGCAGATGGTATGTTTGTCAAAGATGCATAAACTTGATAGTCACAAGTTTGGCCGGATGCCTTAACTGTTAAATACAGATTACTGCACTTGACGTTAAACGTTACACTCTCTTGTGCGCCCAACTCGACAAAGTGTTTGCCAGAGATAACATTCCCTGAACCTGTTGCTTGAAAATGCACACGCAATATTTTGCTGCTGGTGGTCGGTTTTGTGTTTTTAACGAATATCTTCTTTGTAACATAGGGGAAGGCAATTGTAACCTCATCGTTCGCTGGGACTGTGCTACCTGTTATATATGGTGTTCCTGATACTTGATAAGAACCAACGTTTCTTAAGCCAACACTGTATACATTTGATACTTGATTTGTTAATGCCATTTGCTATACCTCAATGATTTAATTAGTTCTTCTCTTAGCTTTTGCCTCTTCCTTTTTTCTTCTGGCAATGGCTCGCTTTTTAGCCAATCTCTTTTTTTCAGATCGTGATTTAAAAAAGCGTCGCTCTTTGACTTCATCGATGATTCCCAATTTCTTAACTTTTTTACTAAATCTTTTAACCAGTCTCTCGGCTGATTCGTTTCTTCGAGGATAAACTGTTAAGTTATTCTTCTTTTTTGGTATTCCATTTCTCATTTTAATTTCCTGCTAATTTCTTCCACATTCCGGAAGATGCAAATTTGGTTATATCAATGCCGGGATCTCGAGGGTCCACTCCTGATAAAGCACCTTGGCCCTGTTCTCTTTGGGGCGGTGCGGGAGTTGTTCCTTCAAATAGATCGACGCCGTTGTAGGCATCCTTACCGATGGAATCGAGCATACGCTTTTTTCTCTCCAAACGGAGAGCGGCGTCGTTCTCAGATTCCAATTTCATTGATTTTTGTTTAATAGGTTGGGCCTCAGTCATCACTTGAGTACTAAGACCCCTTGTTACCTCTGATACGATATTCGATAATGTGCCATCTTCGAAAATCACCTCCTTGATGCACTGCTTGATCAGGGGTTTCAAGATTTTTTTTAATTCGGTTTTGTTCATTTAATCCCTCAATATCTTTTTAAATAAATCGTTAATACTGTTTTCTTTTCCCTCTCGGACAGCCATCTTAAAGCGCTGTTGAGATTTGGGATACATATAGGCGTTCGGTGTTGATGGTTCTGATACAATATCAAAACAAATCAATTGGAAGTCGTCTTCTACAATTGATTCTCCCATTTGTTCTCGAACCGAACCAAGACCTCGGGATGATATTCCAATCTTTACTCCGGAGTTCACCAAGTCTTTTAAAATTCTTCCAGAAGGTGTGTTGAGCACTTTAATTTTGCCCATAACATCTTTTCCTTCCCACCACATATCGGTTAGCATATGTGATACGTTTTTTAAATTGATTACTGAGTCGTCTGGGTGGTCAAGTTCTCCAGTTGCTCTGTTATCCTTGACGACGTTCATATAATTTTCTATTTCTCTTCTCAGCACTTTCTCCGGATACTTACGGCCGTTGCCGTTTTTAACATCTGCTGTTTGCACACGACCAACGAGGTACATTCCGCCCTCTTTGACTTCGCGTTTTTCTCTTTCGCTCAAGATATCTAAACAGGCTCCATCGGGGCATAGTTCATAATATTCCGTTAAAAGCTTTTTACTCATTCGTAGCTTCTCCGATATCGGCCACGACCATAGCCACCACGACCATATCCACCACGACCTGTTCCGGAAGTTGTCTCTCCGTGGCCACCGGGCTCTAAATGATCATAAGATCCATTATCTAGGTGATCTGCTGATTCGTCATTCCCTTCATCATCAGATTGACGAAGTCTTCCATTTCGATCGCGATAAATGTATATTTCATATTCAAGAATTAAATTATCTAATTCTTCTCGAATTATCTGTTTTATTCTGGCTTTTGTAAGTTTCATAATTCCGTTTCCTAATAAAAAAAAGCGGGCGCTACCCGCTCGAGTCAGCTACCTTTACAGCAATGACGTACTGGTTGAAGCATCCACTTTTGTGTCCAAGTATTATTCATTTCTCTCTCCAAGGTTTAAGTTAAGGCCAAGGTCTTCGAATAACACGCTTAATATATAAGATGTTCCAGAAGACACACAACCGCATATGAGCATATTGACGATATTATAGTCAAATGTAAATAGTTCTGTAAATCCATTTATTGAGAATAAAAATAGACCAACCCAGAAACCCATGCACATTGGGCAGTGAAATAACACTGTCCACATTTTAGTGAGATCTTTAGTTGGCCTTATTGAATCAAAAATTTTTCCGTATACAAGAATCTGCGTTAAGCCGTAGGCGGCCAAGCAAAACCAAATTAATTCCATTATATCCTCTTAGTATGTATATCTGCCGTATAAATACGGAGCAAACATGTTATGTTGTAATATGGAGCCCTTCTCTTCTTCATGTGGGATAGCTCCAAGTTCTGTTGAGTCTTCTCTGTCTGGTTCCAAGATTGCGTCATTCATCATGTCATCATGAGCTTTCATAGATTCAAAGTAGGGACGCTCGTTGTCCATCCATTTTGAAACATTAAGCAGAGTCATTTTGATTGGATCAAATTCTGTTGACTCGTGTATTTTTGCTTCAAGAGATCCATAGACGTTACCACCTTGAATAGAATCGAAAGCGACGACTCCATGTTGACGCAAGTATTCAAACAAGCGAGTTTCCGCACCATAAACAATATCGCTCATGATTTCTTTTGCAAAAGCAACAACCTTCTTCTTCTCTGTCAATATGATAATGTCGATGTCAGCATGGTCAAAGATCATGATGTCTCCATTGAGAGCTTTTCGAGCGTTTAGTTCAAAGGCTATGGGAGGATCTTGTTTGGAGACTTCTACCTTGATCTTGTCTGGTTTGGTAACCTTGACGTTGATTTTGTTTGAGTCTACTTGTTGGTCGTCACTAGTAACGTTTACTTTGATTGACATTATTTAGATACCTCATGGGCTAGGTCTTGGATAAAGAAGACGTCTTTGACCAGTTGTTCTGTTATTTGCTTTTTGCTGAATGAGTTTAATTTTTGAATAACTTTTTTTGTGTTCTCGGACAGTCGAGCATCGATGTTTGGATTTGCTGCCGCATAGGTCAGGACCTCTTTCAAGCGGCCAATCTCTTCATTGAGAAACGACTTCAAGCCGAGACCATTGTCCGAGAAAGACGTAATATAATTTGTTAACAAATCTTTCTGTTCTTTTCTCAACGAGCTTTCATATGTTGTGTTGAACTTGTTCACGAACGTCTTATAAGTCAAGTTGTCAATGTGCTTGAGTTCTTTAGCTTCAGCTTTCTTTGTTGTTAAGATGCCGACAACCTTGGACTCAACCAAGATTCGTTGTTTAGCGTTAAGTGTGTTGGAGTCAAAGAATTGACCTACACTGGCGATGTTACGATAATTTGAAATAAAGTTGGCAAATACTTGGTTTGAGAGAGATTCGTTGATTTCTTTTATCAACTTGGTTTGAGCATTGAAGACGGATTTCTTATCTAGTGCTTCGTGGTCTCTCTTGCTTTCATGCATGAATCTGAGGCTTAGTTCTTTATTCAATGAGCCGTTTTCCATAAGTGAATTGTAAATGTCAAGCTCTTGCTTGAGGATACTTCCTTTACTAAAATGTTTTTTTATGATCTCGACTACTTGTTGTTTGCGGTCGCTTTGTTTTCTAACAATTGCTTTTGTCAATTCCTTGATCAAAGACTCGTAAAGAAAAGCGGTATTTCTTTTCTTATTATGTTTCATCTTCATATTCTTTCTTCTCCGTTAAGCTTTTTAAAAGACTTTCTACTTCGTTGTTAACTCTAAATAGTTTTTGTTCCTCCAACAAATCATTGTCAAGAGTTTTTTGTTCAAACATGGTACCCATTGGACCGGGAGCCACATAACTCTTGGACATGCTAGCTAGTGGATATGTGCCATGATCACCTTTCCAACCGGGGTTGATTGTCCTTGGTGTAGCTCTTATTGCATCCTTTGATATGCCAGCTTCGCTCTTCATTTTCTTAGATCTTGATCCTTTGCGATTTCGATTGTAGACTGCGTTGTCGTCTCTCTTGGCTGGTGGCTCTGCGAGTAGTGGTGACTCTTTTTCATCTTTTGCTGTGTCAGTGTCTCCACCAGTGTCATCACCGCCAAGATCTCCAAGATCATCAAGTCCACCTGTATCGCCTCCAGCATCATCTCCACCGAGATCACCAAGGTCACCTAGGCCACCTCCAGCATCTCCGCCTCCGCCTTCTGCTCCAGCACCTGCTGCCTCAAGACTTGCCATGAATTTCTTGTCAAAGTACATTTCTCTTTGGTTTCGCAAAAACTCATCCTCAGAGATTCCAAGCATGTTCTCTGCAATCCAGCGCTTTGAAAAGAACCCTTCGGTTGCTGCTCCGGCTGCTTCAAACTTCTGCTTCCAGTGTTCAAGCTCTTGCAACTCGGCAATCTTAGAAGGATTGTTTAAACCCAATTTGAAAGAGAGTAGGTCGTCTCCTCTATAACCCAAAGTGTAAAGATGGATAATTCCAATCTTTTCAAGCTCTGCGGTTACAACTCTTTGGAGTCGTTGAATGGTTCTTGCAAACCTGACATCCTTTTGGGCAAGAGTTGTTTTATCTTCTGTCGCGCCTTCTCCCATTGTCAAGTATGACTGAGGTACTTTAAGGGCAGCGAAGAGTTTGTCTCTTAAATACTTTACGTCCTCGACGGTTCCAGTGAACTGGCCTCCGGCAAGGTTTTCAATTTTGGTATTTGTTTGTCCTCGGACGGGGATATAGTAATCCTCTTCGATAGAGAGGGGATTATAGCGAAGGTCTACTTTTCCAGTCGTTGGGTCAACAACTTGGTGACGTTTCATTTGTGTCATAACTTTCTGCATGTATTGCTCAACGTCTTGGGGAGCTATTGCTCCAACGTCAATATAAAACACACGTCGCTCTGGTGAGCGAACTATACGATAAGCCATCATTGCATCTTCTAATAGAGTCAATTGACGCCAGATACGACGAGCACCTTCAAGAACAGAAGTTCCGTAAGGAGCATGTTTATCATTACCTAATACTCGGAAGTGAGCCACTTGCCAGTTCTCCAAAGTAAGGCCAGCAGTATTCCACTGAAACTGTACGTAATTTGGATTGGTCATGTCTTCGCCTTCCAATCGTTCAAGTTCTTGTTGAGGTAGACCAACAACGTTCTTGACTCCAAGAGTATCATCGAGTTCTAAGTATAAGAACAGGTCTCCATATTTACACATTGTTCGAGACCATCCAAACAGATTGTACTCAATGTTAAGCACATTGTGATAGAGAGCTTGAAGTATTGATTTGATTTCTTCATTTGGGCACTTGATCTTGAGCATTGGTTGCAAGTCGGAATGAGTTGTCATCTCGTCTGCATAAATGTCCAAGGACGATGCGATCTCCGGCATGTATTCCATTTGATCAAAATCGACGTAACGTTCGGATCGATTTCGGTTTGAAATCATATTCGCCGACGTTACATTCATCGGATTGTATTCTGCCTTCTTGAACTGCTTTCCACTAGCAGACTTAAACCATTTGGAATAAACATCCAAATGACGGCGTCTTAATTGACGACCAGTCTGGGTTCTTCTATTCAATATAGGTCCGGAGAATAATCTGGTTAGAGATCTGAATAAATCAGATTCATTATTGTACGGGTTCTTGCTATTTTTCGCCATTTATTTATCCTTTAAAAATCCAAGCAAATTCGGTTGTTTGCTTTATCTCTTTGCTGTATTTCTCATCAAAAGACTTATTGTGTCCATCCATGCCCTCAATGGTTGTTTTCATTTGCGTTCTTTTCAAAAACATGCCATCTAGCATAGCTTTCTTATATTCTACATCTCTTTGACTAGTTTGGAGAGCAGTATCCCGCACCCAGCATGCAATTGCTAATGACATAACTAAATCGTCATGGTATGAGCGCATGGCTTGTGGTTTTCCATTGTGCCAAATGAAGGTTTTAAGTTCGTGAAACAATCTACCAGAATATAAAGTAATTAGTCCATTCCTTATGAACTCTTCTAATTTTGCCACAATCAAGGGTCGAGTCTTAGTGGATGTGGTGAATCCGGGGAGTGCTCTGTTGTTTGTCTCACCTTGGGTGGAATCTATAAATTCATGTGTTCCCTTGATCGAGTAGTATAGATTGGGATATCCCAAGTCAATCAATTTCTCTAGAATCGATATGCCGATACCATTGTTCTCAACGACCAAGAGGCATTTGCCATATTCATGCCCAGTTTGATACAGGATATTTGAATAGAGGTCAAGACTTGGTTTGCCTTGGTATTCTGCAACCACCTCCATTGTTTCCAATTTTAGAATATGGAATGTCGAGGAGTCAGATCCGTCGCCTCTGGCAACGTCAGCAACCATTAAATAACTAAAGTTTTCATCATACTTTTCCCAAATCCAAAAGTTTCTGTCGTGACCAACTCTATAATTTGGCTCTCGAATGGAAGAGTTTAGCTTTCCTAAATCATCTGGATGGATGACTGTATCACCTGAGGTATTGAAATTACATTCAAGCTCTTGGGCGATTTGTCTTCGAGACATGTTTTTTGTCTCTTTCTCGAACCAAGCTTGATCTCGTTCGGGGTGAACGTCCCATGGCAAATTGATTGGATGAAAATCATTATCCATATTGTCTGCATCAACATAGGTTTTATGAAACCAGTTTCCAACACCATTGGGTGTTGATAGGGCAATACATCGACCACCAGTTGATAGCGTGGGATATAGACCAGTCCACAGATCATCTAGCCCGTCAACGTGTGCGGCCTCATCAATTACTAATAAGGAAAGAGCTTCGGAACGACCAGCGTCGCCGGATGTTGATGTTGCTTTGATTTGAGATCCATTGTGTAGTTCGAATGAAGATCTATTATCCACTTTGATATTGGAAATTCTAATCCATGGTGGAAGGTTCTTCATCATTGCTTTAACTTTCTTAACTAAGTTGGAAGCTGTTCCAAACTTGGTTGCCATTACAAGAACATTCTTATCTCGATGAAACAACATCATCCAAACACAATAGCCAGCAGTTATCGTAGAGATACCTAGCTGACGTGCTTTAAGAATGACGTTGAATCGATAATCGTTGAAATCTCTTAAGAGATCATCTTGATAAGGATAAGTCTTGAACGTGATCAAACCCTTCATTGGGTGAGAGATACGACAGTAATTGTTTATAAAATAAACAGGGTCTTTGCCTGACTTGAGGATCTCTTTGACTATCTCTTGTTTTGTTGGTTGGTAAGCCATTGGGCCTCATTATGATTTTGGACGAGTATCGTTAGAGGGACGCTTATTCTTATTATCAAGTTCTAAAAACTTTTTAAATGAGTCCTCGATCTTACGCCCTTCAGAACTTCCATCATACTCATTGTCTTTCAAGCCGGAGATCTTAAAGTGCTGATATGCTTGAACAAATGAGCGAACTCGAGATACGGATTGTGCCATTACTTGAGGTTCACCATCAGCAGTCAATGTTACAGAGTTTCCAGTAATCTTCTTGTATTCTTTTTGAATTGCTTTCTTTACGCTGTTCATCATTTGGATCATTTCATTTTCAAAGTTACCGGCGTAGATGTCCTTAAGCATAACATCAGATTGGTACAAGATACACATTTTATTGCCGACGAAGCGAACAGCAAAACCATCATTGACTCGCTTGTCAAGGATAATGTCTCCCTCTTCTCTTTTAAGACCGGCTGGTCTTGCTTGGCCATCATATGCATAACGTTCATCGTGACCGTTTGCTTTAATATCGGATACTGCTTGAGCCAGTCCCTGTACTACTTTTAACATTTCTGAATTAGCCATTGTTTAGTTTCTCCTTAACTGCTTTGACTTGATGCGACGAAGACCTCTAAGTCAACGGCGGCGGTGTTTGCTTGAGCGTTTATAGTTTCAATATCTTCAAATGCTGTTGACCAAACTGCACCATTAACATTGGTTTCTAACTTGGTATTATGAAGTATTATTGTCTCGCCCTTTTCTAGCTTGAGATATGCACTCTCAGTGTTTGTGGAATCCAGCAACCCAACTGTTACATAATTTTCATTATCTAGGTTTGTTATACGAATATACTTAACGTCTGCTGCGACATATGTGCCGGCGGCAATTGCTGATCCGAAAGATAAAACGGTCTTAAGTGATGTGGGAGCCCGGACAATCCTTTGTGATATCATATTGACATCAGAGATTTCTTGCTCTTGTTTATACTCATGCTTCTTACCATTTAGCGTGATTTCTTCTTTCACTGTTATCTTAAGTGTTGATGCTGTTAGTGTTGTAGCCATTATTTATTAGGTCTCCATCCGGTTTTCCATCTTTCTTCTCGACCCTCAACCCATTGTATGTAACACTTTTCACAACATTTAAACTTTGACATATAGACATCATCATTAGATTTGAAAGAATATACGTTACACACAGGGCAGGAGCGAGATGAACTCTTCTTAATTAGTTTTTGAGGAATAAAAACTCCATTTACTTGAACTTTGTCTATGTCTTCTTCATCAAGCTCTTTGTAGTATAATTCCTTTTGTTGCTCAAGGTATTGCTTTTCTTTCTCGTCTGTCCAGTCTTTTTTTGGATGTTGGATTGTTTCGTCGCCATATTTCTTAGAAATTGCTTGTTCTATTTTCGCAACATAGTTGGGATCTTTTTTTGTCATCGGAGACCCGGTGCGATGGAATACATAACACCAACTGTAGCCATAGAGCCAAAAGTAAAACCAGCAATAGCCCACCAATGGGATTTTGGAGGGTTATAAGCTTTTCTTAAAAATTCTATTTCATCGTCTCGGATGGCTATCATGTCTTGGAGCCTTTGATCATCTGCTTCGCACTTTGCAGTATGGAGATCAAATTTATACTTTGAAGCAACATTAGCATTACCCACTTCGTATTCAATTTGGACATCGCACTGTTCTATCTTCATTCTGTCTTCGATAATAAACTTAGACACGGCGGCGTTGTTGAAAAGTCTACCTTCAAATGGTGCGGGCTGTCCCCTTTTCAAAGGTATAAAGGTTGGCTCTTCTGCGTTCGCAGGGGGTGAATAGACCAACAGGAACCCCAAAATAAAAGATTTCATTTCTTCTCCGTTAAAGTGATATATATAGTATAACACACTCTTGGCAGTTTGTCAAGTATTATTTTTCTTCTTTTTTCGGTGGTTGCATCATTTTTTGAACACCCATCGCTGCTGCTGCGGCTGGTACGGCAATATAGCCAAGGTGAACCAAGACATCAATAACCATTTTAATATTTTCTGGTGTGATGTGTTCCATTGAAGGAGCTTCTGTTATTTGATTGGCTTTCATGGTTTCAAGTTCTTCTTTGATGAGCTTGTTTATATGTTTATTTGTTAATTTCATTTACGCTTCCTCTTAGCTATTTTTTCGATTCTTTCAAGTTCTGTCTCGATATGATCAAGACGATGTTGGGTTGTATAGTAAAATCCACCGAGAACGGCAATGATGCC
>UEXM01000338.1_pt3 | contig 20487 bp, 20 predicted proteins | sample 1796661 | NCBI WGS metagenome assembly UEXM01 (sample SAMEA4772469, study PRJEB27181) | metagenome | reverse complement strand
CGTCTAATGCGTTTGCGCCAAGTGCCGTGTTGTTCGCGCCTGTAGTGTTTGCGGTCAATGCCGCATAGCCCACGGCTGTGTTGTTGGATGCAGTGGTGTTTGCGTCAAGAGCAGTAGCACCGACTGCCACATTCAAAGTTCCTGTCGTATTTACCCCTAACGCATCGTGGCCTATACCTACATTGTAATCACCAGTAGTGTTTGCATCTAATGCACGATTACCGATTGCAACACCGCCTGATGCCGTAGTGTTTGCCGCAAAAGCGGTATACCCTACAGCGGTGTTTGCTGCGCCAGTGGTATTTGCCGTCAAAGAGTTATACCCCACGGCAGTATTGTTATCCGCTGTAGTATTGGCTGAAAGCGCACCTCTACCAAGTCCAGTATTATTATCACCCGTTGTGTTAGAACCAAGTGACGACTGACCGAATCCAGCGTTGTAACTACCAGTAGTATTGGCATCAGACGAGAACGCGCCACAGGCGGCGTTCTGTTGACCGCTCGTATTAGCAGATAATGCGTTAGAACCTATTGCAGTATTAAAGCCACCAGATAAGGAACCGTCATCAAGCGCAGTATCACCCAACGCCACATTGTTTGAGCCTGTCGGGTAGTTACCGTCTAGCTTGATTGTGCCGCCGTCTGTAGAAAAGTTACTAGTAAACGTACCCGTTGTAGCATTCAACGCAGACGTACTTGGATGCTCAACCCCTACTACTGAATTGCCAATATACGCCATTAGGTTATCTCCATAATGCTCATAGTTACGCTGGTTTTGTCAGCAACAGAACAATCAATTTGAATTTTGTCTGTTGTTTCTAGAACTACTTTGTTACCCGCAAGTATTTCTATAGAGCCGCCGACAGGTATCGGTGCATCTTTTAACAGAAATGTAGTTGTGTTTGTAGCCGTACGACCACCACCCGACGTATCACTAACAAGTTTTACACTCGTTGTGACTTGACTTGTGTGTACGTTTGCCAGTACCATACCCAAGATAATAGTAGTTGTACTACCGGGTGTAGTGTACAGGTCTTCTGGCGTACCGCTTGATGCTGGCATAACGTCATGCGATACAACTTTAAATGTATTGGCCATTTATTTCTCCTTTAGCCTAACGCGATAGCCAAGGCTGTGGCTTCGTCGGCAATTACTGAATTAAGGGTGGCACCACCAACTGTAATTGCGTCAGCTTCTAGCGTACCGTCGAAATCTCCATCTACGGCATCTATATTGCCTTTGAATATTGTTGCTGTTACTGTGCCTGTACTTGGATTATATGCAAAGTCACCATCCATTTCCAAGCCAACATTGCCTGTGCTTGATGTCGCACCCTCAACAAAAGCAATAAGGTTTTCTTCGTTTGTATTTTCGTTATCAGTTACTAAAACGTGAGCAGAGTTAGTTGCGTTTGTAACTGTTGTTCCTGCAATAACGGTAGCTAGTGCTGTACCATTAACGGTAATTGCATCAGCCTCCAATGTGCCATCAATATCGGCATCGCCACTGATATCTAGTGAACCTGCATCTAACTCACCAGTAAGTGTAAAGTTACGAATGCCCGTATAATCTTTGTTAGCATCAAGCACCATTGCTTTGGATGCAATAGCGTTACCAACTGCTGTTGAACCTAAGTCAAGTGCGTTAATTTCTCCCACAACTACCGTAGCACCATCAAGAATATTTAGCTCATCAGGGGTAGATGTAACAGCAGTGTTACTTGCCGCGGCCAGTACAGGAATTGTACCTGATTGATTAGGGAGATTAATTGTACGGTCTGCTGTTGGGTCTACAATAGTAAGCGTAGTTTCGTGTGCGTCAGCAGTAGCACCTTCAAAAATGATTGCATTTTCTGCATTCATTGTAACTGTATCTACAGTAGTTGTTGTACCAGCCACTGTAAGTTTAGGTACTAGCAATTCACCTGTACTTGGATTATACCGCAAAGCGCCGGTGTCGTCAAGTAATGCATTTGATTCATCGTGAAATACTACAGGAAAGTTTGTGTTAGCTGTACTATCAGTAACCGTAGCTGTGGCGGCTAGAGTAGCGTTAGCAACGGTCACTCCTGCAATAACTGTGTTAAGTGCTGTGCCATTAACAGTGATTGCGTCAGCTTCTAGTGTGCCATCAATGTCTGCATCACCGCTAACATCTAAGCTACCGGCATCTAACTCTCCAGTTAGCGTTATATTACGGAAGCTGGCTACATCTTTGTTTGAGTCTACTGTTACTACTTTACTAGCAACTACTGTGCCTACAGATTGTCCTGTGTCGCTGTAATTAAGTTCAGCTGCTGTAGAGGTAACACCATCAAGAATATTAAGTTCAGCAGCAGTAGAAGTAACGTTAGTACCACCAATATCTAGAGTAGTTACAGATATTTCACCTGCAACCGTAGCAATACCACTAGCTACTGTAATAAGGTCTGTATCATCTGTATGTCCAATGGTTGACCCATTAATAACAACGTCATCAATATCTAAGGAACCACCAGTAATAAGCCCTGTAGTAGTGATTGTAGAGGAGCCAGTATCAATGGTGCCAAAGCCAGATGTAATAGAACCTGAGTTAAGTGCGCCAACTGTGGTAGCAGCAGTGGTAACAAGATTCGGCATAGCCGTAATCTCATCATCAAAGTATGCAGACAAATCTGTGACTGCTACCTGTTTCATAGTGCCGCCATCATTTAAAACAACGCGGTCAGCATCTGCTACGGTTACAGAGCTAGCAGAGGTATCTCCATCAAGAATGTTTATTTCGGATACGGTTACTGTCGCACCATCCAGCTTATTTAGCTCTGCGGCAGTTGACGTTACACCGTCCATAATATTTAATTCTGCGGCAGTAGCAGTAATAGCTGTACCATTGAAGTCAATAGCATCTAGGTAGGCTACACCATCAATGTATATATCCTTCCATTCTTTTGATGCGCTACCAAGGTCGTATGTATTGTCATCATCTGGAATAATATTAGAATCTACTTCACCACCAAATACAATATTATCTGTATCGGCGTCACCAAGAGTTAGCGTGCCACCATTAAAGGTAGTTGTACCTGTAACAGTAAGATTACCACCAATACCCAAGTTACCAGAAATGTCTGCATTACCGTTAATATCAATTGTAGTGGCGGCAATTTGTATTTCTGTGTCAGCTACAAGGTCAAGTTGTCCATCTGCACTAGAATTAATGTATATAGCTGTATCACGGAACTGTAATTTTTCTGTGCTAGCTACAAGTATGTCATCCGAAAACTCAAAGTAGTCTTCGTCTTCCATCCACTTTATAACGCCGTCATTTGATTCACCATCAAATGTGACGGTAATATCTGTTCCTGCTGTGCCATCCCCTAGTGTTAGAGATGTACCTAGTAGCTTTGTAACAGGGCCACCTTCTGCCGCAGTTCCGTCGTGCGTATGTCCTGTGCTGGCGGCAAATGCGGCTAACAACTGGTCAAATTCGTTGTTAGTATCTGCTGCTTGAATTACGTCACCGTCAGTATAGGATGACTGTCTTGTATATGTAGCACCCATTTAGCGTCTTGCTCCTAATTGATATTCTAACTGAAAGCCTTTTAAGGAATATGCAGCAGTTGAACCGCCATCATTTACCCTTAGTGCTACCGCAAATCCCGAACCTTCGACTGCTTGTCTTACTAGGGGTTGCGATGGGCCACCATATGTTGGGGTTCCATACGTGGCTATACCATATATTCCCGCAATATTTGTTGAGTCTAGTGGATAGGCAGCCGGTCTAACTGCGTCTGCGGCCTCATAATCGTACCTAACAAATAAGTCTGCATCAATTGTGGACTCGGGCTTAAAGTTTACAATAACCCGTTGCATGTGCTTTCGTATGCCTGGGTCATTCATAGTCAAATCTGGGCTTCTATATCTACCATTAATGGCTGAACCATCAAATGTAGAACCCTCTTCTTGGCGATACACGTACCCATCAAAACCACCGTGGATAACTAAGACATCACCAGCCGTAATAAAAGTGTCGGTACACGCAGGTTTTATACCCTTTAAGGATGAAAACTCGTATCCTTTATTGCCACCTTGTTGGCTTTTTAAAACGCAAGCAACACCTTCTGTTCTGCTTTCTGCTCCACCTTGTTTAGAAAAAAACAATCTGTATTGCGTTTTATTAGGTATAACTACAGATTCAAAAGCCGCCGCACCAATAATATTTTCATCAAATATGGACTGAACATTGGAACTTATCGTTCCCAATTCCACGTCACCAATTCTTTCTGTACCAGCGACGGTGCGCAACCCATCAGGGCCAAGAAAGATAATATCACCAGCAAATTCTTGAATGGTGTGCCCGTTTATGCACCCAATGTCCCTAGTAACAGGGGCCATTGCAAAGTCTGAACTGGTGCTACCAGTTAATTTAAATATTCTATTTTCGCAAAATATAAATAAATTTTCACGGAATACTTTGATGCCAACAATAGTATCGTCAACTTTTATACTTCCAGCACCCGACCCACTTGTAAAATTATCTTCATCAAAGGGAACACTGAATACAAGTTCTTGTGGTGTGCTTGACATACCCGCATAAAACATATGCTCTCGGTATGCGGCTACAATGCTAGCCCCTTCTACGGCAGATGCTGTTACATCTGTAGCACCCATTGCAGTGCTAAATACTGTAGGGTCGTTAACCCCATCTACAACAATTAGTTTTTCGTTACCGTCAAAGTTAAAACGCTCAAATTTATATTTCGTTGCGTTTGTGCGACTTGCGTCTCTTTCTGTCCAACTTTCCGATACCACTGTGCGCGCAGCGTCTGACGAAGCAGTATGTGCGGCAGCGGTAGTACTGTTTACCGCCCTAGTAACACCGGTAAAAGTTGTAGCGGTTACACCAGTATAAGTAAACTGCTCGCTATCAATTTGTAAAGTTCCGCTGGAGCTAAATCCTGCAGTAGCATCTACAGTTATAACACCAGAACCCGTCATAGCGGTTCCCTGCGCTATTGCATTAGTAGACCCCCTAGCAATAGAGGTAGTCGCGGAACTCCATATTTTTTCTCCCCTAGCCGCTACAATTTTGTTAGCAAAGTTAGTTACCATTAAAAGTTCTTCGTCAGAAGAAGCGGTGTGAGGGACAATCTGTCTTACATGTTTTTGGTAGCCAAGTATGCGTTTGTAGCCACCTTCGATATCTGGTTCAAAGTTCTCAAGCTGTAGTGCTTGGCCAGGTTGCATGATAAAGGTAGAGCGGTTTGCTATTAACCCTCCCTCGCATATAAACGCCATAGGTTGTACGCGGGATGTATCTGCCATTATGATGCAGTTTCAGTATTAAAGTATCCTGCCATGCTTGCTGGCTTTAGAACTACCGTAGAACGTACGTATTCATATTTGTTAACAAGAAGGGTTTGCATGTTTTTAATACCCTGTTCAAATCTTGCAAAATTTAATTGATACTGCTCAATCTCTCCACGATACTGATAAGTATATGCAGTAGCACCATCCGCTATAACTGGCGCAAAGCGGTCATAAATTGTTGTTGTATCACCGTGCGCAGATAGGTCAGCACCAAAAGTAAAGTAATCAAATTTTAAACTGTATGCTTTATCTGGAAATGGATACAAAAGATAATTATTATCTAGAGTTCTAACTATGTACTGGGGTATTGTACCCTGAGTAAATTGTGCTACTTGGACGGCACTAGCATGAGAGGCGGCAGTTGTAGAGTTAGCCCCTCTTGTACAACCTGTAAATTGTGTGCTGGATGTGCCTGTATATGTAATTTGTTCATTTTCAATATGAATTGTACCGCTGGAAGAAAATCCGGTTGTGCTAGCTACAGTAATTGTTGTAGCAGAATCCGTTAATGTACCATCTAAAGTAGTACTAGTTACATCATCTTCTTGGTCAATATAAGTATTAACATATTCATTGTATGCTAAAGTTACTAATTTTCTACCGCTTGACCCCAAAGTGTCATTTTTTAATATGCGCACTGTATTGTAATCTACATGTTTTGCATCCGTGGGAATTGAATAACGTATAGTGCCCGGAACTAAAACTTCTGTTTGTGTGGCATGATTAAAAGGATAACTAAATTCTCTTTGATTAATATAGCGAATAGCTTCGTTTACAGCATTTTGTGCTTGTACTTGAATACCCCGTGCACTGCTAAAAGTGGACGAGGTTAGTTGTGGCTCATTCATACGAGCCAATACTTCGTTAGTAAGTGTAAGAAAAGTTAGGGCCATCCCAATCCTTAAATTAGGGGGCCACCCTAAAGCAGCCCCCTAGTAATGTTAGGCGAGTTGGTCGCGGTCTACTTCATCAGGTGTCAGAACACCGTGATTGTCAATGTTCATCAGAACTGCCCAGACGCGAATCTTACCACCAGTAGGTGCGGTAGAAGCGGCTTGGAGTTCCAAGTCAATTGTTGTAGCTGCGCCAACAACGTTAGGGAATACACCCGGAATCATTGTAGCGTATGCACCGACTGCCATTGCGTCTGTGTCCATAGCTGCAACAAATTCGTCAACGTCAGCTGCAATACCACCTGTAGAAGCATCAGTAATACCCAAGTTAAATGTGGTATCATTTGATTCTCCTGTCAGTAGTGCCTCTACTTCGTACCCACAAGCCATAATGAGCGTGTTGGCAGGAACAGTAAACACTTTCAAGATATCATCTGCAGCGATTGCGGTGTGAGCCGCATTCTCTACAGCAATATCAATGGTGTTGCTTACTAGGTAAGGTGCAGGAGCAGTGGGACGACGAACTGCTTGAAGGCTAGTTGTATAAGTTGCCATTAGTTAATCTCCCTTAAGCTGCTGTATTGTACTTAGCAGTTACGATTGCTTCGGGACGAAGAATCTTTCTGCCGTACAAGTGCATGCCGCGAACGATGTCCGCAAACGAATCAGGGTCACGATATGACTCTGTTTTCGTAATTTGTGATGCTGAGGCAACAGATGATGAATGTCCAGCAACCAGTACACCAAAGTCAGTATTTTGGTTGGCTGTGCCAGTTGTAGCAGAACCACCACCAACTTGTGGAAGGTTGTTAGAAACATATACATCAAAACCGTGCAGACGAGTTACTGCAAGACCTTGGCGAAGTGCATCACCGGAATTACCGTAGTCGCCATTAAACAGACGTGAGTCCTCATCCTTAAGAATCTCAAGGAATACAGGGTCAACGACCATCCAACGGTTTTCGTTGTCAACAAACTGAGTGTCAAGCAAACGTGCCATACGCGCTACAATTTGTAGTGGGCTAGCAGTTGCTGTCGGCACAGCAGTGGCACCAGGAATACGAGATGCAACAGGGATAGAGTGGTCGCCAGCAGAACTTGTAGTAATGTTGGCAAAGCTGTCTTTCCGTAGTTTCATGCTTGTAAGTAGTTCGTCAGTACCCGCAGTTGAAACAGCGCGAACACCGTTAACAGAAGTGTTAACGCCATCAGCATTTACGTTCAATGTGGACTGTGCGAAACCGGCCAAGTAACCTAGAACTTCTTGGTCATGCTGGTCACGAAGGCGGTAGCCAGCGCGGTCAGATGCCATAGACTCAAAGTTAACGTGGCTGTGTGCCTCTTCAATGTCATCTACTTTAAATGCAAAGTAGTTGGCTTTGTCTACAACGAGAGAAAACTCTTCGTCGTCAAGGTCTTGTGGCTGAATTGTTGCGCCACGAGCGTAGGATTTTACAGTGATTTCTGGTTCTTTGATAATTTTTACAGTATCACCGTAGTTTGCAATCTCACCGAAGTAATCTGAGTTACAGATTGTTTCTGCGATAGAAGATTTGCGAAAAGCTTGCTGAACCTTTTGGGAATAGATAATTGGGCTAAAGTTGCCGTTTGGTAGATTCCCGTATCCAGCCGCAGTTGTGAAAGCCATTTTTTCCTCCAATAGCTTATGAACTACGATTTCCGAACAACGTAAAGGCCAACCAACTTAGGTATCCGCTCAGCGGGGCTAAGAAAAAGATGGGTAGTTTAGATGGGTGAAAATCGTATACCCTACTACACTAGGGTTACAATTAAACTAAATGCTGTAAATGTGTAGAGCATAATTATGTGGGTTGCTTAATAAAATTAAGGGCCACTGGTATGAAACTATATATATTGTACCACAATAATACAAGTTTGTGAAGGGCTAAATTATCTAGCCCCTCCTGTTATGTCATAAATAAAATTACCAGATTGGATAGCTTCGGTAATTTCAGCTTCATGTTTACTAAATTCATTGCCTTTCATTTTGGCAACTTGTGACTCTCGCCACTGATTTCCCTGCTGTTCTTTAGTTTCTGCAACAGTACTAGAACCACGAGAGGATACGGACTTTGCCGCGTCCTTTGCAGAATCTTTTTTAGGAGCCTTTTTTTCATTGATATTCATATCAACTTTATAAAGGTCAATTGCCCTAGCGGCAGCGCGTGCATCATTATCGTTTTCATAAAGCGCCTTCTGTACCCACTGCGGCTGTATTTCAACCCAATCATGAAATTCTTGACTGTTACGTATGTCATCAAAGTCTGGATGAAAGGTCAAAAGTTCAGCTTCGGCATTTTTTCTATTTGCTGCTACTTCGCGTTCAGCGATTAAAGCAAGGCGCTCTTCTATAGAGCTATCTAACTCTTGTGCCTTTTTAGTGGCAATCGTTTCCACCATTTTTGCAACATCTGGGTACTGCTTAGACCACTCAGATAGCTCTTCATCTGTTTTAGGTAGCTGGATAGCTTCTTTAGCCGCAGAAGACAATTGAGTTTCAAGCGTTCTAATTTGCTCACGCATCTGTTCTTCTTTTTGCTGAGCATGTCTACGAAGGTCGCCATAGCGCTTTTTAAATGTTTTTTCTTCTGGTTCCAATGCATTTGTTTCTTCTTCATCTTGCTCTGCAGCTTTTTGTTCTTGAACAATCCCTGCTCTTTCGTTTTCCAATCGTTGCAGTTCTTCTGCTTCCCTTTCGTTACGGTCATTTTTGTACTTCATAGGGACAGACTTAATATCTTGTTTTACAGCTAATTCAGCCATAGTATTCTCCTTGTTGGGGCCACCAGTAGCCTAATGGGGTGATGGGTAGCCGGACTATAGTTTACAGTATATTATTTTTTGTAAACTATTTTTCCTACCAAATAGACGATAGGATGAATAATTTTACACCACACGTTACCTACAAGGCTATCCTTAGCCCTGCCCTTGGTTAAAACGTGTTTTAGGTGCTGTGTCCGTTTCTGTGCAAAGAAAGCACCAACAGTGGTTAGAATGCCACTATTTTTCATACCACGGACATATGGTTTGAAGAGCCAATGATATCCCACTTCATGTATAGGTGTCAAGTACTTTTTCTGATATGTGTCCCATATCTTCATGGTTCTAGTCCAATCTTCAAGCTGTGTTTGGCGATACATTTCTGTGCAGACGATTTTACCGCCACCACCACCGCCTGGGGTATCGCCCTGTCCGGAAGTTGGTTGGTTCGTAAACTGGTCCGGTATATCGCTGTAGTCAGAAGTTACAGATTCACCTGTCTTCTCGCTTGTTGCAGTTATAGAAGGGTCAGCGGTAGTAGAAAAGTCACTTACTCCGGAAAGAGTTACGCCACCACCTGCTCCTTCATCACCTGTGGTTTGTTGAGTTTCTTGTGCCCTAGAGGCAGCTTTTTGTGCCGCTTCTTTTTTGTCTACTTCTTTATTCATCGCGTCTCCTATTGCAATAACAGTTGCCCTATCGAGTTTGGCACCTCCACCACTCGTAAGGTATGAAGAATTAGTCCTAACTGGACGACCCGTATTACCATTAGTTACAATCGTGTTTTTACCCTGTGAAGCAAGTGCTGCATTGCGTGCAGCCATGTCCTCAGCCGATGTTTGTTCTTTAGTTTGGCGAACTTGCTTAGCTGACAGATTTCTTTGATTGGTGCCCAATCCTACTGCTTCCATTTGTTCGTTAGTAGACATTCCCAAATCATCATACGAAAGGTCATAAAGAGCTTCTCGGAGAGCTTGCTGTTCAATGCGTCTCTGAACTGGGTCAGAAGATTGACGTACTTGTACTATTCCTTCGTTACCAGGTATGGGCTGTCCATCTGGACCAAGGCGGCGCCTTTCATATTCTTCTCCTTCAGCCATACGTGATAAATCAGTACGAGTAGCTTCTCCAGAATTAACACTCTCTATTAATTCATTTTTTAGGCTATCAACAGGTGTTAGGTATGTATTGCTTGATACTGCGCTTGTGTTAGACTCGGGAGTTACCCTTGCGGCTAACGCAATTTCTTCAGGACTGCTACTTCTAGCATTAGACATTATAGCCATTTCAGCTAGAGATTGCCCTGTATATTCTATATTCATATCTTTTGCTAATGCCTTAGCAGCATTATTTTGGTCAAACTGTCTTGCGTTTGGATTAGCTAAGGATGATAAAAATCCACTAGGTCTGCCCGTTTTGCGGCCCACTGCTCCAAAACCTTTTTGGTTAGTATAGTCTTTATTGATTCCTTCTTGAATATCCATAAGATTTTCAATGTATGCCCTAGTGTTTGGATTATTTCTGTCCTCTTTCATTTTGTCGTAGCCAGACTTAGACATAGTTGCTGTTCTTCCAGTGTCTCTGTCTGTAAATACAACTTGGTCAAGCCCTCCTGAAACTGCATCAAGAAGACCACCTGCTATTCCTTTAAATCCTGGACTAACGGAACTACTTTCGTATCCAAGGCTGTAGTTTTTTCCGCCAAATACTGCAGAACCTCCTCCAAGATTATTAGGGTTTTGGTCATTATTATCGTTATCACCTACATCCGGTGCTCTATACTGGGTTTGTTCAACAACAGGGTCAGCCACTGGGTCAGGAATTTTTTCGCATTTTTGCGTTACATAGTTGTATTGGTAACCCTCTTGACAGTCTTCTGGGCCTCCTGCATCGTAGTCTTGCTCAGGTGCATAGATATTTGTAAGGTTTGTGGTTGGTGTGTATGGTTTACCATCTAACACTAACGGCGTAGTATCCGCCTGTCTCATCATGCCACTTGTTGTTGGCGTTCTAACATACTGTTGTGAAGCGGCTGTAGGTGTTATTGGCGTATTAGAGGTATTCTGTGTAGAGGGTGTGCCTAGTGCAATTGTACCAGCTTGTGCTTTTACAATGCCGCCATTATCGTCAATCTTATCGGCTTTGTCCTTACCGCCACTTACGTATTCAATTTGTCCGTTTTGTTCCATGCCCTGTAGCCCCATAAGAGCATCACGACGCATACCTTCGTATGTGCCTAGTCCGTGGTAACGAACAACGTTGGCAGGAACAACAAGCTCACCCTCGCTCAGCAAAACAAGCTGGTCGTCGGCTACTTCTTCTTTAGTGGCACCGGGAGGGGGGTTCCCTTCAGCCGCTTCTTCGTAGGAGGGGGCGCCGAGACCAATCATAACAGCGAGTCCTTTAGCGTCTTCATCTTCGGGCATACCGCCTTTTGCCATCATAGGAACTTCAGGAACAGGTTGGGAAGATGCCATTTCCATAGAAGACTGCATCATTGGATTAATAGGGGGTGCTTGCGCTGGCATAGGGGGTTGCATAAGAGCAGGAGAAAGAGATGGTGGAGATTCTTGCTTAGCTTGTAGCTTTGCCGAAACTTCTTTAATTGCATCATCGCGGGGGTCAGTTGGACCTGTTTTTGGTTTAGCTCCCGTAGGTGCGGCAAGTCCCTGTGCCATTGCTGCGGGGTTAGCCGCTTTTGGTCCGCCACCTTGTGGTGCGGATGTCGCTTCCTGCATTGGAAGCGGTGCTTTACCTTTTTGTGCCATCATTATTCCCCCTTCGGCATAAGTATATTCAGAATCTTCTGGTACATTTACAGCCGTATCAGGTTGTAAATTGCCAAAACTCAACATTGGTTTTAAATCTGCTACAGATTCTATTTCGTTTCCTGCATACATTGAATTAGATATATCTATAGCGTTCTGTATAAATTCTTCTCTATCTGGGTAGGCAGCTCTTAATGCCCTTCCAAACTTATTATTGTTTACATCTATTTCTTCTTCTGCCGTTCTAGGTTGGCCATAGCCTTCCCGATAATCATGCATACTTGCAGCTAGCTTTGAACCCAGTCCTGTACCTAAAAAATTTTTTATTCCAAAAATGCTATCTTCTTCACCAGTTTCTGTTAATCCCCCAAGTAAAATATGTCTTAAAGTATCTTCAGTTCTATCATTATCTTTAAAATCAAATTTATTAGCAGTTTGTCTGGAGATGCTGAGGGAATCATTTACAGAGTCTACAGTTCCTGTTAGGAATGATGGGTACATTTTGTATGTTTTAATTCCAGCATCTGTATAATCGTTTATCTCACCACGACCTGTGCGAACCGCTTCTTCTCGTGTTAGTCTTTGTCCTTCAGCCATTATTCAGCCTTTGCCTGTGCTTCTTCGCGTAGTGTGTTAATCCTGCGCAACTCATGTATAGCACCCTGCGCCATAAACATAGTTTTTGTGTCTTCTGCCTGTTCCATGCGCTTGTACATTTCGTGTGTGCGATATTCTACATACGCATCAAGTGCGTCTACGTTGCGCTTTACGTTAACCAGTGGTAAAAGCTTTTTAGCGATTTCTTTTATCATTTAAGCCCTCCCATGATACTGGCAAGCTGGGCACCCATGTCACCACCAGCTTCGGGTTGAGGTGGTTGTTCGCCAGCGGCACTAAATCCTTGTTCACCCGGAACTGCTGCCCCGCCAACGCCAATGTTACCACCGCCGCCACCAGACATATCCATAGGGTTAAGACCTTGTGCATTAGCTTCTGGGCTTGAGCCGCCAGCCGCTCTAATGATTTCTGCTTGACGGAAGGCTTCCCTTTCATCGTTAATCAACTTTTCTGCATCTAAGTCCATGGCCTGTGCCAACTCCCGTAATACGACAGGGAACTTAACAAATGATGCAACGTTAGGATTACCGGCAATTTGCAATAGTTGCAAAAGACGTTGGCTCCGTACTTCGTTCTTCATTAGGCTTTCTGTGCCACGCGCTTTAACTTCAAGGTCGCCACGAGCAGACGGGTCAAAGTCAAACTGCATGTTAAATGCGTAAAACGCTTCGCCTAATGGCTGTAACAGGTAGTCGTCAATATTCTTTACAACGCCTTTAACGCTAATCTGGGCAGCACCCATCAGCATAGAAATACCTGCGGCTGTTCGCCCTGTACCCTGCACACCAGTTTGTCCATGAGAATAAGAAGGGATGCCTGTAGCATCATCAGCAAGCTGTCGTGCCTTATCAAACATCATCATGTTTTCAGATGACACGTTGGGATACTTAGTGCCAAACAAAGCCTGTCCAGGCGCACCGCCCTGCCGACGGAATACCTTACCCGGATACAGCTCTAAGTCCTGACCCGGAACAAGGTTAGTTTCATCAATTTCAAAAATAAGATTACCAGACAGCACAGCGTTATCTACAGCCATACGCATAAAGCCGTTCATGAGCTGTTGAGTGTCTGTCATGTTTTCTGCAAGTCCCACACCAAAGAACGAATATGGATTTAGTTCATACGGCGCGGCAAAGAAAGGAATACGCTTAGGTGTAAAGGGATTAATAACCAGACGCAATAGTTGGTCATGGCATACCCAGCAGTTTACTTGTAGTGTGTCTAAATCATCCAGTTCTTTAGGAATATCTAGACCCGCCTCTTCTGCTGAGTCCTTATCAATATTGCCCCAAAACTCAAGAATCTCAAAACGGTCAACATCATAAGTATTACGATAATCTTCTAGGTCGGTTTCCCACCACTTGCGTGTATAGTTAGTACCCATGTTAATTGCATTATCAATTGAATCATGACGGAAGTATGGGCGTTTTTTAAGGTTACGCAGTTCAGAATGGCTGAGGCGGTGACGCTGGATAACGTATTCGCACTCGTCCATATTTTTAGCATCAGAATCTGGATACATATTCCAAATAGATACATTTTCTACTTTTGGAACAGTCTTAATAATTGGGTCGTAATTGCCTTCTTCATCCCAATTAGGGTATTCTTTATCAAAGGCAAATGGGCCTTTTAGGATACCTGTTCCAAATAATGCCATCTCAAAAGCTGTATGCCGCAGGTGCTTAGACGCGCTGGACTCTTCAAGCTGGTCAAGAATTTTCTTTTCCATGCGCGTAGCTGCATCTTCTGCAGGGTGGTAAGTTTGAGAAGATGATGTCTTACCATACCCTGGTCGTACATCACTTTCAATTTCGTTTAATATATCTTCATGTACCCCGAGATTTAAATCTTCTAGGGTTTGATTAGTAGCGCCCGGAGGAAGCTCCGCACCATCGCCAGCAAAACCATACTTGTCTTGCAACTGTTCCATAGCATTTGTATTGTCTTTAGGGTCAAAATGAATAGCATCAGCCACTCCTTCTGGAACACGGGTAGAATCTACCCCAAGTGGGAATCTTTGACCCGCAAACAAAACGTCAATAATTTGACCGTACGCTGCAAGAACTTTAGTTTTAGTTATTTTTATAAATACTTTTGATTTTTCAGTGGACGTAAACTGTGTTTCAGGGTTATACAATCCTCTATATTGTCTATAGGAATCAAGCCAGCGTTCTTCTTCTTCTTGTCTGCTCGATTCAACGTTTTCAAATTTTGTGCGTACGTAATCTGCTAGCTGCTCAGAACCAGATTTAGGTTCAAATACCAGTGCTTCAATGTGTTCTTCATCAGCCATATTTAATATCCAAATGTTGTATCAGCAGGTTTCCATTTGTGGGTGGGTATTCCGTTAGGAAAATCAAAAATAGAACGCGACTGAGGGCGTGTCATAATGCCATATCTAAGGGCATCATATAAGTGGTCTTCTGCTTTAGTATTTACATCCTCCGGATTTGTCTTATCCATTGGAAGGGTAGGTAACTGGGCAATTAAATTAGTACAGTTGTTCATTATTTCTATTCCGGCTCGTCCAGTATCTTCATCTATTTGAAGCCGACGGTGCAATTCGTTTTTACCTGCGACGCGACTTCCGCGGCTTCTGTCTGATGGGCGCCACCTACACCCTTCGACAATCATTTGTTCAGCAAGTGATGGGCCGGTGTCTCCACGCTTGTGCCACAAAGAAGAGTCTAAGACTCCATAATGTATTGCTTCACCTTCTTCTGCTGCTAGAACCATACGTGCTAATTCTTTTGCAGGGACTTTACTTACGTACAACTCCCTATATAAAATAAGTGTTTCGTCCGCAGGGTCTACAGCAAACCACAGAACACCGGAAGCAGAGGAGTAACCGTAATCGCAAGCCCTAAATTTGCGCCATGAATTTGGAATTTCATAAGACTCAATAACATGGTATCTCCTATCAAATTCAGAAAATGCCGCACCTTCTGCAATGTCCCAAGAACCTTCTAGTAATTGTCTACGTTGCACTTCTGGCAACGAAAGTAGCATTGCTTCGTAATCACCCGCGTCGTAGAGATAGGGGTTATCCAATAACTTAGCTGGAACAAAGCGCCTGTTAAATAGTGGCTCACCCGCTTTGCTATGCCGACTCGGGTAGACAAGTGTTTCACCCGTTGTAATATCTGTTGCCCAAAAGGACTTTCCGGGTGTGGACGGGTCAATAAACATTTTCTTGACCCATGCATGCCCAGGCCCGCCCGGATTTGTTGTTGCCCGCATAAATACTGGTAATGACGGGTCTGCTGTTCTAAGACGTGAACGTAAGTAGTCCCAAGCATAGGGTGTTGCGTACTGTGTTAATTCATCTATACCAATATATGTAAATGCCTGACCTTGATAACGTAACACGTCTTTGTCTTGCTCAAGGTATGTCATCCATATTCTGGCACCGGAGGGAAAAGTCCACTGACTTTTTTTCTCCATCCATTTAGCGCCTGGATAGGCGTTAGGATACATTTCCTGACTCTTATGTATTAGTTCGCGCAATTCATCATTAGTGCGGCGTAGAATCAGTGCGTTAAAATTCTTGTTGTTACAGTACCTAAGCGGGTCAATAATGAGAGCATATGATTTACCCCCACCTGCGGCACCCCCGTATAAAACTTCACGTTCGGAAGCTGCTAAAAATTCTGTTTGCGGTCCGGGGTTAGGCTCAAATAGAATCTTGTCCGGTTCTTCTTCTTGCGGCGAATAGCTAGAACCTACAAATTGCATCTCGGGTTCTTGCTGTTGTTGCTCTAATTTCTGGAGCTTTTTCTGCGCCATATTCATCTGTACACGTGCTGACCGTTTTTGTCTGGCTAGTTTAGCCTTTTCTTTTTCTTCTTTGGTCTTAGGTGCTGATGTTGCCTTGGTCTTGGGCCTTGGCGGCGCGGCGTTTTTGTTCAACATATTTTCGTCTGTCAGATTTATCTGTCTTTATACGTTTCCACAATCCCATAGGCGTTATAGAGCGCCCTGTGTACTCCGTGAGCCATCTAGCAACTTCAGGATAGGAAGATGCCTTTAAGTACTCTATGCCCTGCTGTAGGGCTTCTATCTGCTCTTCTATGGGTTCAAAAAGTTGAGGGTCGTGCTCAGTTCTTTTGTACCCCCATGGTACCGTTGGCCCTTTAGCTCTATCGTATCGGTCAGTCGGATTCAATTTCTGTGCTAGTGTCATCATTTTTTGCTGGTAAAATAAACACGCCTATTGGCTTTTCCGAAGATACGTTTAGCTTCTCAACTTTAGATAGACCAATCCTATCAAGTATTTGTTGAGATGCTGCCAGTTTTTCTCTATTGCCAACAGCCGTTGGGTCATCTATTACACCCACCATAGAAAGAACAGCTTTAGGTGCATTAGCTGCCATTTCCATTTCTGAACGTTCTATTATTTCCGAACGCAAGGACTGAATTATAGCATAAGGATTTGTATTTGTCGAGTACCCAGCAACACGCATAGCCTTAGAATAGTTGCCTTTTGCTTCGCCAAACAGCGCATCCAAGAAATTAGATTGTAATTCTGTAAGTTGTTTAGGCACGGGGGTTCTTCTTTCTTCCTGTTTTGGTACGTGCAAAAGACCTATTTGCACTACGGGCTTTAACAGATAGTTTTTTATTATTCATTGGATTGCCGGTAGTGTGGTGCACGTCTCTATTGTCACCTTTAGTGACTTTACCTTTTTTAGCCATAATAGCTCTAGCCGCATTACGTGATGCACGTCGTTTGACTTGCTTTGGCTTGCCATGGTAATTAGCATATTCTTTTTTGTAATTACGTTTACGCGTCATGCTTTTGAAGCTTTCCGTTTGGTCTTTTGTTTTTTTCCAGAGGGTGAAACGGACCATTTAACCGATGTGGGTTTTCCACCTGGGTTTCCTGCTTTTCGTTTCTTTCTGGTAATCGCGGCTTTTTGGCCTCTCGACATTTTGGAAGCTGTCGCCTTCGGGCGGCACGCTGGATATTTCCTTTTAGAGTTCTTAGCTGATTTACGCCCACAGGGTTTTCCTGTTGATACATCTACCCAGTCTTCTTTGAACCATTTTTTTAAACCCCCTTTATATGCCATCTACTTTAACTTTTCCCTAATTGACTTAAGTGTTTCCTTTAGTGTAGGCTCGTCTTTTTTGCGTGGGTTATATACGCATTGATATTCTCGCGGGCAGAACTCACTAATGGTTATAGTTTCTATTGTGTTGTTTGCGCCTCTATACGTACAGATATACTCTGTGTATGGATTTTGTTTTACTTTAATTCTTTCATAGTCAACAAGTCTGCAGGTAGTCCACTTTATTTCATCAGCTTTAGCTTGTTGAGACATAAGAAACATAATAAAAGAGTAAAGAATTGCTGCACCTAGTCCAATCATAACAATCCATGCGATAATCTCTACAAACTTTTGTCTACGTTCACGCTGTCTGTATAGAGTCTGCTGTCTCTGCTTACGTATCTGACCTTCCATACGAACTAGGTCATCCCATTTAGCCCTACCCATAGTCAAACTAATCCACTGCTGTAGTTCGTATCGCTGTGCTGCTGCCTTTTCTTTATTAGCAAAAGCAGTGATGGCTTCTTCTTCAATACTTGTGCCGTTAAATAACTTCTTAAAGATAGGCGGGTTTTTGGCTTCCTTCTGTGCTTGGTCAATATCACTTAGCGCACCCATCCAGCGAGACAAGTCACCAGCCATAGACTCAATGTCACGACCTACTTGCATCCCCTTTTTAATAGCACCGAAAGCAGCCGATGCGGTAGCCATTGCGCTAATAGGGTCCATCTATGCAGCTTCCTGTTTTGGTTCTTGTGCTGACACTCCCATCCACTTAGACCATTCAGCGTAGTAGTGACGCATACCCACCTCATCGTGGATTGTGCCGCCTTCGTGTCGTCCGTGCAGGATGTTACGTGGTTCTGTGCCTGTACGCATGGTTGTGCCTTGCCCAGCAACACCAATCAAGTCTTCGTGTAGGTTACGACCAAACGGCCCCCAGATAGAGTTGTGGTGTTCAATACGTGTTGCACGGTCTTCTGGGCTGTCACTTTTTAGTCCGTAACCACGAAACTCAATCATTACTTTATTTGGTCCTAGTGGGGTTACACTGTCGCTACGATAGGCACTGCCACGTAGATTAAAGTTGAAACCAGGAAACAGGTCAACCATGTACCACTGGTTTGGTGGTAGGCTAGGGAATGATAACTCACCTCTGTCTTCAAAGCCTTCATACTCTTCATAGTTTACCGTAAAGCTAGATACGTTTACGTGCCCGTTGTTAAATGGTATATTCTTACGGGCAAAGTACGCATCGTTAAATCCAGTCACACGATTATGGTAGTGCATAAAATCGTGATAAAACTCAGAGTTTGTGTCGTGCCACAGCTTGTAATTTGTATCAATTACTGCCTTGTGGTAGTGAAACACTTCTAGTGGCTCTGTGTTGATAGCATCGTCGATACAATTAAACGCACCGTCAAGCCACTGTGCTAAGTCTTGGCTAGGGTTACGGTCTAGTGTAGTCCACACCATACCGCCGTAGTTTACTTCTGTGTGCAGCTTATCCCAACCAGCGTAGTCTAGTTCACTGATATGGCCAGCTACTCGTACAATGCTGGGATTGTGGTACAGATAGGCTTGTATGCCATCTGGCTCGTGTGCAACCAGCACATTCTTGTGTGCAATCTGTGATGTACGATAGCGTCCTACTTCTGGTAGTTCACTCTCGTGGCACACAGGAACCCATACTTTAGCAAATATATTTTTTATTTCTTGTTCGTATAGGTCTTGGTCGGAATAGATAAGCGAGTTAATGTGTTCGATGTTAGGGGTTTTAGTCCATTGTTTGTGATTACGTGGTGGCATTAATAAAGTTTTACATCCTCTGGGTTTACATATCGGGGTACGCAGTATGCAGTAACTCGGTCTTTAGGGTCTACAAATGCGTGATACTCGTAGTTACCATACCGTTTAGTTACTTGGGAAGCAAAATAATTGCACTCGTTTATGTCCCAAAAATACATGTCCCCGCTTTCTAGCTTACGAAAGTCTCCAGTTCCTAAGTAAACAAGAAGCAGGAAAACATGTGCTGTCATATTATTACTCGTTTATTTCCAGCCACCGCCCATGGCTTTGTAACGCTTAGCTGCATACCCATTAGCGTACGCTGATGGATATACTTTAAATTTACGTTTAGCTTCTGCTTTTGCTTTTGACCACAGAGCAGGTTTTGTAGGTACTGGCTTTTTGCTTTTTTTCTTTTTAGCTGCCATTACTTTTTCTTTGACATTCCACCACGCATACGCTTAGACGCCATCTTCATAGCACCACCGCCACGCATTTTTTTAGAGGCTACGCCACCACGCATTTTTTTAGCTGCCATTTTAGTTTTACCCATACGGGCTTTAGTTGGGGTTTTCTTCATTACCATGTCTAAGATTCCTTCTTACAAGCACTAAGCTTTCATATATATCGTCTGGAAAGTTTTTATAATACCCTGATTTTTCCAAACTAACTGCAGCATCATCAAGAAGTGATAACCGCTGAATGAATACCATACAGTATTCTAAATCATCTTGTTCGTCCTCAATGAGAAAATCTAATCCTGCATCGGTGGCATCATAGTCTGGATGAAACACCATAAGGTGAATATCCATCTTTGCAATAGATAATGCTTCATTCATTCCATCGCACCACCCGTCAATATATTCAATGTCAGGTAGTTCTTCATTTGCCCATACGACAATATCATAGTCGTGCTGGTCAAAGTCTTTTACTGCATCTGATAAACCATTTAAGCCGGTATTGATGCTAAAGCTTACTTTGTTATCTGCCCAAGCTTTCTGTGCGTATGGGCAGGGGGGTAGACCATTTAGCTTTAAGTTAGGCACTTCAAGAAAGTCTTTAGACCATCTACGTATAGATGCTTCTACGGGATGCATTACTTATTCATATTCTTTTCAATGGCGGCTTGCCGAACCTTTTCGTATCCAGACATCTTGCCATCTTTGTCTAGGTCGCCAAGCATAGCGCCCTTTTGTAAACGTGGGACATTGGTAGGCAAGTCCATGATATGTTTGGTTCCGCC
>UEXM01001411.1_pt1 | contig 20524 bp, 30 predicted proteins | sample 1796661 | NCBI WGS metagenome assembly UEXM01 (sample SAMEA4772469, study PRJEB27181) | metagenome | reverse complement strand
TAGAAGAAGCTATTGAAAATAGAGACATAGTAGAAGTGTTAGACGGTATCTGCGATTTGCTTTACGTAGCTATTGGAAATGCTACTATGGTATTTGGTTTAAAAGATAAGTTAATGGCAGCCTTTGAAGAGGTACAAGCTTCTAATATGTCTAAGACTTGTGAAAGTTATGATATAGCTAACCAAACTATACAAGCTCGTATTCCTGAGCATGGTCCTTGCTATACCAAGCAAGTAGGAGAGGTATGGGTAGTCTATAGAAAATCTGACGATAAAGTTATGAAATCTATAAATTACTTCAGACCTAATCTTAAGCAATTTTTCACCCAAGAAGAAATAGATAAAGTAAAAAATGCATAATATAGTTAAATTAATAGAAGATAGTAAATCGTATAGTAATGAACTAAAAACCGAAGTACTTCCGGTATCCGTAGTTCGTAGGATAGTAGAAGAGATGTATAACGATAAATTCAACCTAGCTTTAGAATCCATAAAAGGTTCAGTAGCTGAAGTTAATAGTGCTATAAAAAAGATAGCAGACGGAGAAGTTGAATGATAAAAATAGCTCACGTACATATTTATTTAAAAAATAAGTATGGACTATTTAAAACATTACAATTTACTGATTGAGAGCCGAAGAACTCTTGTAAGAGATGTATATACTGAAAATCACCACATTATTCCCAAATGTTACGGCGGTACTGATGATCCAAGTAATATAGTAGCTTTAACAGCTAGGGAACATTTTGTGGCACATTGGTTACTTTGGAGAGCTAATAGAGACAGAAAGTCTTCTGCTATGTTTAATGCAATGTGTAGAGCGAGCAAAGGACAAGAGAGATACAAGTCTTCTAGAGGATATCAAGAAGCAAGAGAATCTCAAAGAATTACGAAAAAAGGAATACCTTTATCCGAGGAACATAAGGCTAAAATAAAAGCTAATAATGCAAGAACTGGCAAACCAAACTGGAATTCAGGTAAAACATTTAAAAAAGAAAAAGTTAAATGCTCTAAATGTGGTGATATGGTTTCTGCTGATCATCATAGAAGATGGCATGAACAAAACTGTCAGTTGGAGGAGTATAAAAAACTACTAAATTTGCATACTAGAAAAGAAATTCTTATATTAAAAAATATATCAAATCAAAAGTTACAATACTGGGTAAGTAAAATTAAAAAAAGATATGGCAATACGCATAGCACATGAGTCTCCAAAATCTATATTTAAAAGAGTTCAAGACTATACCGATTACGACTATGCATTAGTTCATTTGTTTGAAGAAGACGAAGAGTACTTTAACCTTTTTAAGGAAGCATTAAAGAACGGCAGAGAAGTTATATTAGATAATTCTATCTTTGAATTAGAGGAAGCTTTTGATGCCGATAAGTTTGACAAATGGATTGACTACCTTAGACCTGCTTGGTATATAGTCCCAGATGCTCTTGAAGATGCATATAAAACTATCGATCAGATGGAGGATTGGAATAATAGAGGACTTGGTAATGAAGGTTGCGGGAAGATAGGAGTAGTTCAAGGTAAAGAATATGATGAGATAGTTGATTGTTATAACTATATGAAGAATGAAGCAGATGTAGATATGATTGCTATTTCGTTTGACTATTCTTATTACGAATGGTCGGCTCCTCATACAAACAAATACGTTAGTTGGATGTTAGGACGACCTGCTTTATTAGGTAAAATGTTATATGATGGAGTAATAGATACTAATAAAAAGCACCACCTACTTGGAGTAGGTCTACCTCAAGAAGGACTCTTTTACAAGCATTCAGATTACGATTGGATTTATTCCATGGATACTTCTAACCCAGTAGTGCATGGAATGAAAGGAATTGAATACTTAGATCAAGGATTATGGGATAAAGAAAGTCAAAAGTTATTTGAACTTATTAATACTCCATCTCCTGTAGATCAAAAAGTATTTACAAATATACAACGTTTTAGATCATTTTGGAACAAACCGGAGGCTAGTTTATTTTGATACACGAAACAGGAATAAGAAATATAAGAACTATACAGGCTAAAGAGTGGTGTGCTTTCTTTAGTCAAACAGGTACCGAACTTGCTAATATTATTAAACAAACCGGTAGAGTACCTGATAGGATTATAACTAACCTAACTACGGAACAGTTAGAAGAGAAAGGGAATCCCTGGTTATTAAAAAATTATAAGCATAAAATATACCATACCGTTAATAGACCTACTGTTCACGATTACATAAATGCTGTAGGATATGATCATAGAAATAAAATTTTAACGATGCATGGATGGTTAAGAATAGTACCTGCTACGTTATGTTTTAGGTACCAGGCATTTAATGGACATCCAGGACTAATAACTAAGTATCCAGAACTTAGAGGTAAAGACCCTCAGATTAAAGCACATTTAGGTAACTACGACATAGGAGGTTCCGTTATACATGAACTTACTCCAGAACTAGACGAAGGACCTATTCTTTTGTTTCGTGAGGTAAGCTTAAAGAACTTGAACTTAGACGATACTTTTCGTATATTAACAGAAGTATCGTTAGATTTATGGATTAAATTTTTTGAGGAGATTACATGGTTAAAAGGATAGCGTTAGTTGGTAGTTCAAGTACAGGTAAGACTACTGTTTACGAATTGTTAAAGAATAGACTTCCTAAGTATGAGTTCGTTAACGAAAGTACTCGTACGGTAAGGCAGTATGATTTTGCTATAAATGAGAACGGTACTGATGCCACTCAACTTGCTATCAGCAGTTTTCATCTAGAAGCTTTACTTAAACCGTATAACTTAGTACTAGATAGATGTTATATGGATCTAGTAGTGTATACTAGAAATCTACCTAATGTTAGAATGAATACTAAAGCTTTTATTCAGAATACTTGGCATAGAGTAAAAGACGAATATACTCATTATATTTATTTTCCTATTGAATTTGACGCAGTAGAAGATGGAGTAAGAAGCGTTAATGAAAAATGGAGACGTAAGGTAGACGAAGGTTTTGTAGAGCAATTAGAACAACTACCAGACTATAAAAGATTAACAATAACTGGCTCTCCTATGCAGAGAGTCGATCAAATTATGGAGTTTATTAAATGAGCGAAGTAAAGAATTATAATGAAGTAACCGAAATAGCAAACCGACATCTCGGTAAAGTAGGCGGCGACGGTTATAAAGATCAATATGATCCCGGGTTACTAGTAGGTATACCTCGTAAGTTAAATAGAGAGGCTTACGGTATAGATGATAATAATTTACCTTTTTTTGGATTTGACGTTTGGAATGCATATGAAGTAAGCGTACTTACCCATAGAGGACTTCCGGTATCAGGAATGATGAAAATAGTATGTCCGGCAAGTTCTATAACTCACGTAGAAAGTAAGTCTATTAAGTTATATTTAAACTCTTACAATATGACCCGAATGGGTGATACAGCAGCCCAGGCTGTTAGTATCTTTGAAGCAAGAGTAGCTAAGGATTTAACTTTGCTATTAGGGAGGTCAGTTCATGTTAAGATGTTTACTGATGAAGCTTCTGAAAGCTTCTGCTTCACAGGATTTACTAAACTACAATACCTAACGGACTTAGATGCTATCGAATTCGATAACTACTACTCGGATGCAGATTCTTTAAAAATATCTAAAGTTCATGAAACTGGGCAAGAATTTAAGATACAGTCAGATCTTTTACGTTCTAACTGCCGGGTTACCAATCAACCGGATTGGGGTGACATATTTATTCATATGGTGGGTAAGAACGAACCTAACTATACTTCTTTAGCAGAGTATATTGTAAGTCATAGAAAGGTATCTCATTTCCATGAAGAGATAAACGAGATGGTATTTACTCACCTAATGCAAGCATACGAACCAGATGAGTTGATGGTATCTTGTCTCTATACTCGTAGAGGTGGATTAGATATCAACCCTATCCGTGCTACATCTCAGGAAATGATTCCTAGAGCATTTTTCGATTCAAGTGTAAGATTAAAGAAAACATTAAGACAATGATAGAAGAAGATATAGAGTTAATAGCAACAAGAGTGCCGCCCGGAGATAAATGGACTCTAGTAAACGAGAGTGGTGAAGTAATTGAAGGCTTAGTAAATACGTTAACTGCTTACCTTCGAAAATCTAAATTTAAAGGACACTATAGACTTGCACCATTAGAAGGAAAGTTATTTGTTATAAAAGAGTACGAGGCTCCGGAACCAGAACCGGAAGTTTGGGACTTATACGGTGAACACTAAGAAATATACATACAAGTACAACTACTTAAAACTTGAACTGGACGAAATACAGGAAAAACAAGATGAGTATTTACAGCAGTGGGCTAAGTTTTTTGGTCCATATCTAGCTAAGAAACCGATAGAAGCCTGGAAGAACGAAGAGACCGGTGAACTTAGATTTGAAGAAGATAAACCAGAAGATAGTAAAGAACTTCTAAAGTCTATCCCTAAAAAAGAAGAAGATAAGAACTTAAAAAAGATTTATAAAAAATTATCTATTAAAGTACATCCGGACAAAGGTGGTAGTCAAAAAGATTTTATCGAACTTAAACGATACTACGAAGAGGATAATCTTATGGGTATGCTTGGGATTGCCACTGATTACGATATTGATATTAGGTTGGATGATTCACATGTTGATTACTTTGATAAGAGTTGTGAGGGAATTACTAGAGAGATGAAAGATATAACCCAATCCGTAGCTTGGGACTTCTTTACCTCTAAACCCGGTAAAAGAAAACTTATAGCTCAAATTTTTGCTACTCAACAAAAGATTGAAATACCGGAAGAAGAGTTAAATAAATTAATTAACTTTGATCAAGAGTAGTTGTTTTTTAGGTAGGTAATTCTTATATTAATTATATAAACGCAAACAAAATAACAGGTTATGAAATATACTTACGATGAAGAAGACTTAAAGATTTGGGTACTAGAGAACATAGATGACCTGCTCGAAAGCCAGACTTTTCAAGCGTTGATAGTGGAAGTAAAAGTAGCAGAGGATGCTAATAATATTTTTGTCAATAAGGCTGGCCATGACGAAATTGGAAAATTGGGTAGAATAGAAACCAAATTTACTAACTATGTTATGAAAGGACATATGATGAGGGTCAATAGAGCCGGTGATAATAAGAGAAATGGTTTTGACTTTATTAGAATAATAGACGGTGTTAATAAACGTATTTTTCAAATACCTCATGACGTTTATTACAGTAGAGCAGGTTTTTATGGTAATGAGTTTCGTTGGAGCAGTTCTTATAATGAAACAGATAAAGTTCAATTAAATAATACTAATTTACTATTGGAGTACGAAATAACAGAAAATTAATGCAAGAATTAAATAAAAGTTATAAGATCGTAAGATCAAAAGAAGACGTACTTGAACTAATGAAGCATATTGAAGCTTCTGAAGTAATAGCGTACGATACTGAGACCGATAGCCTTAATATGAGAAAAGGCTCTATAGTCGGTTGGTCGGTTTCCGGTGACGTGGGTATGGGGTACTATCTCCCTACCCAGGTTTGGAACCCTACTACTCAGACTCTTGACGAGTATGTAATTAATGGTACCGGGGCCCATAAGATATCTAAGACTTTACTACCGATGTTAAAAGGTAAGAAGTTGGTAATGCATAATGCTTCTTTTGATACTCGGTTTACTAAAAATTATTACGGTATCGACCTACTAGAAGATTTATGGGTTGATACCGCTTTACTGGTTCATACGGTGTACGAAGAGGGTGCCTTCGGGTTTGGTAACCCTTTCGGATTAAAGTCCATAGCTATTATGAACCAGAAAGAACTTGGATTAGATGCTGAGGAAGACGCTAATAAAGAGCAGATAGAGTTAAAGGAGTCTATAAAAGCTAACGGCGGTGAGATAACTAAAGTTAACTTCGAGATCTATAAAGCCGATTTAGATATCTTAGGTAAGTATGCTGCCGCCGATACTGATTTAACTTTACGTATCTGTAATTTATATCTGGAGCGACTTAAAGATGAAGGTCTTGAAGAGTTTTTCTTCGAAGAAGAAGTAATGCCTATCTATAGAGAAGTTACCGTACCTATGGAAGAGTTCGGGGTAGACCTAGATATGGAATTACTTGAAAAGACTAATGAAGAGATAAAAGCCGACCTAGCGGCTAATCGTAAGATTGTTATGGAGAGTCTTCTTAAGATACCTGAAGCTAAGAACTGGGTTATAGATACTTCTTTAAGAGAGTTTCCTCCTAATAATAAAGGTAATTGGGCTCAGGAGCTGGTTAAGATGTTTTCGGTTAATCTACCTAAAAGCGAAAAGACCGACAAATACTCTCTGACTCAGAAACGTATAGAAGAGCTAGAAGAAGAAGACTGCCCTACTAACGTAAAGAACTTTCTACTTTCCGGTGACCTAGATCATTTGGAAGCTAACGATGTACTACGTATATCTACTAACTTATGGAAAGAAAAGAACGACGGCGACTTTATAAACATTCAATCTAAAAAGCATCTCGGTGAAATCGTATTTAAATATATTGGAGAAGAAGCTATCTCCAAAACGTCAAAAGGTCAAGATCAGTTCGACATGGGAATGCTCGAAGTCTTGTCAAAGAAGTATGACTGGGCCGAAAACCTTCGAGTTTACAACAAACTACTCAAGATCAAGTCTACCTACGTGGACCGTTTCATAGACGGAGCTGAAGACGGCAGGTATTATTTTTACTTTAAACAGAACGGTACTGTATCTGGCCGCTATGGTTCTGATGCCCAGCAGCTACCTAAACCTAAGGAAGAAGGTGAAGATGCTCCTATTATAGTTCGGTATACGAATATAGTACGAGCCTTCTTAACTGCCGGTAAAGGACGTAAGGTTATTGATTCGGATTACGAGTCTTTGGAACCGCATTGCTTTGCTTCTGTATCCGGAGATGAAAGGCTTAGAGAGATCTTTAATAAGAACTACGACTTCTACTCTACAGTAGCTATACAGACTGAGAATTTAGAAGGCGTAAGTGCCGATAAATCTGCTCCTAACTTCTTAAAGAAAGTAGACCCGGTGAAACGTAACCAGGCTAAGGCTTACTCGTTGGGTATTGCTTACGGTATGGAGGCATATGCTCTTGGTAGAACGTTGGAGATACCTACTAAAGAGGCTGAGAAGCTAGTAGACGGCTACTTAAACGGTTTCCCTCAACTAAAGGAATGGCGCATTAACTCTAGAGAGCAGGTTAAGGAGTACGGTTTTATTAAGAATAAAGTAGGCCGTATCCGTCACCTACCTAAAGTGCAGAGAGTTCAAGAGAAGTTCGGTGAGAAGATACTTGACTGGCGATTTAGAAAAGAGTTAGAGCAGAGATATGATAAAGATAAAGTTATGAAAGTCTACCGTGACTACCGTAACGGGCTTAATAACTGCCTTAACTTTCAGTTACAGTCTCTAGCAGCTGCTGTAGTTAACCGTGCCGCCGTACAGATAAACCGTAAGGCTAAAGAAATGGGCATTGATGCCGTAGTACAAGCTCAGGTACATGATCAGTTGATTATTAACGTAAGAGAGGATCAAGCAGAAGAGTTTGCTCCTGTCGTACAAAAGCTTATGGAAGAGACTACTCAACTAGAAGGAGTAACTCTTAAAGCTCCTCCGGAGATATCTGATAACTGGCGTGATGGGCATTAATTAGTCTAAGAGTATATTTATATGAAATTATCGACTCCAGGGCGATTTTTTTAACATAACATAAACGTTCACCTTAGGGGAACAAAACATACAGAGGTAAAAACATGAGTGATTTATTTCTCACTTCACCATTTGATATCCTTTTTAAGGATTTTTTTAACGCAAATTCTCCATTTGCACCTGCCCATGAGGCAAAATATAATCATCCAGTTGACATCTACCATAATGAATATGGCTTACATATCGAGGTAGCTTGTACTGGTATATCAAAAGACGACATCGACGTCACTATCGAAGACAATTCAGTTATAAGAATTAAGTACGAAAAATCGGAACCAGATACCGATCACGTTCATACTTTTATTCATAAATCTATTTCACGTAGATCATTTAATTTAGGTTATAGAATATCTTCTAAGTTTGATCTTAGCAAAGCTGAAGCTGATTACGAACATGGACTACTTTTTATAGATATTCCATATACGGAAAAGGCTAAACCTGAAGCGTTAGTAATCAACGATAGAGCACCTTTCTAAAATAGGTTACGACCCGCCCTGGGGTTGATTTTTATTCTAGAAGTTCTTATATTATAGTTATTAATCATAAAAAATAAGTTATATGTCAAAAGGAAAACAGAAAGGTTTCAAAAAGAAGCAAATAGAAATACGTGACGAGTCTATGGCTCCGTATTACTTAATTAAAGAAGATAAGCAATACGTTAAAATGCTTGAAGGTAATTCTCTACCTCAAGGATACTACGTAAAGCTTGCTAATGCTTTATCTAGCATCAGTAAAGACGTACTACTGGAGCAAGAAGCCGGACAGATCTTTAACTTAAAGAGATTTATGGACCGTTCTGAAGAAGTTAACAATCAAATAATAAACGCAGTACACGTATGAAAAAATTAAATCCTGCTAATGACAGAGTTGTCGTTAAACCTATTGAAGAGGATGAGCAGTTATATGGGAATATAATTGTACCTGATATGGGGAAAGAAAGACCGGAAATGGGAGAGGTTGTAGCAGCCGGTCCCGGACGTATGTCCGAGTTTGGTAAGCACATACCAGTTAAAGCCAAAGTAGGTCAAGTAGTTTTAGTACCTAAAATAGGTTCTATAAGAGTAGAGCTAGAAGGTCAAGAGTTCTACATAGTACAAGACAGAGAAATATTAGCAATCGTAGAAGAAGATATAGAGGTAGAAGAAATATGAAAAAAGAAGTAACGTTTTCTGAATCTGCTAGAGATGCTCTAAATAGAGGTGCTTCCATTCTCAGTAATGCCGTAGGTGCTACTTTAGGGCCAAATGGCCGTACAGTTATTATACAGCAATCTCAAGGTAACCCTTCATCTACCAAAGACGGAGTTACTGTAGCTAAATCTATAGAGCTAAGAGATGAGATAGAGAATATGGGAGCCCAGCTTGTAAGAGAGGCTTCCGTTAAAACGGCCGACGAAGCCGGTGATGGTACTTCTACCTCAACCGTACTTGCAGCTGAAATCTTTAATGCCGGCCTTGAGGCTTTAGCCGATCATAACTCCGTTGATATTAAACGTGGTATAGATCAAGCAGTAGTAGACACTGTAGACTTTCTTCAAGATCTATCTCAAGAGATTACATCTGAATCTCAATTAGAGCAGATAGCTACTATTTCAGCTAATAACGATGAAGAAGTAGGTTTATTAATTGCTACGGCTATGGATAAAGTAGGCCAGGATGGTGTAATAACTATTGAAGAAAGTCGTACCGGTGAAACTTATTTAGAGACGGTTGAAGGTATGCAGTTCAATAGAGGGTATAAGTCACCGTACTTTGTTACAGATAACAAAACGATGTCAACTACATTAGAGAATCCTCTCATATTAATTGCAGAAGAACGTATTACTAAGGCGAAAGAACTTCTACCACTACTTGAGGCTTGCTCTAGTCAAAACAAATCTCTCGTAATCATCGCAGATGATATAGACGGAGAGGCATTAAGTACTCTTGTAGTTAACAAGATGAGAGGTATCCTTAACGTAGTAGCAGTTAAAGCTCCTGAATACGGAGATCGAAAAAAAGAAGCTCTATCAGATATAGCCGTTCTTACTGGTGGTCAAGTAATTTCTAAAGAGAAAGGAATGAAACTTGATCGGTTTAATATGGATTGGTTAGGTAAGGCTAGAAAGGTAACCGTTGGTAAAGATGATACAACCATCGTTGACGGTAGAGGTACTGAAGAGGCTATCGTAGAAAGAGTAGAAACTATTAAAGCTCTTATAGATGATTCTGTATCTCCTTTCGAAATCGAAAAGCTACAAGAACGTTTGGGACGTTTGGTAGGTGGAGTTGGAGTACTTCATGTAGGCGGTCATACAGAGATCGAAATGAAGGAAAAGAAAGATAGAGTAGAAGATGCACTCCATGCCACAAGAGCTGCCTTAGAAGAAGGTATTCTCCCGGGTGGAGGCGTAGCATTATTAAGAGCTCAACAGCATCTTGAAACTCTATTAGAAGAAGTAGAACTAAAATTTGGACATCCAGACCAAAAAATCGGTTATATGCTTCTAACTCAGTGCTTAAATACTCCGTTTAAATTGATTCTTCATAATGCTTTTGGTGATAAACTCTCCATAGCAATAAAACAAGAATCAATTACCAATGAAGAGAACCTTTGGTTTGGGTATAATCCACGTACGGAAGAATTCGTGGATATGTATGAGGCCGGAATAATAGATCCGGCCAAAGTTACTAGATTGGCGTTAGAGAACGCAGCTTCGGTAGCCGGAACCATGTTAACGACTGAAGCCGTTATCTCTAACATTGATGAAGAGGACAGCCCCGGAGAGATATCGCCGGAGATGCTGTTAGGATAAGTCGTGTGAGTGAGGGGTAAGGGGATGTGCGTTTTCCCCTCCCTTCGCCACGCGCATTTTTTTCCAACCCAACCCCCAAAAGCCCTTGTCCGTCCATGGAGAGGGCCTTTTTTTACCTGCCTAGTTCAAGAGAAGATTAAGAAATACCTATTTATATATATGAATTAACGGAGAATACAGATGTCAAAACTATACAAAGATTATTATACCTACACAATTAATCGAGCCATATTCGGAAAGGCTAGTAAACAAGCACGCCCATTGTACCTTGTCTTTCTTTTTTATATATTTATATTAGGACTATTAACCTAATACACAGTAGTGAAAGAATTTGCAATTCAAAAACAATTTATACCCGTAGATACTAATAGTAGCGACCCTCATTGGGCATCCCGGCAGGTATGGGTATATAAAATAAACGCAGAAGATCAAGTGCATGACTTCGATACACTCGTTGAAGCACAAGCCAGTCAGTCTATTTTAGATACAGCCGACCCAAGTAACAGGGTATATAGAGTAGTACAAGAAGTATCCGGGTCGTACGAGCCGGTATAGTTGCTTTTAGTAAGTTATCTTCTTATATTAAAAATAAAAGTTATATATGGCCTGGTCACAATTTAATTACTGGAGAAGAGATAGCTGGTTAGAAAAGCCTTTAACTAAGATACCTAAAGGTTCTAAAGAACCATTGGTGTGGCATCAAATAAAGAGAGGGGACTTTAACCCATCTCCTTACTGGGATATGGCCGATAAAGAGATTGAGATGTTTGAGGAGGAGATGGAGGAGTATAAATCAAAGTTTATAAGATTGGATCTGCTTGACTACCAAGACCATTGGAGAAAGAGATGGGCCGTTTATAATAAAAGGATTATCAAGCTGCGGGACGAGCATTGGAAGCATGACATGTCCCGTATGGACCTGTTAAAGAAAGGATTAATAAACGCATTCAGAGTAGATGTATGGGATGAGGTACTAGAAGAATGCGAAGGCGGACCTAAGGACTTTTATAAAATCTATAAAAAGAAAGCTAAATATATAAACTAAACAAAAATAAAATGAACATCTTTACTAGATTTATGAACTGGGCTCGTGGCGGGTCCTCTCAACCCGAATACGTAGAAATACCTGATACCACTTCTGCTGAAATCGTACCTGATGTACCTGACTTTGATAATCTAACTAAAAAAGAGATTGTGGAGTGGGTAGAAGAGAAGTACGGACAAAAAATGTCTCTACGTAGGAAGAAAGCCGACTTAGTTAATACTGCTAATAGCTTAATAGACGAAACAGCTTCTCTATGAATAATATAAGCCCAGGTCAACTTAACGTTTCTATAGAAAAGACTTTGCCAATAGTATGTGAGTCATGTGGTAATGACACATTTACTCAGGCTCTTTATCTAAGAAAGGTTTCGGCTTTATTAACTGGTACCGGACAAGAAGGGGTAGTTCCTATCCCTACTTTTGTCTGTACTAAATGTAACTATGTAAACGAAAAGTTTAGATTAAATATCCTTCCTGATCTAGACGACGACTAGTAACCCTTTTCCTTTAGTTTGACCCACTATTTATACCAAAGGTCAATCTTATTGGAGAAAAATGAAAATTTCAAACTTGTTTAAAGACAGTAACGATATTAACGAAAAGTCTGTAGTTGGTTTTGGCAGCTTTGCAATTATGTCAATATTTGCAGCTGCTGATATACTTACCGGAGCATTCGGAACTGATTTAGTAATTAACGAATTTATATACAATTCATTCGTAATTATTACTCTTGGTTCTTTTGGTATAGCCGAAGCTGGTAAGATTTTTGGCAAAGACGAGAAAAAGTAATGCCAAAGCAAAAAGGTCTAGGCGATACAATCGCAGAATTTACTAAGGCAACCGGCTTAGATAAAATAGCCGATAGAGTAGCTAAAGCTGCCGGTAAAGAAGACTGTGGGTGTAATAGACGTCGAGAAACTTTAAATAAAAAATTTCCGTATAGAAAATGATTTTAAAAGTAGGATCAAGCGGTACTGCCGTTTCAAAAATTCAATACAAAGTCGGCGAAAAACCAGATGGTATCTTTGGTAAAGGTACTGAAGCAAACGTTAAGGCCTGGCAAGAAGCCAACGGAGTAGATGCTGACGGCATCGTAGGTCCCGGTACCTGGAAAAAGATGTTTGGCTGTTCTATGGACCATTTTACCCCTGTCGGTATTATCGTTCATTCAATGACTGAATTAATTGACTGGGAAGGCGAAACTATTACAGCAGCACAGTTACTTGAAAAATTAAAACTTTCTGTACATGCTCTAATACATCCAGATGGAACTGTAGAAGAGATAATTCCTTCTAATAAAAAAGCTGCTCATGCCGGTAAGTCTCTACATAACGGATTATCTGGACTTAACTCTTTCTTTTTAGGATATGAAATACTTGTTCCTGGAAAAAATGACTTTGGTAGTTTTAGTAAAAAAATAGAAGAAGATGGTTGTTATACAGACGATCAGTTTGAAGCAGCTATTAGATTAACTAAAGGATGGATGAATGAATTCGGTATACAAAAAGAAGATGTAGTTCGCCATTCTGACGTTTCCGGTGATGATGTTCGTGGAGAAAGGAAAGGTAAGACCGATCCTGGAGCAGGTTATGACTGGGAAGGTTTCCTAGACAGACTCTAAAATGTTTAAAAACTTTAGCAACTATTTACTACCATCAGTAATAGCGCTGTCGGCACTGTCGGTTTCTATATCTGCAGCATTCTATTCTATTTCAGGTTTAAGTAAATTATTTGCCGGAGCCTCCACCGAAGTAATAATTATGGCAGGAGCTTTAGAAGCTTCAAAACTCGTTCTTGCCACCCTCCTACATCAGTACTGGAACGATTTAGGTAGGCTCTTACGTACGTATTTAATGTCTGCCGTAGTCGTTCTTATACTTATAACGTCTATGGGGATTTACGGATTCCTTTCAGCTGCTTATCAAGAGACGGCTAATAAATCTTCTATAGTCGATACTCGTATAGCTTTTCTTGAACAGAAAAGAGACTTTTATCAAGACGACGTAACCAGATATGATGCGGAGCTAGAAAGAATATCTACTAACATAACCACCTTGTCTCAAGCCAAATCCAGAGACATTCAAGTAAGGGATACAAGTTCAGCTACCGGTTTTAGAAATACTATATCAACTACTGAATTAAGACTTGCCCAACAAAGAATAGAATCAGAGGAAGAAAATAGAAAACTGGCACAAGCAGATAGATCTGAAGCAGCAGACTCTTTACAGAAGTATCAAGTTTTAATTTTAGAAGCCAATGTCGATAATGATATAGCCGCCGAACTTGGTCCATTGAAGTTCTTATCAGGTTTAACCGGTATATCAATGGATAGAATAATTAATATACTTCTTTTAATTATTATATTTGTATTCGACCCTTTAGCAGTTAGTATGGTGATAGCTGCTAATTATGCCTTTGATATAGCTAGAGCTAAAAATAAAGAGGATATACCTGCACCTAAAGACAAGAATTGGGAGGAGTATATTGAGCAAGCAGAAGGTACCGTACAAGAAAATGCTCCAGAAGAACAACCTAAAGCTAAAGACTGGGAAATTGAAAAAGACCCTATAGAAGATGACCCTGAAGAAGTAAAACTTGAATTTCCTAAATCTAGAAAGGTAGATAAGGTACTTCAAAGAACTCCTACTAAACGTAGAGTATTATTTGACGACGGAAAGGAGGGTTGGATAAATAAAGGGGATGAAGATAAAACTTTTTATCTTTAGTTGTATTTTAAAATATTAGTAGTTATATTATAGTTTAAGCCTCTTTAGCTCAGTTGGTAGAGCAGCTGATTTGTAATCAGCAGGTCGTTGGTTCGAGTCCGACAGGAGGCTCTTAAACAAGTGTTATAGATATGGGAAAAAAAGTTCCTAAAATTGTACGTCAAGTACAGGAACATAAAAAACGAAAGATAGATTATGAAACAGAGAAGAGCGTTTCTTTTTCTCAGTTTTATCAGTACTATCAATGTCCTCATAAGTGGTACCTGACTTATGTACGTAAACTAGCACCATACCAGGCTTCTATTCATGCTATGTTTGGTACAGCTATGCATGAGACTATGCAAGGTTGGTTGGATAAAATGTATAGTGTTTCCGTAAAGAAAGCTCAAGAGATGAATTTAATTGAGTTACTCGATCAACGTTTACGGAAAAACTTTAGGAGAGAATCATACTTGCATGGAAGCAAGGACTTCACTACTTCAAAAGAGATAGAAGAGTTCTTTTACCAGGGCGTCGATATACTTGATTTTCTTAAGAAGAAACGTGCAGATTACTTCTCTAAGAAGGGCCATTACCTAGCCGGTATAGAAGTACCAATTGTATATCCCCTACGGGAGAACCTGTTTTTCAACGGCTTTATTGACTTAGTTACCTATGATGAATTTACTGAGAAGTTTACAATTTACGATATTAAGACATCTACTTCCGGTTGGGGAGATTACGCTAAGAAGGATGATATAAAGATCTCTCAGCTACTTTTTTATAAAGAGTTTTTTTCTAAAACGTTTGATGTTGATCCTAAAAGAATTGAAGCTAAATATTTCATAGTTAAGAGAAAGTACCCTAAAGACGTAGAGTGGACTTCTAAACCTGTCCAGATATTTACACCGGCGTCCGGTAAGATAAAAAGAGCTCAGGCAATGAAGAGGTTAGGAGGGTTTATTAACGACGTTTTTAATGAGGACGGCAGTTATAATAAAGAAAAGATATATACAAAAGATCCCGGTAAGTGGACCTGCGGGTTCTGTCCTTTCAAGAAAAATTTACACCTTTGTGGGGAAGGAATACATTTTTAAGACTATTTATATATATAACAAAGCAATATATATTTAAGTATTTATGAGGAACAAGGGAACACTAACATACGTCTACGGAGTACTAAATAAAGAAGACAAAATTATTTATGTAGGTAAAAGCTGTACTCCTAAACTTCGTTTAATTAATCATAAGCAGTACGAAGGATATACAAAAGCTGTTATTTTAGATATATTTTACGATATTGAAAATTACTGGATTGAAAAGCTTCTAGAACAAGGTTCTCCATTACAAAATAAAGAAACCCTACAACATGTAGAAGATCATAGTGTAGGAGATATAGTAGAAGTTCACGACAGACTTGAGTATAGTATACGAGATAAAGAATCGGGTAAAGTGTACAAAGGGTTTAAAAGTATACAAAAAGATTTTCCTGAGCTCTCAGACCACTATCTAAGAAGACTACTAGGAATTAAACCTGTCAAACTTAAATCTAAGCAGTATTTAAAAATTGAAAGTAAATTTAATCTAGAAGTTTTATAAATATATATTAATTGTTATGCGTAGTAAAGACAAAAAACTAACTAGTGTTAGGTTACATCCTGTTCTATTTAATAGATTTAAAACTTCTTGTATAGCTGAAGATTTTACTTTTCAAAAGCTTGCAGAACGTGCAATTTATTTGTATCTTACAGATGAAGATTTTAAAATAAAAGTTACAACCGTAGAAAAAATAGTAGTAAATGAAAAATAAGTTTCGTTCATTACCTAAAGCTGAAAGAAAGAAGATACTTTTGCTTTGTGATGACATAAGATTACATTCCGGTATTGGTACTATGGCTAAAGAAATAGTTATCAATAGCGCACATCATTTTAACTGGGTTAATTTAGGAGGGGCAGTAAAGCACGACCAAGAAGGAAAAGCTTTCGATCTCTCTCAAGAAGTTAACAAACTAACAGGGTTAGATGATTCTGAGGTAAAAATTATACCTACATCCGGTTACGGTGACGCTATGAAAGTTCGTCAACTTATAACTATGGAAAAACCCGATGCAATATTTATTTTTACTGACCCTAGATACTGGAGTTGGCTGTTCGATATAGAAAGAGAGATACGCTCTAAGATACCTATCTTCTACCTAAACATCTGGGATGATTACCCAGCACCTATATACAATAGAAATTACTACAATTCAGTAGATGTATTAATGGCTATTTCAAAACAGACTAAGAATATAAATGAAATAGTATTAGGAGAAGAAGCTAAGAATAAAATTATTGAGTATGTTCCTCACGGTATTAATGAAGATTTCTTTTTTCCTATAGACGAAACGTTCGATAAATATCCCGAGTTTTTAAAGTTTAAAGAAAGTATATTTCAAGGTAAAGATATTGAGTTTGTTCTTCTCTTTAACTCTAGAAATATTAGACGTAAGAGTCCCGGTGATACGATTTTAGCCTATAGAAACTTTTGTGATAGAATAGGTAAGGAAAAAGCTAAGAAATGTGCTTTAATACTCCATACAGCTCCTGTTGACAATAACGGTACTGATCTTATAGCAGTTAAAGAAGCAGTATGTGATCCAGAGTATGTAAACGTATTTTTCTCCCCGGGTAAATTAACTACCGAGCAGATGAATCTTCTCTACAATTGCTGTGATGCTAACATACTTATTTCATCTAACGAAGGATGGGGATTATCATTAACAGAAGCTATGATGACCGGTAAGATGATTATCGGTAATGTTACTGGAGGAATGCAAGATCAAATGAGATTTGAAGTAGACGGTAAGTGGGTTAATTTTACTCCTGACTTTCCTTCTAATCATCTAGGTACAGTTAAGGAACATGGCGAATGGGCAGTACCTGTATTTCCTTCTAATAGATCAATGGTAGGTTCTCCTCCTACTCCTTATATTTTTGACGATAGATGCAACATTGAGGACGCTGGTGCTGCTATAGAAACTCTATATAACTTAGGACCTGATGAATGGAAAAGAAGAGGTCTTGCCGGGAGAGAGTGGGCTAGGTCTGAAGAGGCCGGCTTTACAGCTGAGAAAATGGCTAATAAAGTTATAGAAGTATGTGATAGAGGCTTTGAGGAATTTAAACCTCGTCCAAGATTCGAAGTACATAAGGTTGGAGAACGACCTTCTAAATATGTTAACCATAAATTATTTGACTATACATTATGAGTAAAGCAAGTTGTGTAATCAGCTGCCCTATCGATACCTATTCCGGTTATGGGGCACGAAGTAGAGATTTTGTAAAAGGAGTTATTCAAGCAAGACCGGATTGGGATGTAAAAATTATTTCTCAACGATGGGGAAACACTCGATTCCAGTACTTAAGAGATCATAATGAAATAGATTTACTATCAAGAATAGTACCTAACTTAAATTCTCAACCTGACGTTTGGATACAAATTACCGTACCTAACGAATTTCAGGCCGTAGGTAAATATAATATAGGGGTAACTGCTGGTATTGAAACTACGTTATGTGATATGGAGTGGATTGAAGGATGTAACAGAATGAATATGGTACTTACTTCTTCTGAGCATTCAAAGAAAGTATTTGAACAAACGGTCTGGACTGTAGAGGATAATAGAACAAAACAGAAAAAAGAGATACGTTTAGGGAAGCCTGTACATGTTTTATTTGAGGGAGTAAGAACTGATACTTACTATAAAACTAAAGATATTAACCTACCAGAGTTAGATTCTATTAGAGAAAAGTTCTGCTACCTTTTTATAGGACACTGGATGCAAGGGGAGTTTGGACACGATAGAAAGAACGTAGGGTATACGATAAAGGCTTTTCTAGAAACTTTTAAAAATAAAGCTAATGCACCGGCTCTTATTTTAAAAACCCACGAAGTTGGAACTTCAATAATGGACAGGGAAAAAGTTCTAGATAAGATAAATAATATTAGAAAATCAGTTAACGGTACTCTACCTAATATTTACTTACTTCACGGTGAGATGTCCGATAGTGAAATAAATCAGCTATACAATCACTCTAAAGTCAAGGCAATGTTAAGCTTTAATAAGGGAGAGGGATTCGGTAGACCTTTACTAGAATTTACTACTACAGGAAAGCCGGTGATAGCTTCAAACTGGTCTGGTCAATTAGACTTTTTAGATAAAAATTTTGCTTTTCTAATTGGAGGTGAGTTAGAAAACGTTCATCCTTCTGCATCTGTACCTAAAGTACTGTTAAAAGAGGCTAGTTGGTTTAAGCCGGATGACGGTCAAGTAGGTGCAGTTTTAAAGGCAAGTTTTAAGAACTATAAAACTTTTACTACTAAGTCTAGAAAGCATACTAAATTTACTAAAGATAACTTTAGCTTTGAAAAAATGGTAGAATCTATTGACTCTTTATTTGAAGCAAATGTACCTGAGTTTGCCCAACAAGTTGAACTTAATCTACCTAAACTTAAGCTACCTAAATTAAAGAAGATAGATGGATAATTTGACTACTTGCCCTCTCTGCGGAGGTAATGCTTGTTACGAGCAAGTTATAAGTTCAATGGAAAATACTGAACCTGTAAAGACGTACCTGTGCTTCGGTTGTGGATTTAGTACTACCAGTCTTATGACCGAAGATTCAGTTTATGTTAAAGAGACAAGAGAGGTATCTCCTGAACTTTATAATGATCTATCTCAAAAAGATGAAAACGGACTTATTTGGTTCCCAGCTACTATTTCTATTGCAGCCAAAGGTATGGTTTTTGCCGACGGTACAGATAAGGGCAATTGGAGTTGGAAAGCTGCTAAAGCCGTTCGTATCTTAGAAGAAGATAAAGGTAAGTATCCTGACGGCCAAGAATATAAAATGGATATGAAAAATGCTAAGCTTTTTGGTAAAAAAGATTTCATGGATGCCTTAGACTATATAGAGTTCTATCAATTATGATTACAATAAGTTATGCTATAACCGTATGTAATGAGTTAGACGAGATCAAAACTCTCCTACCTTTCTTGTACGAAAAGAAAAGAAAAGAGGATGAGATAGTTATACTTCAAGATGTATCAAAGAACGATCCTGAACTAACTACCTACTTGGAAAGCTTTACCGCTAACGGCTCTGATGTTTTACTCGTACAGCAAAAATTTAAGAATCATTTCGCTGACTGGAAGAATTTACTAACTGATTTTTGTACTAAGCAATTCGTTTTTCAAATCGACGCTGACGAAGTACCGCATGAACAGCTTATAGAGACACTTCCGTTCCTACTTGCTATGAATGGAGACGTAGACGTACTGCTAGTCCCCAGAGTAAATACTGTCGAAGGATTGACTCAAGATCATATAACTAAATGGAACTGGAGGGTTAATGAGAAGGGCTGGGTTAACTGGCCTGACTATCAATGGAGGGTCTATAAAAATACTATAGATATACGTTGGATAAGAAAGGTTCACGAAAAGTTAGATGGTTTTAAAAAATTTGCTACGCTACCTATGGAAGAAGAATTTGCTTTATACCATTCAAAGGAAATTAAAAGACAGGAAAAACAAAACGCCTACTACGATACATTATGAACTTTTTAGTTAGTAACATAAATGATTTTATAGAGAATATAATTTATAACTATAACGAAGACGTAGATATCGATACCTCTCTTAAAGATAGTATATCGAATGCATTTGAAGTTATGTTTGGTGATTCTGATAATAGTACTGCGTTAGTTAATTCAATAGCTACTTTAGTACGTAATGATTTAGACGTAGGTGATGCTTACTATACTAAGACTGATGGAGAACCTACCTTAAAGAAATTTATGGTAAACGAAGCCAGACTTAGGCAAGCTAACGAAAGCCGTGGTAGAATGAAAAATGAGATAGACGAAGTACTTGGTAACTTAGTTGGTACTTCTGAAAGTTGTAGCAACGTTAGAGTTACAAATATTGATTCTTTTAGTGCGTTAATGGATAGACTAACTACTGAAAGAATTAAGAGATATAATTTTTTATACAAACAAAATAAAAAGGCAGAAGCAGCTCATCAGGAAATAGTTATCGAATCTGTACTTGTAAAGATAAAGGAACTATTATATCAAATTTTAAAAGAAGATGGGTATGTTTTTGTTGGAGAGAAAAGAACTTTTGATGAGAGCAAACTTATTGAAGATGTATCGCAAATATTAAAAAATATAGATGACCTATGATTAATTATAATTTAGAAGACTATAATGA
>UEXM01001410.1_pt1 | contig 20535 bp, 19 predicted proteins | sample 1796661 | NCBI WGS metagenome assembly UEXM01 (sample SAMEA4772469, study PRJEB27181) | metagenome | reverse complement strand
GATAAATGATAGGAAGCTAAAGCTAGAGGTTGATAATAAACTCTATGAGGTTTTTTGTTTGATTGGAGGGAATAAAAAAACGGAATTGATCCATTCTTTTTCTGATGTTCATGGTTTGCTTGAAGCTAAAAGGATTATCAGAGATTGCATAGTTTTGGACCCAGATAATAGTGCTGTTTATGTGATGAGAGGGTATGTGAGGGCAGCTCTAAATCAAATGGATTTGGCTGAGGAGGATTACAATTATGCAATTAAATTAAATTCAAATTGTTCGGAGGCTTATAATGCCCTAGGGCTTATTTTTATAGAAAACGGGAGGCTTGAAGAGGCGGAGGATAAAATTAGAAGTGCAATTAGTTTATCTGCATGTTCTTCGTATTATTTTAATTTGGGTAATGCCCTTGTAAAAATGGATCGACTTCATGATGCTGAGGAGGCTTATCTTTCTGCAGTAAGCTTTTCTGGTTTTTCTGATCCATACTATCTAAACCTTGGTTTGACTTTGTTCAGGAACGGGCAGTCAGAAAAAGCTTTGTCTGTGTTGAGTGATGCTGAACTATTTAATATTGATAACCCTAATTTTTATGTTGCAAAAGGGGTTTTGCTTTCTTCAACTGGAAATGAGCATGATGCTCGTGATGCTTTCATAAAAGCACTTCAGATTGATCCTGATTTTAAATTGGCATTGAGGTTTTTAGGAAAAAGCTTTCTAGAGAAAAAGGATTATTTTGAAGCAATAAAATATCTTAATAAGTTGGTTTCTGTGGATTCCTCCTCGGCGGAATCTCATTTTTTATTAGCAATAGCTTTGTTGGCTAATGATGAAGATGGGATGGCTGTTTATCATGTTCAGAAAGCGATTCAAATAGATCCCGATAATGAAGCTTATAGAGATGCTCTTCTTCAGTTCAGTAAAGTGGCAAATTATTAAGAGCGTGGGGTCCGGGGTAAGGTTTTGCATCGTGTATGCCCCGTACACTCAGACTCGTTTTTCTGATGGAGTCACAAGGCAAAGTTAGAAGCGAGGATGTAGTGCGTAGCCTTAAAGCTGTGCCTGTGACTGAAGGTTTATATGCAGTAGCGGTTAATCTTTTTAGTCCTTCGTTCTGATGGCGCTTGATCCTGCCAAAAAGCACATTGTTCGCTTAATTGTGCTTTCAGCCGTGCATGCTCTCTTTGCTGCTTCTGTTCATGCATGAGAGCTTCTCTTCTTTTTTGGTTAGCTTTGAAGGTCTCTTCAACCGCATCTTGTATTGGTTTGGCCGTTCCTCTGATTAAATCTCTTGTGATGCTTTGTGGGTTGAGCGCTGGGGTTTGCCTATATGCTTTGTCTCTTCCGCCTGGGCCATAGCAGTATTCCTCAACCATCATCCTGTTCTCGGGGGTGTCTTCCTTAACGATTTTTGCAGCCCAGAACCGGCAATTAGCTTGCCTCTCTTTTTTTTGAGCTTTAGTTTCAACCGGTACTTTCACTGGCGTTGCTGGTGGGTGAAATATTTGACTAATCCCGTTCAAAAGCTGGTTAAGCTCTTGCCTGAGTTGATACTCTTTATATTCGGTATAACCAATCCAGCCGCCAACAATGATCAATGCGGCAATCACGATCGCTGCGGCAATCGTTCCTGCGGGTGTGTTTTGATCATGTTTGCTGGTGGTGTCTAGATCTTGCCAATCTAGTCGTTCAGGCTTAATTTTGGGCATTGTTCTTTCCTGTCTTAACGATATGACCGGTATCGTTTATCCATGTGCCTGTCTGTGTCGCGGCTCATCTTGATGGCCTTTCGTCCTTGTTCCTGCGCCCGTTTTCTTCGTTCACCAGTCATTTGGTATGCGGCTTGATAGCTGCCAGGTGGACGGTGGCATTCTGCAATCTTCTTTGCGCTTTCGTAGTCTGAGCAAATGGGCTTGTACTTGGCGATGCGCTTTTCAAGCACAGCATCCGCTAGGGCGGTATTGGATAAACCAAAGAGGAGAGCGACAGACAGAGCAAGCTGCCAGCCTTGGCGTGGTGTGTTCATATCCCTTCCCTGAGATTAAAACGTATTATTTGCTGAACGTGATGAATCGCGCTCAGTCATTGTATGCATATTTTTTCTATTTGAGAGCCACCTTTTTGCTGCGCGTTGGATGATCGCTATACCCCGTTTTGCCCCGTTAAATTTTTGTTTGCCTCGCCGTACTGGGCTGGTTTGCCCGGCTTCTGGTGTTGATCTCTATTGGTAATATACAAACGAAAATATACAGCGTAGGCAGCTACGGACAATGCTAGGCAGGGAACAGGACAGCTCGAAGTCATTAACGAGCGCAAGGGTGATTGGCCGCCCGTGATGGATTGCCTCTGTGGGCAACACAACAGGTAGGCAATGAGGCAACCACAAAAAAGGGCTAGAGATTGCTCTCTAACCCTTTTTTGTTTGTTTGGTAGCAAGGGGCGGACTTGAACCGCCGACCCCAGCATTATGAGTGCTGTGCTCTAACCAGCTGAGCTACCTTGCCATTTGAGGCCGCGAATTTTCCGTGAGGGAGGGGCAGGTGTCAAGCACTGCGGGTGTGGCTGGGTAATGTTTAACCAGAAGTTGCCTGTGGGGCGGGGAATCTGCCATAGTTATCATGCAAATGAAAATCACTATCATTGATTAATCGGATTGATTAGCCTTGCTGGGCTAGAGTACTTGACCAAATTGCTCGGGATTACTACTCTCCCTTTTAAAATACACGCAAGAAAGGTGTGGATATGCGTTTGACGACCAAAGGCCGCTATGCGGTAACCGCTATGTTGGATCTGGCGCTGCATGCTGCGACGGGGCCGGTGTCGTTGGCGGATATTTCCGAACGTCAGGGCATTTCCATTTCTTATCTGGAACAGTTGTTTGCCAAGCTGCGTCGCAATGGCCTGGTGAGCAGCGTGCGTGGCCCCGGTGGCGGTTATCAGCTCAGCCGGAACAGTGAGCTGATTGATGTAGCCGCGGTGATTGCGGCGGTGGATGAGTCCGTTGATGCCACTCGTTGTGGCGGCCATGGGGATTGTCAGGAAGGGGATATCTGCCTGACTCACCACCTATGGTGCGATTTGTCTGATCAGATTCAGGATTTTCTCAGCGGTATTACGCTGGGTGAACTGGTCGCCCGCCAGGAAGTGCGGCAGGTGGCCCAGCGTCAGGATCGACACCAGCAGCGCTTACCCGTCAGCAGCCTTTGATTGTGTGCCGGCAGTGCCGGCTTCTGTAACCCGATACCAGCCATACGATACCCATCATGAGTAATGCCGTTTATCTGGACTATGCGGCGACCACTCCGGTAGACCCGGCGGTGGTGGACGCTATGGTCCGTCATCTTGGCCCTGAGGGCACCTTTGCCAACCCTGCGTCCCGCAGCCACCTTTATGGCTGGCTGGCGGAGGAAGCCGTGGAGTCCGCCCGTCGCCAGGTGGCTGATTTGTTGAATGCCGATCCCCGTGAAGTGGTGTGGACCAGTGGTGCTACAGAGGCCAATAATCTGGCCTTGAAAGGCGTGCTCGATGCCCGTGGAGGCGGCCATGTGATTACGGGTGCGACGGAGCACAAAGCGGTGCTGGACGCCTGTGGCTGGCTGGAGACGCAGGGCCACGCTGTGACCTACCTGAAGCCGCAAAGCAATGGCCAGATAAGCCCTGAGAGTGTTGCCGCGGCGCTGCGAGACGACACCGTGCTGGTGAGCGTAATGCATGCCAATAACGAAACCGGTGTGATTAACGATATTGCTGCCATTGGTGGGGTGTGCCGTGAGCGGGGTGTGCTGTTCCATACCGATGCGGCCCAGTCTGTGGGGAAGTTACCCCTAGACGTAAAAAACTTGCCGGTGGATCTGGTGTCAGTGTGTGCTCACAAGGTCTATGGGCCAAAGGGGATCGGGGCTTTGTATGTGCGCCGTTCCCCGGATGTAAAGGTGGCCGCACAAATTCATGGCGGTGGCCATGAGCGGGGCATGCGTTCCGGTACTTTGGCAACCCACCAGATTGTGGGCATGGGCGAAGCTTTTGCTTTGGCGGGCTCTTTGAAGGATGAGGAAGGGCCGCGTATCTGCGCGTTGCGTGATCGGCTGTGGCGTGGTATCGCGGCGCTGGGTGGTGTGAGCGTCAATGGTGAGGGTGCTGCGCGCTTGCCTGGCCATTTAAATGTGGCGTTCGAGGGTGTGGATGGTGAAATGCTGCTCACAGCCATGAATGGGGTGGCGGTGTCTTCAGGGTCCGCTTGTACCTCCGCGTCGCTAGAGCCTTCCTACGTTCTCAAAGCTATGGGCGTGACCGATGCGCTGGCCCATGGGTCGATCCGTTTTTCGGTGGGGCGTTTTACTTCGCCGGAGGATATTGAGCGGGCGATAAGCTCGGTGGTTGATGCCGTAAACCGCTTGCGCACGGTATCCGCTTAACGCCCCTGGTGATGTGGTTTTCTATGCCGGGCCGGGCTCGACCAGCGCCCCTATTTTCGGGGGCGATGTTGCGGAGAAGGAAAGAAAGCCTGAGTTCAGGCGGCTAGCTGGGTGGCCTGTTGCTTGATTTTGGCGACCATGGCACGCAGGCCGTTGCCGCGGGTAGGGCTCAGGTGGCTGAGCAAGTCGATACGCTCAAAGAAGGCGTCCATGTCGTAATCGCGGGCGCCCTCAGGAGATTGCCGATTCAGTGCAGAAAGCACAATGGCGGCAAGCCCTTTAACGATGAGCGCATCGGAATCTACCGCCAAGTACAGAGTGCCAGCGTCGTTGTCGTAATCGGTTTCCAGCCACACTTGGCTTTGGCAGCCGCGTACGAAACGGTCCTCGGTTTTTAAGCCCTCCGGCAGGGCCGGCAGCTGTTTGCCCAGGTCTATGATATAGCGGTAGCGCTCTTCCCAGTCATCCAGAAATTCTAGATCTTCGGCGATATCTTCCGCGGTAATCTCATTGCCAAGCTTAATGCTGCGAATATCAAAATCAGACACGTTGTTGAGCTCCGTGGCCTGACGCTGGATGCCTGACGCCAAAGGCTAACCGCTGTCGTGGTTTTGCGCGTCTGGCGTTTGGCGTCCGAGGTCCGGCGTAAACTAAAACATCCCCAGCTCGAGCTGGGCTTCTTCACTGATCATTTCGCGGCTCCAGGGTGGGTCGAACACTAGGGCCACTTCCACCTTGTCTACATTGGGAACCTTGCCCAAGCGGTCTTCCACGTCGCCCACCAGCACTGGGCCCATGCCGCAGTTGGGGGCGGTGAGAGTCATGCGGACCTGCACCACATTTTGTCCGTCTCGTTGAATAACGTCGCAGCCGTAGACCAGGCCCAAGGCCATAATGCTTACCGGAATTTCCGGATCGAAAATGGTTTCCAAGACGGTGTTCAGGTCGTCGTCGCGGACGCTGCCATCGTCATTGGCGGGGGCAAAGTTTAGCTCCAGTGGCTCTTGGCCGATGGCATCCGCATCGGTGCCGTCGATGCGCGCCATATTGCCATTAATGGTAACGGTATAGGTGCCGCCCAGCGCCTGGCGCAGGTTGACGAAGCTGTTCTTGGGAATGGTTATACGGGTGCCGTCCGGTACCTTGCGGGCCGGAACGTCGCGTTGAACCACTACCGTGCGTTGGTCTGCCATTATTTATCCGGGCTACTGGTTAGACGTCGTCGACGGTAAAGCTTTCGCCGCAACCGCATTCGCCGGTGGCGTTGGGATTGCGAAACTTGAACAGGCTGTTGACCCCTTCGGTGACGTAGTCGATAACCAGACCATTCAACATGGGCAGCCATTTTTCCGGCACGTAGAGGTTTACGCCATCGATTTTGAACAGCTTGTCGCCGTCTTTGGCGCTTTCCACGAAGTCCAGGGTGTACATGAAGCCGGAACAGCCGGACTCGTCCAGATCCAGACGAATACCGGCGGCACTGGCCCGCTGGATCTCGCGCAGGGCCTGTTGGTTGGCGGCCTCGGTCAGGTGCAGTGTGACCTGGCCGGGTTGGAATGTCTGAACTGTCATGTTGTACCTTCCTTGCGAGCTTGCGAGGAGTGAGTTGTAAGTTCAAAGTTTAACGTTGAAAGGCGTGGGTATGGGCAAAGTGCCTTCCGACCATGCGCGTGCGCTTCGGGCAGTTCTGAACTGTCGCTGCCACTGCCGTTTCCGTTTAGCGTCAATACGCGACGGCGTTTAAACTTTGAGCTTTCAACGTCCGCTGCATGAATATTTCAGTCAGTGAGGCTATCAGTAAAGCCCTGATCTTCAGAGAAATGTCTTCACTTTCTCCAGACCTTCGAACAAGCGATCTACCTCTTCCAACGTATTATAAATCGAGAATGAGGCCCTGACAGTGCCGGGTATGCCCAGAGTATCCATCAGGGGCATGGTGCAGTGGTGGCCGGTGCGTAGGGCAATGCCTTGTTTGTCCAGCAGCATGCCCACATCGGCTGGGTGGCCGCCATCCAGCAGAAAGGACAGCACACTGACTTTATTGGCGGCGGTACCGATGATTTTCAAGCCGTCGCAGGCTTGGGCCCGCTCTGTGGCATGGGCCAGCAGGGCGTCTTCGTGGGCAGCCAGCGCCGGGCGGTCCTGTTGTTGCAGCCACTCAATGGCGGCGGCCAGGCCAATAGCGCCGGCAATGTTTGGGGTGCCGGCTTCGAATTTGTAGGGCAGCTGATTCCAGGTGCTTTTTTCGAAGCTCACCGTTTCAATCATTTCCCCGCCGGTCTGGTAGGGCGGCATGGCCTCCAGCTGTTCGCGGCGACCGTAGAGCACGCCTATGCCAGTGGGGCCAAATACCTTGTGGCCGGAAAAGGCGTAGAAATCCACGTCCAGGTCCTGCACGTCCACGGGGAAGTGCGCCACTGCTTGAGCACCGTCGATCAGGGTAATGGCGCCGGCGGCTTTGGCCTTGGCGATCATCGCTTTTACCGGATTCAGGGTGCCCAGCGCATTGCTGGCATGGCCGATGGCGAAAATCTTTGTTTTGCTGCTGAGTAACTGCTCAAAGGCGGCCTGATCCAGGCTGCAATCATCGCGCAGAGGGATCACTTTCAGGGTGGCGCCGGTGGCGGCGCAGGCCTGTTGCCAAGGCACGATATTGGCGTGGTGCTCACTGGTGCCAATCAGCACTTCGTCGCCCGGCTGCAGGCGCTCACGGGCAACGCACTGGGCCACCATGTTGATGGACTCGGTGGTGCCCTTGGTCCACAAAATTTCTTCGCGGCTGGCGTTGAGGAAATCCGCCACGGTTTGGCGGGCGCCTTCAAACTGGCCGGTGGCCTCGTCACTCAGATAGTGGGCGCCGCGATGGACGTTGGAGTTCACCGTGCGGTAGTAGTTGTCCAGCGCGTTGAGCACTGCTACCGGTTTTTGGGTGGTGGCGCCGTTATCCAGGTACACCAGCGGTTTGCCGTTGACTTGCTGATCCAGAATCGGAAATTGCGCACGCAGGGCCTGAATATCCATCACGCGGCAGACTCTTGCGCCGGCGAGGTGTGGGCCAGCTCGGCTTCCAGCCAGGGGGTGGCCCACTGCGCCACTTTTTCGTGGGGCAGGGTCATCAGCAGTTCGTTAACAAAGCCCAGGCTCAGCATGCGCTTGGCTTCGGCTGCCGGGATGCCGCGCGATTGCAGGTAAAATTGCTGCATGGCATCGAGCTGGCCTACGGTGGTCCCGTGGGCACACTTCACGTCATCGTTGTAGATTTCCAGCTCCGGCTTGGTGTTGATCTCCGCGCCGGGGTTGAGCAGTAGATTCTTGTTGGATAGCCCGGCATTGGTGCCGCTGGCACCGGGGTGGATATGGATGCGGCCGTTGAACACCGCTTTGCCTCTTTCGCCGGCCAGGCCTTTGAAGTTCTGATCCGATTCCCCGTTGGGAACCGCGTGCTCCACGCACATCTGGTTGTCCACGTGGCTGTTATCTCGCACCACGAAGATGCCTTTCATGTTTAGCTCGGCGCCGCTTTTGTTCACCAGGGCGCGTACATCGTTGCGGCGCAGGCGGTTGCCGGTCATCAGCTGGTAGCTGTCCACCTTGCTGGCACCTTGCTGATCGATGATCAGGGTGCCGATATGTAAGGTGGATGCCTGTTCGCCTTGCAGCCGGTAGTGGGTCAGCTGAGCGTTGTCGGCGGTGATCAGGGCGGTGACTGCATTGGTCAACGCCTCGCCTTGCGCATGGTAATGCTCGATCACGGCGGCTTCGGCACCCTGATTGAGGACCACTACCAGGCGGGGGTTGCAGTGTGCAGGAGTATCACTGGCTGCCTGAATTTGCACATGAATGGGCTGTTCGATGCGCGTATTGGCGGCCACCGTAAGCACGATGGGCTGGCTGGCAACGGCGCTGTTATAGAATGCAAAGGGCGTCTGCAGGCCGTTGATGGCCGGGCCCTCATGGGACAAGGTCACGCCGTCGGGCAGGTTGTGGTCGACTAGCTGCCCATTGTTGATGGTCACCACATGCTTAGACAGGGCGGGCAGCGGCGGGTTGATTTCGCCGTCGGCAATGGCGTTGAGATGGCCATCGGCCAGTGCCTGCAAGGAGGTGTACTTCCAGCGCTCGGTCTTGCGTTCCGGGAAGCTGGCGGCTTCCAGCGCGGCCAAGGCATCGCCTTCGCTGCCGTTACGCTGTGCGTTGGCGAGCGCTTGGGTTTTTAATTCCTGTGCTAGAGAGGAAGCAGAGAGACTCATGCGGATTCCTCTTCTCCGGTAAGCCAGCCGTAACCTTTTTGTTCCAGTTCGAAAGCCAGTTCTTTACCACCGGATTTGATGATTTGGCCATTGGACAGGACGTGCACGAAGTCCGGCACAATATAGTCCAGCAGGCGTTGATAGTGGGTCACCAGCACGATGCCGCGCTCGGGGCTACGCAGGGAATTGACGCCCTTGGCCACGGTTTGCAGCGCGTCGATGTCGAGGCCGGAGTCGGTTTCATCGAGCAGCGCCAGTTTCGGTTCCATCAGCAGCATTTGCATGATTTCGTTGCGCTTTTTCTCGCCGCCAGAGAAGCCTTCGTTAACGCCGCGCTTGAGGAAGCTGGCATCCAGATTGACTTGCTTGCAGGCTGTGCGGGCCTGGCGCAGCAGCGTAACCGAATCCCACTCTTCCTTGCCTTGGGCACCGCGAACAGATTCCAGTGCGGCTTTTAGAAATTCCATGTTGGAGACGCCGGGGATTTCCACCGGGTACTGGAAGGCCAGGAACAGGCCGGCCTGGGCGCGCTCTTCCGGCTCCAGGTCTGCCAGGCTTTTGCCTTCGAAAAGAGCTTCACCACCGGTGATTGCGTAATTGTCACGACCCGCCAGCACGTTGGCCAGAGTGGATTTGCCGGAGCCATTGGGGCCCATGATGGCGTGCACCTCACCCGGTTTAACGGTCAGGTTCAAACCCTTGAGAATCGGCTTGTCCGCCACGGTGGCGTGCAGATCACGAATTTCCAGCATATTTTGATGCGCCTTTCGGTTGGGCTGGGAGGCCAGCCCGGGTTGATTCGGTTTGCGGTGGGAGCAGGCCTGCTCGCGATCCATGATTGGTAAAGGGCGAATCGCTTGCGGGCAAACTCCCACACAGTCATTTTGAGGATGAGGGCTTAGCCCACTGCGCCTTCCAGGCTGACTTCCAGCAACTTGCCCGCTTCCACGGCAAATTCCATGGGCAGTTCCTTGAACACCTCTTTACAGAAGCCGTTCACAATCATGGAAACCGCCTTTTCCGGGTCGATGCCGCGTTGCCGGCACAGGAACATCTGGTCGTCACTCACCTTGGAGGTGGTGGCCTCGTGTTCGATGGTGGCTGAGGGGTTTTTCGACTCGATGTACGGGAAAGTGTGTGCGCCGCAGGTGTCACCGAGCAACAGTGAGTCGCACTGGGTGAAATTACGGGCGTTTTCTGCCCGCGGGCTGATGCGCACCAGGCCACGGTAGCTGTTGCTGCTGCGCCCGGCGGAGATGCCCTTGGAAATAATGGTGCTCTTGGTGTTCTTGCCCAGGTGGATCATCTTGGTGCCGGTGTCTGCCTGTTGCATGTGGCGGGTCAGCGCTACGGAGTAAAACTCACCGATGCTGTTGTCGCCGCGAAGGATCACGGACGGATACTTCCACGTAATGGCGGAGCCCGTTTCTACCTGGGTCCAGCTAATTTTGCTGTTGTCGTGGGCGATACCGCGCTTGGTCACGAAGTTATAAATGCCGCCTTTGCCGTTCTCATCACCGGGGTACCAATTCTGTACGGTGGAGTACTTGATCTCGGCGCCGGGCAGAGCAACCAGTTCAACTACCGCTGCGTGCAGCTGGTTTTCGTCGCGCTGAGGTGCGGTGCAGCCTTCAAGGTAGCTCACGTAGCTGCCTTCGTCGGCAATGATCAGGGTGCGCTCGAACTGACCGGTGTTGGCTTCGTTGATGCGGAAATAGGTGGACAGCTCCATGGGGCAGCGTACGCCCTTGGGAATGTAGACGAAGGAGCCGTCAGAGAACACCGCACTGTTCAGAGCGGCGTAGAAGTTGTCGCCTTTGGGCACCACAGAGCCCATGTATTTCTGCACCAGCTCCGGGTATTCCTGAATGGCTTCGGAAATAGAGCAGAAAATTACTCCGGCTTCCCACAGCTTCTCTTTGAAGGTGGTGAATACCGAGGAGGAATCGAACACTACGTCCACAGCGACACCGGCCAGCATTTCCTGTTCGTGCAGGGGGATGCCCAGTTTTTCATAGGTGGCGAGCAGCTCCGGGTCCACTTCGTCCAGGCTTTTTGGGGCGTCGTCCAAGCTTTTGGGTTTGGAGTAGTAAGACACCTCGTTAAAGTCGATGGGCGGATGGTGCAGGTGCGCCCAGCCCGGCGTGGGCATCTCCTGCCACTTGTGGTAGCTGTCTAGGCGCCACTCAAGCATCCATTCCGGTTCGCCTTTTTTGGCGGACAGAAAACGGATGACTTCCTCGCTCAGCCCAGGGGGCAGGGTCTCGGTGTCCACCGTGGTGGTAAAACCGGCCTCGTAATTGGAGCGAATCAGCTTGTCCAGTTCGGCTTGGCTCATAGATCAGGGCCTGAAGTTGAATACCAGAGTAATTTAGTCGGGTATTATACGCCTTTACAGGGCGCTGTCGAATGGGGGGCGGTAAGAAAATGGGCGCCCCCGCAACGGCAGGGCATGGGCGCCTCCGACGGGTTCGCAACGGTATCATAATTCACCCCGCTTGCGTATAATGCGCCGGTTCCAAGGGGTGGTGAAACTGGCGGCTTTAGTCGGCCTGCAATCCCCCCTGTCATTGCCCCGGGCAGCCCTTGCTGTTGCCGAGGACCATTTAACGCAAATCTGGAGTGAACTGACTGATGGCTGTTGAGCGCACACTCTCTATCATCAAGCCTGATGCCGTGGCCAAGAACGTGATCGGCGAAATCGTTACCCGTTTCGAAAAGGCTGGCCTGAGCGTGGTTGCCATGAAAATGGTACACCTGAGCGACGAAAAAGCGGGCGGCTTCTATGCTGAGCACAAAGAGCGTCCTTTCTTCAAGGATCTGGTGGGTTTCATGACCAGCGGTCCTGTGGTTGTGCAGGTGCTGGAAGGTGAAGATGCGGTTGCCAAAAACCGTGACCTGATGGGTGCCACCAACCCGAAAGAAGCGGAAGCTGGCACTATCCGTGCAGATTTTGCGGAAACTATCGACGCAAACGCGGTCCATGGTTCTGACTCCACCGAGTCTGCTGCCCGCGAATTGGCCTATTTCTTCTCCGATGAAGAAGTGTGCCCGCGCGCTAGCTAATGTCAGCCAGCGTGCAATGCCAGCCATGGCCTTGGGCCGTGGCTGGCGTTTAAAGGAAACCCGGTTTCCTATTGGAGAATGCTATGACTGCCCAACAGAAGGTGAATCTGCTCGGCCTTTCTCGCCCGCAAATGGAAGAGTTCTTCCTGACCATGGGGGAGAAGAAGTTCCGTGCCCAGCAGGTGCTCAAATGGATCCACCACCACCAGGCGGACTCCTTCGAGCAAATGACCGATGTGGGTAAGGCATTGCGCCAGAAATTGTCCGAGGTGGCGGAAATACGCGGCCCGGAGGTAACCCACGAGAGCATTAGCCGTGACGGCACCCGCAAATGGGTGTTCGAAATGGATAACGGCGGTGCCGTGGAAACCGTTTTTATTCCTGATGGCCGGCGCGGCACCTTGTGTGTGTCATCCCAGGTGGGCTGTGCAGTGGACTGCAGCTTCTGCTCCACCGGCAAGCAGGGCTTTCAGCGCGACATGACCAGCGCCGAGATCATCGGCCAGGTGTGGCAGGCTAGCCGCGCCTTTGGCCCGCGCCGTAACCTGGGCCAGCATCCGATTACCAATGTGGTGATGATGGGCATGGGCGAGCCCCTGCTTAATTATGACAAGGTGCTTACGGCCATGCGGATCATGAAAGATGATCTGGGTTACGGTATTGGCAAAAAACGCATCACCGTGTCCACTTCCGGGGTGATTCCGAAAATGAATCAGCTTAGTGAGGACCTGGACGTGTCATTGGCGGTGAGCCTGCACGCCCCCAATGACGAGCTGCGCAATCAGCTGGTGCCATTGAATCGTAAGTACCCGCTGAAAGACCTGATGGCGGCGTGCAAGAGTTATAGCAAAAATATTACCCATCGCCATAACACCATCACCATGGAATATGTGATGTTGCGGGATGTGAACGACAAGCCGGAACATGCTCGCCAGTTAGTTAAACTGCTTAACGGCATCCCCGTGAAGGTAAACCTGATACCGTTTAACCCATTCCCGCATGCGGGTTATGAGCGGTCCCGGAAAAACGATATTTTGGAGTTTCACAAATATCTGAATGACAATGGAGTGATGACCACGGTGAGGACGACGCGCGGTGATGATATTGATGCCGCTTGTGGTCAGCTGGTAGGGCAGGTGAAGGATCGTACCCGGCGCAGTGAGCGCTGGAAACAATCCATTTTTCATCGCGCCGAACAAACCGATAACAACACAGCGCAGACCTAATGAGACGTTTTTTTCAGGTTATTTTTATCCTGTGTCTTGCAGGATTTTTTGCCGCCGGGTGTGTCACGGTGGACGATGGGCCCAAGGTGAAAGTGAATGATGCGGTAAACAGCCGTGTGGCAGCCGGGTTACAGTATTTGCAGCAGGGCAGCCCGTCGGAGGCTCGCCGTCATTTCTCGCGCGCGTTGAATCTGGATGATGACAGTGCCGTCGCGCATAATGCCATGGCACTGCTCTACAATTATGAGCAGGATCCTACCAACGAAGAGTACCATTACCGCAAAGCGCTGGATGCGGATCGCCATTACTCCCCGGCACTGAATAACTACGGTACCTTGCTGTATGGCCGTGGTGAGTACAAAGAAGCACTCAAACATTTCAAAAAAGCCGCCAACGATCCGTCCTATGAGGGCCGAGGCAGTGCCTGGGAAAACATGGGGCGCTGTTATCAGCGTTTGGAGAACAATGAAGATGCACGCAAAGCCTATATTAAGGCACTGCGCCTGAATCCCCGTTCAGTTCAGCCCAGCCTGGCGCTGGCACAATTGTATTTTGACGAAGGCCGTGACCGCCTTGCATGGGATTATTACCAGCAATATGTGCAGCGCACCGGCCGTCAGAGTGCCCGCGCCCTGTGGCTGGGTATTCAACTGTCCAATTCGTTGGGCTACCGCAACCAGCAATCCAGCTATGAGCTGGCCCTGGACAATCTTTACCGCCGCTCTGGCGAGTACCGTCAGTGGCAGCAGTGGAAAGCTGAGCAAGCAAAAGGAGCGCAGCAATGAGCGATGACATAGTGGTATTGCCCGGCGAACGTTGTCGCAAAGCCCGTGAGGCCCAGGGCATGACCCAGGCTGAGGCGGCTCAGCGCTTGCACTTGTCGCTGACCTATTTGCAGAGTCTGGACGCGGACGACTATGAGCGTTTGCCGGAAGCCACCTTCGTGAAGGGCTATCTGCGCAACTACGCACGCCTGCTGGGCTTGCCGGCGGATGAAATCGCCAATACTTTCCAGCAGATGGTCAACGAGGACGCGCTGGAGAAACCCTTGCAGCTACCGTCTATGGCGCCGCCGCCTTCGGCTTGGCGCAAACCGGTACTGATGGCCTTGGTGCTGGCGGTACTGATTGCATTGTTATGGGCATTTTGGCCTGCCAAAGGCCAGCTGCCGGCTCTGCCTGAAAAGAAGGCCCAAGAGTCTGAGCAGGGCATTGAGCCTGAGGGCATGAATAACAGCATGGGAGTGCGGGACGAGGTTGGGTTTGGTGCCGGGATGGCGGCGGATGCGACGCAGGGTGCAGGCCTTGACGATGGCGGTGCCAATGACGACAGTATGCAGCAAGAGTCTCCAGATCCGGTGCCCGCCAGCGCTTCTGAGGGCGCCGAACAGGCTCAGGAAAGTGACGATGATTCGTCCATGTTGGCGGCCAATGGTCTTGATCGCCTGCTGCTTAGTTTTACCAGCAATTGCTGGATCAAGGTCACCGATGCCACTGGACGCACTCTGCGCCAGGGCGAGCAATCCGGTGGCGCCTCCCTGATGCTGGATGGCAAAGCGCCGTTCAACCTGACTCTCGGTAACGCTGGGGCGGTGGACGAGTTGCTGGTTAACGGTAAAGCTGTCACCTTGCCGACGGATTCCCCCGGTAAAGTTGTGCGAATCTCCGCTCCCTGATTCGCGAGGGTAGAAAACACCATGGAACCGGAAGTTAAGATTCAACGCCGTAAAACCCGCCAAGTCATGGTGGGCAATGTCCCTGTCGGTGGCGATGCCCCGATCTCCGTACAGAGCATGACCAATTCTGAAACCTGTGATGTAGATGCCACTGTCGGCCAGATCCGCCGGTTGCAAGATGCCGGTGTGGATATCGTACGGGTTTCGGTGCCCTCCATGGAGGCCGCCGAGGCCTTCGGCAAAATCCGCAAGCAGGTGGATGTGCCGCTGGTGGCGGATATCCATTACGATTATAAAATTGCTTTAGCCGTGGCTGAGCAGGGCGTGGACTGCCTGCGTATCAACCCTGGTAATATTGGCCGAGAAGACCGTATCAAGGCAGTGATTCAGTGCGCCAAAGACAAAGGCTTGCCGATTCGTATCGGTGTGAATGCCGGCTCCTTGGAAAAAGAATTGCAACGCAAATACGGCGAGCCCACCTCTGATGCATTGGTAGAATCGGCCTTGCGTCATGCGGACATCCTCGACCGTTACGATTTCCAGAATTTCAAAGTTAGCGTTAAGGCTTCCAATGTATTTATGACGCTGCAAGCCTACCGCAAGCTTTCCTCTCAGCTAGAGCAGCCGTTGCACTTGGGTGTCACCGAAGCGGGGACCTTCCGTTCTGGCACGGTGAAGTCTGCGGTGGCGCTTGGCGCGCTACTGATGGAAGGCATTGGCGACACAATTCGTGTTTCTCTGGCGGCGGACCCGGTGGAAGAAGTACGCGTTGGTTTCGATATCCTGAAAAGCCTGAACCTGCGCAAGAAAGGCGTGAACATCATTGCCTGCCCGAGCTGTTCACGACAGAACTTTGATGTGATCAAAACGGTGAACGAGCTGGAAGCGCGGCTGGAAGACATCAATGAATCCGTCGACCTGGCGGTGATCGGCTGCTTGGTGAATGGCCCCGGTGAAGCCCGTGAAGTGGATGTGGGGCTCACCGGCGGCACGCCCAATAATTTAGCCTACCGTGACGGTGAAAAAAGCCACCACATTACCGCTGACGACTTGGTCGACGAGCTTGAGCGAATGGTGCGCGCCAAGGTCAAGAAACAGCGCGAAGACGAAGAAAAAGGCATTATCGCCCGTAGTGAATAGAAGGCGTGGATCCAGACCGGGCGTGGTGGGTTCGCGTCCGGTGTTAGGCGTCCGCGTTCTGCGTTTTTTAAGGAATTGCAGTGAGTAAGAAAATCACGTCTATCCGTGGGATGAACGATATTCTGCCGGAACAGACCGGCCTGTGGCAGTGGTTGGAAGCAAAAGTGGGCACGGTGCTGGCCAGTTATGGTTACCAGGAAATTCGCATGCCCATTGTGGAGCAGACGGACCTGTTCAAGCGCAGCATCGGTGAAGTGACGGATATCGTGGAAAAGGAAATGTACACCTTCGACGACCGCAACGGTGACAGCCTGACCCTGCGTCCGGAAGGTACCGCCAGTTGCGTGCGCGCTTGTGAGCAGCATGGCTTATTGTACAACCAAACCCAGCGGCTGTGGTACGCCGGCCCCATGTTCCGTCACGAACGCCCCCAGGCGGGCCGCTATCGCCAGTTCCACCAGATTGGCGTGGAAACCTTCGGCATGGCCGGCCCGGACATCGATGCAGAAGTCATCCTGCTGACCGCGCGGCTGTGGAAAGCCTTGGGTTTGGCCGACAAGGTGTCTTTGGAGCTGAATTCCCTGGGTGACAGCGCTGACCGAGCCCGTTATCGCGATGCCCTGGTGGATTATCTGAAAACCCATTTTGACGATCTGGACGGGGATTCTCAGAAGCGTCTGGAGCGCAGCCCGTTGCGCGTGTTGGACAGTAAAGATCCGGGTACCCGCGAGGTGCTTAAAGACGCGCCGCAGCTGGCGGATTATTTGAATGATGAGGCTGTGGCGCATTTTGAAGAGCTGAAAGCCTTGCTAGATGCCAGTGGCATTGCTTATAAAGTGAACCCGTATTTGGTGCGCGGGCTCGATTATTATGGCAAGACTGTTTTCGAATGGGTTACCGATGCGCTGGGCGCACAGGGCACTGTGTGCGCCGGTGGTCGCTACGACGGCCTAGTGGAGCAGCTGGGCGGCAAACCCACCCCAGCAGTGGGCTTCGCCATGGGGGTCGAGCGGTTGATTTTGCTTATCGAGCAGGAAAAGCCGGAACTGTCAGCGCCGGTGGACGTCTATGTGATGGCCATGGGCGATGTGCTGGCCCCGACCATGGCGTTGGCTGAACATCTTCGTGATGCTTTGCCCGGCCGTGCAATCCAGTTGCACTGTGGGGGCGGCAGTTTTAAAAGCCAGATGAAAAAAGCCGATCGCAGTGGCGCCGTGGTGGCCTTGATTATTGGTGAAGATGAATTGGCTAGCGGCGTGGTAACGGTGAAACCACTGCGGGGCCAGGGCGAACAGGCTCAGGTTGCTCAGGGCGATGTGGCCAACGCGGTGACGTCGTTTCTCGCGTAACAGGGTGCCCTGAACCAGACAATAGACGAGTTGAAAGTTTAAAGTTCAAAGTTGAAACGAGATCAAGATATTGCCATCCGGAAAGGATTTCTCCGCGCTCTTGGGCTTTGAACTTTCAATTTGACCAAACAACGACCCGGACCTCGGGATATAAAAACGAAAGGAGAGCCGCGTGGCAGATTACATGCGCGATGAAGACGAACAGGCTGAGCTGCTAAAAGAGTGGTGGCAAAAGAACGGTACCGCCGCGATTATTACTGTGGTGCTGGCCGTGGCAGCCCTGATTGGCTGGCGTGAATGGCAAGGCCACCAAGGCGAACAGTCCGCTGAAGCCTCCAAAGAGTATCAAGTATTGGTGGAAGCACTGACCGCACAGCAAATGGATGAAGCGGCAGTGAATCAGCAGGCCGAAGCACTCAAAGAAGATTTCCCTGGCACTGCCTATGCCAACTACGCCAGCCTTGCCCAGGCTCGGCTGGCGGTGCAAGCAGGTGATTACGAAAAAGCCGCATCCCTGTTGCAGGAGGTTGCTGACGAGGGCGCAACCGATGCACTGACTTATACCGCACGCTTGCGTTTGGTGCGTGTGTTATTGCAACAAGAAGCCTATGACAAGGCTGCCGCCGAGCTGGACAATAGCTTTCCGGATGCCTTCAATGGCATGGCTCTGGAACTACGTGGCGACTTGGCGAAAGCCCGTGACGACCAGCAAGCAGCCACAGATGCCTACACTCAGGCGCTGGAAACCCTGCAGGACAACGGTGAAAAAGACCGTGTGCAGATGAAACTGGATGACCTGAAGAGCTAAATGAAATATTTCCTTCTCCCCTTCGCACTGGCCGGCCTGTTATTGGCCGGTTGTAGCTCCAACCCGAATGCCATTGAGCCCAATGACTTGCCGGATTTCGATGCCAGCTACAAGGTAAAACGGCTTTGGAAAGAAGGTGTGGGCGACGGGGTGGAAGAGAGCCAGTTGACCCTGCGCCCGGCCGTGACCCAGCAACAAGTGTTCGCCGGCGATGTTTTTGGTGAGGTGTACGCTGTTAGCCGCGACAAAGGCAAGCGCCAGTGGCGGGTAAAAACAGAGGATCGCATTGGCGGTGGCTTCTACGCCGGTTACGGTATGGTGCTTTACGGTACACGTGAAGGTATGGCCGTGGCTTTGTCCATGGAAAGTGGCGAAGAGTTGTGGCGCACCCAGCTTTCCGGTGAAGCGCTGGCGATTCCCGTCAGTAACGGCACTATTGCCGTGTTCCAGACTCAAGATGGCCATGTGACGGCGCTGGACGCCAACGCGGGTGACCAAGTGTGGGACTATGAAACCCCGGTTCCCATCCTGACTCTGCGCGGCTTGGCTCAACCCGCCATCGCTGATGGCCGGGTCTATGCCGGTTTCGCCAATGCAAAACTAGCGGCTCTGGACGCCGAAACGGGCGTGCCTGCCTGGGAGCAGCGCATTGCTGAACCCTCCGGGCGTTCTGAATTGGACCGTCTTACTGATGTGGACGGGAACATGATCGTGGAAGGTGGCGGGGTTTTCGCGGTGGCCTTTCAAGGTAAGGTAGGTGTGGCAGATCAGGTTAACGGCCGACAGTACTGGGGCAAAGAAATGTCCAGCGCCCAGGTGATCAGTGCAAGCGGTGGCCGTTTGTTCGTGGCCGATGACCAGGGTGTGGTGCGGTCTGTGGACCAGCGCACCGGCAGTGTGCTCTGGCAACAGGACAAACTTTACGGTCGCCGCCTTACTGGCACAGCAGTTCAGGGCGACTTAGTCGCAGTGGGCGATTTTGAAGGTTATCTGCACTGGATGAATGTGGATGACGGCACCTTGCTGGCCCGCAAACGGCACGACCGTGATGGGTTTTCCGGCACTCCGGTCAGCTACGAAGATACCCTGTATGTACTGAGCTATGACGGTAAGCTGGCCGCCTATGCACTGCGGCCGAAGTAACCGGTCTGCTTAGTCGATCCTTGAAAAATCTGCGCGCCGCGCAGATTTTTTCGTTTGGCGCCCCCTTTGGCGTTACCATAGCGCCGTTGAAACCTCGTTGAGATGACTATGAAGCCGGTAATCGCCCTGGTTGGGCGGCCCAATGTGGGCAAATCCACACTGTTTAACCGACTGACCCGAACTCGGGACGCCTTAGTGGCTGACTTTCCTGGGCTGACCCGTGACCGCAAATACGGGGATGGCCAGCTGGGCGGCTACTTGTACACGGTGGTGGATACCGGCGGTATCGGCGAGAACGATGATGGCATCGACGTACCGATGACCAGCCAATCCCTGCAGGCGGTGGTTGAGGCGGATGTGGTGCTGTTCATGGTGGATGGGCGTGCTGGGCTGACCGCCGCCGATGAGCAGATTGCCAGTGAGCTGCGCAAGCTACCCAAGCCCACCTATCTCATCGTCAACAAGACCGATGGCGTGGACGCGGATTCGGCCATGTCCGAGTTCTTTGCGCTGGGGCTTACCGAAGTGTTGCCCATCGCTGCGGCCCATGGTCGTGGTGTCACCAGCATGATCGAACATGTCCTCGAAGGCTTCACGGATCTGGAACTGCTCCCGGAAGGAGAGCACCGCACCTCCAAAAAACCCGGTGAAGACAGCATTCGCGTGGCGGTATTGGGGCGCCCTAACGTGGGCAAATCCACCCTGATCAACCGTATGCTTGGTGAAGAGAGGGTGGTGGTGTTTGACCACGCCGGAACCACTCGTGACTCCATTGAGGTGCCGTTTGAGCGCATGGGCCGCGCCTATACCTTGATCGACACCGCGGGGGTGCGTCGGCGCGGTAAAGTGTTCGAGATGGTTGAGAAGTTTTCCGTGATCAAGGCACTGCAGGCCATGGAAGCGGCTCAGGTGGTGGTGGTGGTGATCGATGCCCGTGAAGGTATTACCGATCAAGATCTGCACCTGCTGGGCTATGCCCTGGATAGCGGCCGTGCGTTGATGATTGCTGTAAACAAATGGGATGGCTTGGAAGCCGATCATAAAGAACGGGTTCGGGTGAACCTTGGGCGGCGCTTGGAATTTGCCCCCTGGGTAAAGATCAAATTCATTTCAGCGCTGCATGGTACTGGGGTCGGGGATCTTTGGGGCATGGTGGAGCAGGCTTGGGATAGCGCCTTTATCAAGATTGGCACCAACGAATTGACTCGGATGATGGAAGAGATCACCAACGGCCACCCGCCACCGCGCAATGGACGCTTTCGTGCCAAATTGCGTTATGCTCACTTGGGCGGCAATAACCCACCGACGTTGGTGTTGCACGGTAACCGCACGGAAGCCTTGCCGACCAGCTATAAGAAATTTCTGGAAAATCGTTTCCGCGAGCTGCTGAAACTGGAAGGTACGCCTATCCGGCTGGAATTTAAATCTGGCACGAATCCTTATGAAGGGCGAAAGAATGTGCTGACCGACC
>UEXM01001409.1_pt1 | contig 20536 bp, 30 predicted proteins | sample 1796661 | NCBI WGS metagenome assembly UEXM01 (sample SAMEA4772469, study PRJEB27181) | metagenome | reverse complement strand
AAAGAAGCCGATTGACGTCGGCGCTTGAAATTCCAACGTGAAGTGATTGTCACGATTACCAAGTCACCTGAAGGTTGACTTTTTCCCGAAGGGGATAGCCGCGAATCCACTTCTTCGGAGGTGGGGTAGCCACTTGAACATTTGAGTTCACTATAAGCATCAGCAGGAAACTGTTGGTGCTTATTTTTTTTGGTTCGGTTACCGAATCAATAAACACAATGCTCCTGTGGTGTAGTGGTATCATGATTGTACCTTGCATGTTTAGACTTCCGTGGCGGCCGCTCGGAGGTTGTTCATAACGTGATAATACAGTTGACCTCGGTTCGATTCCGGGCAGGAGCGCCATTAGTGTAGGTCTTATGACTGAACAACGAGGCGGCGCAACGCGCCTACAACCGAAAGGAGAGACTAATGGGTAGCATTGTACAAGATGAGCTATAAGGCAATAATCAACGGGATACAAGTAGGACCTGAAAGCCCCCAAAGAGTTGGGGTCTGGAACAGATTGTTGGAACGAGGAGAGGCGGGAGATCTGTCTTGGAAGTTCCAATACGAAAAAGGACAACACTTGTACCAAGGAACGATAACCAAATTAGTATGGGACAGCGGCTACGATGAGGATGAAGGAGTCCTCATGCACCGAGGTCGATACGAATGGACCACAGTTCCTTACGAGATCGTTCAAACAGAATGATCAACTAGGAGAGTAATTATGAGTAACATAACAACTACGTGTCGCAAATCTTTTTGCGACAATAAAAACATGGAAAGTGGAAACTACGACAGATCTATGGTTAGTGGGCTGGACGCAATGTTCAGCCGAACGACTGACTGGACGCTTTGTAGTTCGTGCAACTTTTGGTTGGCCCTTAGTGGCCGAACCGGGTTCGTACGAATCAACGGCGACGAGTGGGACCACTATACGGTTGGATCGTCCGACAGCCCGATGAAAGGGTTCGACGGAAGAGAACACACCTTGACTATCACAGATCATGAAGGAAACAAGGGAAAGGTCAAATCTGGCCTCACCCTCAATACCGACAACCTGTGGTACAATGGGACAATTCCAACCGCCTACCACAAGCTAATGATCACATCGCCAAGCAAAGTGTTTGTCGATGTGAAAACGAGCTGGTAACTGCTACAACTTAGCGGATTACACAACACAGTGTCTTGGAGACACTATTCCCGAAAGGGTTGCCGCGAACCCACCTCTTCGGAGGTGGGCTAGCCCGGCACAAGATGAAAGATAAAGTAACATTTATTGACGGAGAGTTTGAAGAGTACCACCATCATTTTTCTATCGGAAGAAGATGCAGACTGAACTTGGTTACCATGAAGATCGTGAATTTACAAGAACTGAACTGCACGGTGCATGGCTCAAGGCCCGACAAGGTACTCTTCAATTGGAAAACGACGGATGGAAAACTCCATTCGCACGAACTCGAAGAACATGCTGAAGGACATTGGACGGTTGTTAACCCGTTCAAGTATATCGACGGAGAGCCCAAGTGGTTCACCTCGGACAATCCCGACGGATCTGGACTGTGAGACGTCCGGCTCCATCATCAACTAGAATGAGCGTACTAAAAATACGAATTGAATGCGAAAAAGAGCACATGCCCACCTGCGAATGCGGAGACTGTGGGTACATTTACGAAGAATACATCGAGGCCTGAAAATGGTTAAGAAGTCAGACGACGTTTGCTCTACTCCATATGGAGACGCATTGATGATCGCTAAGCAAGACGATGAAGAGGAACAAATTATTGTTCTTTTAATCGAATAGCTAAGAGACCATACTAGATGAAAATCAACAATTGGGTCGCGGAACCCGTTAGTTAGATATGCTGTGTAAAGTGTTACAAAAAACGTAAGGCGCAAGCCGGAAAAAGCACCTAGTCGTAAGCTCGAGGGAGAAACGACTAGACGAGCACCACTCTGTCCTAATCGAGGGGCGAGAGTAAATCGCAGTAGGATGACAATGGCCGAAATATCGGTTTGAAGTCTCCGTTGAAAATGGAATAAACCCGGCCCACTTTAGTGGGTTAGGCCAGAAAATATACAATGCAAGGTAAGTTGTCCTCGAACAACTACAATCTAAGCATTCTAGGCGGTGAGGACTCTAAAGATGTCCTGGACCAGAAGGTGACCTAGACCATTGCTAACCATGTAGCAGGCTGATACATTAAGCCACTAAGACTACCCGCACCCACCTGATTACTATGAGTAACAACAAGCAATTGAAAATCATGAGAGGAATCCCGGGAAGCGGGAAATCAACCTACGTTAACAAGCACTACCCTGAAGCCCATGTCTGCTCTGCAGATAACTACTTCGAGGAAGTAGCCGACCTTAACAACACTTCCTACTTGGAAGAGTTCAAGCCTTGGCTGGTAGGTAAAGCACACCAACACTGTTGGAATTCCTTTATTCATGCAGTTGTAGTAATGGTTGAACCACTTGTAGTGGTTGACAACACAAACACCAACAAGTGGGAATTCGAGAACTTTGTTTTCCTCGGTAAGGAGATGGGATATGAAGTCGAAATCGTTCAGATCCCATTCGACCCGGATAAAGCCGAGGTATACCATAGCCGTAATACGCATGGTGTGCCGCTTGAGGCAATCAAGGGAATGATTCAACATTACGAACTTTGAGTGCGGTCTCCGACCGTATCTCATACTAGATTCAACGGTTAAATAGCCGAAGAAACAACGACTAATCGGGCGATTAGTGTAGCGGATATCACTCTGGCCTTCTAAGCCGGAAACCCGGGTTCGAGTCCTGGATCGCCCGCCAACTGGAACTTTAGCATAGTTGGTTAATGCACCTGGCTCATAACCAGGCGATCATCGGTTCAAGTCCGATAAGTTCCACCAGATATGAGTAACGAAAACAGAAAAAAAATACTTATGCCTGCCGAGAAAATGCAATGTGCCAACTCACTTGGATGCGTTCGTCCCGCTAACGGGACTGACGGACTTGGCCTTTGTTTGCACTGTGAAGACGACAGCATGAACTACCTCCGAGAAAAAGGAGGTCCATGGGGAGGACCCTATGGCGGCGGTGTATTCCACAGTGCACAACAAGCTGCTCTGTCAGGTATTGACGAAGAAACTTTCTTGGAATGGACAGCTCTAGCAATCGAACGAGGAAAAGCCAGATCGCTAGAGAGCTCCAAGATCGAGCAAGTTGATCTGCTCCTCGTAAGGAAGTGTGGAAACGGATCGTGCATACGATCCGGAGAAAGACCTACACGCAAATCGGACGCACCGGATTGGTGCAAACCGTGTCAAGCAAACTCAGGAAATAAGTTAACGCTTTAGACTGACATATCACTAGATGGGACAAATGTCGAGAACACAAGCAGCATTACTACTACCACTCTCTATAGGGCTAGTAGTAGTTATAGCTGCAACGATTCCCTTTGCTTTCATAATTTCTAAGACACTGAAAATATGAGCAAAGACATCACTAGGAGAAGAGAAAATGGACAACCATTTAACTAACCAAGAAAAGACGGGAAATGAGAGAAGAGAAGCGTTTATCAGGCGACAAGCAAACTGGGTGAAGCACGACTTCACGCTGTTTGAACCCATGTCAAGAGATAACATGGAGGCCAGTACGCTGCGCCACCTTACGATAGGCTTTGCGCAGGACGCACAACGACTTATCTTTTTCTTAAACTACCTTGAAGAACAAGGGCACATTGAATTGTGGAACAAATACTTGGATGCTGACCTGCAACGCGGGTCGTATTACAGTGTTTCACCTATTCCTGAGCACTTGTCTCAAGAGTTTGAAGAGTGGCGCAACTTTCGTGTAAAAGCGAAGCAGTGCTAATCATTTACCCAACTAGATGAAAATCAATGAGTGCAAAGTGTGTCACAGGAGCATAGGTAGAGGAAAACTCTGTCACTCTTGTGGGCATGAAGCGAAGTGCCGAACCGCCGAAAGAAGGGATGAATATCCCCGGTGGATGAAGCATGAATGACATCACTAGGAGAAAATTATGAGTAAAAATCATGAAAAAGAAAACAAAAGCAACTGGACAGTCCAGGAATGGACTGACTACGCAAAGAAAGGAAACAAAGACCTCGAAGGTGCAAACCTCAAAGGTGCAAACCTCGAAGGTGCGAACCTCAAAGGTGCAAACCTCGAAGATGCAGACCTCGAAGGTGCAAACCTCGAAGGTGCAAACCTTAGAGGTGCAAACCTCAAAGGAGCATACTTTATAGGTGTACACCTATACAGGGCAAGCCTCTACTGTGCAAACCTTAGAGGTGCAAACCTCTGGAATGCAAACCTCGAAGGTGCAAACCTCTGGAAGGCAAGCCTCAAAGATGCATACCTCGAAAGTGCAGACCTCGAAGGTGCAGACCTCGAAGGTGCAAACCTCAAGGGTGCAAACCTCTGGAAGGCAGACCTCAAAGATGCAAACCTCGAACGTGCAAACCTCTGGTGTGCAAACCTGCGAGGTGCACTTCTCGAAGGTCACGACATTGATGACTTGCGTAAGCGAGTTGCTGGATTCTGAAACTAATCCAACTAGGAGAAATTGATATGAAATACTTTTTAGAAAGTGAAGAAGGCAAAGGAATCGAAGTAACGATCCTAAGCAAAGAGCATCATCTGGCCAACAAACGACGTAGAAGCTTTCGAGCTGGATCGCCGTGGATGGGCTACGATCTGAAAACCTATGCTAAACCTGGTGCTTGTTACTCTTGTGGTAACGAAAACACCAAGTCTGCATTTGTAGAAGACGACGATGAATGTGGAGATGTGTACTTGGTCTGCACTGTAGAACACTGTGATGGGAACTTGTTCCCTGAGTTTCTATACATGTATGACCCGTACTGACTACGCTCACATATCAACTAGGAGAAAATAATATGACACAAAGTACCAAAATATACCTTGCAGATGACAAGGATGGGAATAAAGTCATAGTTGTAGGTTATCAGCGTGATTTAGACTCGTTCCCGACCACCATCGAGGTGGGGGGATGGTCTGAATTCGTAGACGACTGGGACGAGTCATGGGACGATGAGCCGTTGATTTTTAAAATCGACGAACTCGTTAGACTTATGCGCAATCCATCCCATTTTATGGGACCGGATGACCCAGATGATATAGACTATGTTGCCAGCATTCAGTATGGCCACTATCAACTGAAGAATCTGTGTAAGCGCATAGTCGCTGGCACGGAGGAGCCGGTGGATGTGGGGTGCCGTATTGGTTATGTTGATAGATGGAAGTGCGAGTCCACCGGATGGTGTGCTTACCTAACCATCGACCCTGTGCTTGCACAGGCGATAATTAACACCTACAACTAACAATCCAACTAGGAGAAAATTATGAGTAAAGAACATGAAAATATGATACTAACGCCAGATGAACTGCGCAAAAAGTATGAACTGGAGGACGGACCACAACTAATCGAACTTGATTGGGAGGGGTACGTCATTGAGCGAAGATTATTCGACGTGGACACAATTCATTACAGAAGAGATGAACACGACCTATACCGATTCAGAAAGTCACAACGAAAAGATTACTATGAAATGTTGAAAGACCGCCAAAGGAAACTCGAAATGAAAATCTCGGAGGACTACTGGAGTGCTAAACCACCAATGAGTCCAATCCGAGGAAAAGACTTCGGGCTCATTTTCAAGAACTGAAAACAATCCAAACTAGATGAAGCGAGAACAATTTGAGGTCAAGGCAAGGAACTTAGTCATAAGAGCAATCAAGGCTCAAGACTGTATAGATACCTTTGCCCACCACGAGTGGATCGACACAATCGAGATCGAAGTACGCGGAGTAGTGTACACCGCTCATAAGTGCCATTGTGGCGCTATTGAGATCGAATAACGATGAGTCAATCGCTTACTAGAAACTACCGATACCGGTATTTTGAACTACGTTATACTAATGAGAAGGGAGGCGTATAGGCAATATGAATCCCTTCTTATTTTTTTTGTAATGAAAAAACCAGTGTGAGTAAAATCAAACCGGAGTTGGCCAACGACGCTTTCCGGGCTACTAGCCGAATCACAATGCCAGAAGGTAAAGTGCTTAGCTAATAGTTCGGTTAGACGCTGGGTTCTTTATGGACTCGGCACCAGAAAACAAAACAAAATACTTTTATTGACAAAGAAAGCAAAGAGAATAAACAAGATACCCGTAGTATGGTAAACAACTTGTTGATTAGATTCTTACAAAACCCATCTGCCCTTGTAAAAAAGGCTTGGGCCAGAAGCGATAGTGGACTAGCATAGCTAATTGATAGCCATGCCACTATGTGCGACGTTGGCTATTTGGGCTATGTTCTCGGAATACTCTAGAGTATTCTGAAGACTACTATTTGCGACTATCTGCCAATAGATACGTGCTAACAGAATAGCGGGAGGTTTCCCGTCCCTACGAAGTGGGTAAAAAACAAGCAAACTTCCGATGGTCCCTTACTGGGATTGGAGGAACCAGAACAGAGATCACAGCCCTATTGGAAACGAATCGGGTGCAGTGCGGGGGAGCAATCAATAGACGCGGTCACACGCGCCTATCGAGTCGCTCGAGCGTTCCTATAGGGACTCTGTTCACCTGAACACTATGAGTGACAAAACGAAAGATACATGGGCACAATCTGTAAAGGACGCAATGGACGCAAACGTGAAAACGCACGGTCCAGGAGTCATTATCGGAAAGATCCGAAACGACAGATGAACCACATGAACAACTTTACTAGGAGGAATTTAATATGACAAATACATATAAAATAAGCAGCAATGAAAAAGAAGTCGACCGCATGATGGGGTGGCAACCTAGAGGGATCGTATCCTTCTTGATTACCAACCCATTTTACCAAGCAAACCCTGAGTTTGCTTTCGGGGTCGTTCGGAAGCTTGTTGCGAAAAACAAACTCCGTCACAGAGATGTGTTGAAATTCTTGACAGGACACCCAGTGTTCTCACAGATACTCAACCTGGACGCTATGCACGGCCAGCTTCTCTTTGACGCAAAAATCGCCGGAGTACTATCTAAAAAGAAAGTCGACGGAAAAACTGAACAATACCGTGAGTACGTCATTTCGTACGCATGGGAAAACAGTGGGACTGCCACAATTACGTGGGAGTCTCCGAACGGAACAAAAACAGAACAAATCCAACTTGGATTCGAAATGCTGATGCGAGGTGGAAACGCGCTGGACAAGCGCCCCTTCCTTGCCTTGAACATGGGAGGCTCACAGGTCCGGTACCGTCTATTGAAGACTACCGATCAGAAGCCCGACGTCAAGAAAAGCAACGACAAAACTGCGTTCCGATCTGTCGTCAAACAAAAGCGGGCAAAGGAAGAGCCCTCTTATGTTCGATCTGGTGCAACCGATGGCTGGCTTATCGAGCCAAGCAAAGGAACCACCTCACTGATGGACAGACTAATGTCCGGCGAAACGATCAGCAACCTTTGATAGGTGTGCTGACAACCACTCGGCGTACCAAAGTGTACGCTGTTATGCTAACCACTGAGTGCTTGCACCATGTTAGCTATTGCCGCGAATCCACCTCTTCGGAGGTGGGCTAGCCACTTGAACATTGAGTTCACTCAAAAGAGGCACCGCGTTTGCGAAAGTAAACGTGGTGTCTCTTTTTTTTGTTCACAGTTTAAGAACTGTAGAACCCTAGGTGAAATTATGAGCCACATGGTAAAAGGAACAACCACCTTTAGAGAGGAGCACAAAGCTATCCTCCTAGAGGCATTGACAGAAGCGTACAGCGGATGCACCATTGAGCACAACACGCAGGCCCAAATCAGGGGTCGGCCGATGTGCGACATTGTTGTTAAGCGAAGAGGAAGAAACGATATCGGCTTCAGACTAAACTCTGAAGCGGGCACTTACGAGTGCCTCGCCTACGAAGGCGGATACATGGACAGCCAAACTTCGATCAACAAAGCATTGGAGCCCGTTTACGAGCCCTACATTAAGGGCACTACCAAAAAGATGATGCGGAACAGCCCTGTGCTGAACTCCTACATTATGGGAAAGACTGAAGACATTACCGCCAAGGACGGGAAGAAGAAGAAGAGAATTCGACTTCGACCGAGTGCTGGCGGCGGCGGGAGTTGGATTTGATGTCCACTCCACAATATGTCGACGTCGTGTGGGACCCCAAGACCGGTGAAGCTGAGATCAAGATCGAAGGCTACGCTGATGCTGTTTGCGATGAAATTGCTAAGAAAGTAATCGCTGAGCTAGGTCTTGCCGGTGCAAAGGTTACCAAAACTGCCTCACACGAAGGCGGCGATGGCCAAACCCGAACCCAATCCATAAGATGAAACACATCTTACTAGGTGAGTTTATTCTGAAGAGTCTTAAGACTCTGATGACGAACCGAATCTTAATGATCGCTTCAAGCATACACAATAGACACATCAGTGTCCTCTCAGAACTATCCCTGCGCTACCTTTGGTAGCTGCCGCGGATCACACTGAGACACGCTGACAACACTGCTATCACAACTAAACACGCGCTAAAGGATCATTAAGATTCGAAGGTCAATAACTTTCTTACGCGAATGTGGGTTATAGCTGCAACGGTAGGTAACTGTTTAACTTATACTCTAAAAAAAGGGGACCAAGAGTTCTCTTATAGAAGAAAGTGGACCAGATAACACGTTGAATTCTAGCTCAGCATCTGAGACGAGAGTCTTCAGGTGACAAGCTATTGAAAAACTGAAGAAATCATCATTGTAAAGATGACATATATTATAGATGTCAACAATGACTAAAGACATCGGAAAGTGGTAGTGAGAAATGTCCCCCGCCTTGTTGACTCAATGGCAACATTTCCCGCAATTGCCCACTCACCACCAGAAAGAGGTTAACTAAATGAATAATAACTTTAAGAAAACGATGGAAGCCTGCACTGGAGCTTGTCTACCCTGTACCGCCTGGAGCGGAGAAACAGAAGAGATAATCAACCAGGCAGTTGAATTTGCTGCAAAGCATGGAACAGGGCGGCCTACCGAGGTATACGTATGGAGAGAATCCATAGGTTTCCAACGGTATGGCGCTTATGTCAAAGAAGCTGGCTCGCACCAGCAAACTCTAACCGAGACGCTACACGCATCGGCTGTCGACTTTATTGTCGAGAAGGTCGAAGGCGCTGTATTCGCCCCGGACGAAGAGTTCCCTGGTGCTACCGTGCCGTTCGCAATTGAATTTGTGAACGACATGTACGCTGACGAACCCGCAGATCATGGCCGCCAGGCCATTTTCATTCTACGGGACTGGCACCGTTTCATCAACGCAAATGCTGACCACGTTGACAAACAACTGGCATGTCTGGAACGACTCTCTCAGAGTCGCGAGAAGCACATCATTGCTCTCGGAAAACCAAACTGGAACGACGAAAATGTACCTATTGAGCTTGCTCACATGATGCACCGTTGCACCTTGGACATGCCCGGCAAAGAAGAACGACAGCTGACGGCTCAAAAGTGGCGAGACCACTTGACGATCCACTCGGCTGGAAAGTTCCCCAAGCTCGAAGCAATCGACCTCCACACTCTGGAAATGATTGCAGACGCAACCGGGGGACTGACCCGTAAGCAAACTGAAAACGCTATCTGCTTGTCCATCGCGGCAACAGCTACGTTCGATGTTGATTACATCCTCAACGAGAAGAAAAATCTCGTGAAGCAAGCTGGATTCGACATTGCTCGACCCAGCTCTGGCTTTGAGCGCATCGGCGGACTCGCCCCTCTCAAGGGGTGGGCTACTCGCCTTCGAAAGAGATTCACAAAGGAAGCGTTTGATTACGGTTTCTTGAACTACCCTCGTGGTTTGCTGATGGCCGGTGTCCCCGGCTGCGGTAAGTCTGCAATTGCTAAGGCGATTGCCAACGAGTGGGGTATGAATATCGTGACGGTTGCTGCAACGGATCTGAAAGGGTCACTTGTTGGCGAATCGGAACAGAAGGTTGCGACATTGTTTGATGTCCTGAAATCTGCCGCACCCATCATCGCCTTCGTTGACGAAGCGGAAAAGCTGCTCGGTAAATCCGACGCAGTGAATGATGGTGGAGCGCACGACGCTGTCCTTGGACAGTTCTTGTCGTTTATGCAAGAAGACACTTCTGGTGTTTTCTTCGTATTCACTGCCAACAACATGGAGAAATTTGCCCCGGAACTGGTCGACAGATTCGAGGGACGATTCTTCATCGACCTACCATCTGCCCAAGAGCGAGAGGAGATTCTACGGATTCACCTGGACCTCCGAAGTCAGGGTACCGAGGAGTACGACCTTGCGGCGCTTGTGAAGGCGACGAAGGACTTCTCCGGTCGAAACATCGAGGACTCTATCAACGAGGCCATGGGTCTCGCATTTTCGGAAGATCGCCCACTAAGCCAAGGAGACTTGGTTCAAGTGTTCGGCGAAGTGATTCCGACTTCTAAGACAAAGAAGAGCGAGATTGAAACCATGCGCACGTTTGTGGAAAATGGGATGATGCGCACTGCCAACTCCTTGGACGACGTCAAATCGTCTAAGAAGGGAAGCATGCGCGAATTTGCCTGAAGTTCTTATACCCTAAGAACACTAGAGATGATACTATGTTTATCAGAGATGATATAAAAGACAAGAAACAGAAAAGAAAGCGTACGGATAACTTCCTTACTATGGCAGAAATGTGCCAAATCTTTTTGACTTGCAGATACATTAAAGACGGGAAAGGCGACGAATTTATCCCTCTCATTGAGAGAGGTAAGTTACACAAAATGCCAAAAGAAGTAGCAGACGAAATGGATGTTATTTTTCAGCTAGCAGTGAAAGAACTCGAGAAGTGGCACCAAGCCCCTGAAGAGTTCATGAAGAAGCTAGAGACTGGCGAAGTCGACCCAATCTCCGAGTTTATCGACACGACTGAGATGCGAAACGCACTCGGCAATGTCGCCATGCGCCGCCTCACGATATCGGAAGGTATACGCGGAGACGAAGCATATGAAGAAGCGAAAAAGATACTACCTGAAGTCCGAGACCAATTACATGCGTTCCTGCTGGAACTGCTGTTGGGGACTATGGGTAGGCTTGGTAACGAGATCTCTAAACGAGGTGTTCCTTTTGATAGGATCACTGAAATAATGAATCCCCGAATCCAAGCAATCAGTGATCGCGGAATCGCATATGAATCGAACTTCGACGAAGAAAAACTTGAAGAAATCAAGAAGGATCTGAAAGGCGCTGAAACTCAAAAAGTAAAGTTCGACCCCGCTTGGGGATGAAACTATACAACTAGAACCAAAATGAAAGTAAACATCATTATTGAAGATGCTGATATTGAGGCCTTGAAAACGCTGTCACTCCTCGGAGTAGACAGCATTTCGATTGAACAACTTGGGAAAGTTACGGAAGAAACTCCCCAGGAAGTTCTAGCTCAAGAAGAAACTGTCTTGGAGACTAATGACGAAAAGGAGAAAGACGTGCGCGGTCGCTACACTTGTAGCCACTGCCTATCTTCTTTCACTTCTCAGAACTCCATAAACAGTCACATGAAGCACTGTAAGAAAAAGCCAAAGGCTGTAAGTCGAAAAAAGCAAAAAGGAAGAAAGGACGAACCTTTCAACCCGTTCGCTCCAAACGCTTCAGCTAAGAGGAACAAAAGAATTGCTCCTGAGAAGCCAAAATACGTGCCTCTCGCTGACAGTGAAATCAAGGACGCAAGTATCAGTTACGTTGCTGGCAAGCCTGGCGGCGTCATTTCATCTATAGACCTAGCCGACGTACTGTTGGCTAGATCTGTCAAGAATGGATTTGGCGGCGATACAAAAGATTTGCACGCACAGCTCAATGCGAAAATTGGGAGCCACATCAAGACCATTGGTGCCGCACTGACACCATCACTATGTATAGTGATGGACATGCAGCCTGATGGTGTACAGATGTCCCTCTTTGGACCGACCCCTGGGGTCGATGAGCTAACATCTAGACTTTGAATGTAGTCTAACTAGATCCTTATGAAAATAAGATTTGAAATAGAAACTGACGACCCAGAAGAAATCCGAAAAATTTCTGAAGCCCTTGCCCGAATTAAGGCCAGCGGCACGAGTCCGATGCGAAAAATGAAGAAGAAGTTGAAGACTAGCGCTACCAAGCCGGGACTGAATAAGCCCCAGCCGAAGAACGCTAATGTGCCCCAACCAGTTACAGCAAAGCTCGCCGTAACGAAGAAAAAGAAGATCAGCGACAGGCAGTTCACTCTGCTGTGGAACCAAGCCGAGAACTACCAACAGATAATGGAAGTTACCGGAAAGAAAAGATCTTCTATTGCTAACAGAGCCACCCGGCTCCGTAAAGCAGGGGTACAACTGAAGTACTTCGGATCACCCAATGCGGGCCGACGATCAAAAAAGTGATCGTGCTTGCATACTAGATTTCGGTAGCAGAATCACCCGTACGCTCGTGCGGACCTCCTACGGCTCTGCTACCGAATCACCAGTGAACAACGAACCAAAAATTATGAGCATAGCTCCTAGCTTCAACTGCATGTTGAAGTGCGAGGGATGCTACTTAACGACGGATGTGACAAAAGAAATGCGAGACGCAACAGTGGACATGGACTACTGGGAAAGGGCAATGAACTTAGCTGTAAAACACGGCTATGAGGAACTTGCTATGACCCTCAATCCGTTTCCTGGGGCTATCGAGCAAACTATCGAACTGGCGAAAATGGCTAAGGCTGTTGGGTTCAAGTCGGTAAATGTAACTGTCACTTGGGATGAGAAGCTGGACTGGGAAAACCAGATCCGCGAACTTATTCCACACATAGATGTACTATCTGAGAGTATAGATGAAAATCGAAATACTATCATGGATAATGACTTTATACTGTCTAATCCGCATGTACACTACAACATAAACTTGCTATGGTCAGTTAAGTTCTTTGAGAAAGTTCTAGAGGGAGAAAATCTCTCTTTGGCTTTACAATCACTAGAGGTTAGGAAACCACTAGTAGATCAAGGAATAACCACTACCGTACAGCATCTTATAATGAAACCACTGAGCCTCTACGGCAATGTGGAACAATTCATGAGCGACTACGATAAAGTACTGAACACCATACCCATCGCGGGCGATGGTAAGTACCATGTCGGCGATGTTGCATTTGGAAACATGATGGGGCTAAATGATTGCCCCGGTGGCCGAATGCTAGACATTGACCCTATGGGGTTCGCTAGAAGATGCCCAGAAAACCCTAGTTCTTTCGATGCTAACAACATCGAAGATCTAGAATCGCTCCTGATCTCAGGAGCTCCTGGATGTGACGGTCCTTGTGACTGCATAGCATAAATACTAGATGAGTAACGATATGAAATCAACGATAAAAGACTTGGACGCAGCTGTAGACTACTTCGACTTCCCTCACTTCATTTGTAGCAATTTATCTACAAAGAAGCGCGGAACAGCCGGAGAACAGATATATGAAGCAAGAGACATCTTCTTCATGCGAAATCTGCTGAACAACAAATTCAAAGTAACCTACGAGGAAACTCGGCGATGGGGATTTGATGACTGCCGAAAGCAATATCGAGCAAGGCTACTGAATTCCGACGGTGTGACTCACTTAGAGTACCGCATCGATATGGGAATCAATGCTGTCGCACGAGAGATGCAAGGGCAAGCGCCGGAAACCATTGCCGACTGGATAAGTCGCTGGGATAACGGTCTTGCGTTCACAGACTACCAAGAACGAGTCGATATGCTAATCGAACGATACTGCCGGGAAAAGCATGACAAAGGCGTCAAGCTCCTGAAAGATATCAAAACTGCACAAGGAATGCTCAGTACTGCAAAGACTGAGCTCATTGCGGCCGCTGCCACTCTGTCTTCGACGAAAGTCGCAAGCATGGTGGAACAGCTAAGCGAAAACTTGTCTTTTGTGGGTCTAATGCCCGCAACTGAAGACTAAGACTACCTTGTCAACTAGAGAGAGAAACTATCCCGAGGCGAAAGCCGATGACGATAGCACACGACAACATCAAAATGTTTAGATGAAGACCTGCAATAGGTACTTCGTAAAGCAGAACCTCACTTCGCTTCATCCCTAGAGATGCCAGCGATGCTTTGGCACTGCCAGTGCATACGCACTCTTTAGGTCGCGGCAACGCGAATGAACGCAAAGTAACCTTCTACTATACTTGACAAACTACATCTAACCCTTTTTCTGTTGTCTAGAAACACAGCCGTCGTCTAACGACTGTAGCGCTACACTGATGTGAAGCTGCACCAACCAAGCTTGCGCTTGGCGGGGACGAAAAACCTGAAAGAAATCAACTGTCTTAACTTATGAGGTAGTCTTATTTGTATCCCTATGTTCCTTAATTGGACGTAGGCGACTGAACGTCACAAAGATGATAAAAATAACCCGACTCATAAGTTAACACAGTTGGTTTCTATCAGAATTTCTAGGGTGCTTAATGGTGATCTCTCACCAGAGATTATACTACCGAGGTAACACGATGACGTAACCACTCCTTATGACCTTAGATGGTCAGTAGGAGGCAAACACGGTAATAAAGAGTGGTGTTAATGGATACTGAATTCCTGTACATGCATGCTCTCCTCCGTTAAGAGGAGGCTCGCAGTACCCCTTTGAATGAGTTCGTGATGTTGTCCAACAACGTCCGCACTAGTGCAGAGGTAAGGATAAAATCCACAAACCACGACATAAACATAACAAGTGCTAGATCGTTTTAATGTCCCGACCGAAGACATGGCGCACGGAACATTCGTTCCCTTGCTACCATGAACTAAGAGAAGTGCAGTAAACAATCAAATAGTCACAGGAAACCTGTAGGTTCAGCTTACAGACAGACATGACCATTCGAGTGTTTCTACACTAAACCGAGGCACACTAAAACGAAGACGCACTGTTTTGTTTGAACGACTAAACCGCAAGAGCCTCTGTACGCTAAGTACTAGAGTGGATGATGTGATCTCACCAGATGTTTGAAATAAAAATCGAACCCGATGAAAAAGGATGGCTGCTGAAGTGGAGTTCCCGATACTATGATAAAGATGGTGTCGCGCAACTCTTAGAAGGAGAAATGCTGCACGAAGGATGGGAAGGAGCTACAGAGCACCTAAACAAGCTCATGAAGAGCAACGATCCCGCCCAAATGAAGCTAAACAGCTGGAGGCCTTCTGAATGACTAGCAAGGCTGCGGAATCAGCACTGCAAATCAGTCTGAGTCGGATCGAGAAAAAACTCGACAGAATTGCAGACACTTTGGAGCAATTCGGAAAATTTGTTCTGGAAGTTACCCCTGATGCCGCAATCGCGGACACAGTGAAGCTACAGAAGGAACTTGAGTCTATCGAATAGACACTAGATGAATAAACCAAATTATGAAATCATTGAGCGAGATAATGTTAAATTACTCGTGCTAGAGGGAATAGCTTCCCAGATGTTTGTCGTCGGCCTGCATGCCCCTGAAAGATGGGGTCATCGTGTGCTAAGTAGCTCCGATTTTGGAGCCCTACTACAAATCGACACACTGCCGGGAAAAATTCGTGTAGAATTGACGGGCGCTCATGGGAGCTGCTCGATGACTGTACACGACGACTCCCAACTGAAGAAGCTAAGATCTACTAGGTTGACTGGTTACCTCTCACAGAGGGCTATGTCAACACCTGATGGTTATTGGCCGAGTCACTACCCCCTTGAGGACTATGTGCATTCTCGCAGCTTAGCTGACGCTGCTGTGATTATGTGGTCAGACCGCTTCGCACGATTGTGCGGGCCGATGATAGAAATTCCGATTGGGGTGAATTCTACCGACGAAACCCGTTGGTCGAGAAAAAAACCAAAGCCCAGCAGGCTCGAAATGAGTTCTGCTGTTAGAATTGCCACCACTCCCGAATTATTCAGAAGTCTTCTGAATGCTTCGGCTAAGGGTGGGCTTTTCTGTGTCGCTGCTGATCGAGGAAGGTATGCCGTGTTTAACGGCGAACATCCCTCCAGCATAGACAAATTTCCAAAACTAAGAAAGAAGTATAAGATATCTTCTGTAGTTGACGGAGAGGGCTCTGCTGGCACATACTACAAGATCCTCTACGATACACTGTATCGGAGAAAACAAGGATGTCTAGGTATGCTAACAACACTGGAACGACTCCTCCTCCACGAAGGGGAAGAGGCTCCAGAGTTTTCCTTCGGACTGTCTACTGACAATAGACTGTTCGTTGAACTGAGCACCAATACATGGAGCTACAGAATATGCTTTAACAATCTATATGGTGTCCCAAAATTGCAAGAACTACCCGAACTTACTGTTATGGGTCACTCTCGTAAGCAAGTGGAACCTAATGTTGAGGCGAGTATCAAAGTGCTGACGTTGCTCTCTTCTGATGAAGAAGCAATTGTCAGCCAATGGAAAACTTCGTCCGATAACTATCGTGACGCGAGAAATGTCGAAAGAACCGAGAATCGAAAACTTATGTTTACCGATCACGTCTTAGTTCTGGCGATGTCAGGAAGGGGCCCGAGTGATGAAGAACTAGATCTTCTCAGACGGCTTTGACTACTAGATGATGTATCAATGGATAACATATGGGTGGAAACGCCCGTATCCGAGAAAAACTAACAAACTGATGACTGCAGTAGAAACCGCAATGCTAGAAGAAGCTGAAGCGGTCAAGGAGACCTTGATTGTGTCCCTGATAGACTGCGGTATCCTGAATAAAACGGAAAATGAACTAGTGCTGGCACTCACGCCATCACAGCGCAAATGTGTGAACAAAGCTCGAAGATGTCTAGTTAAAATGCTAACAGACTCTCACGAGCCTTTTTTGCAGAAGCGCTTTGGTTTACCTGAACCAGAAACACTTCGAGCCACCCTTACTGCGGTGGGGGAAGTGTTGAGATGAGAGATATGACTCCACCGGGTGAGCGCACTGCGCGCACTAAGGTGGATAGGTCTTCCTCTCTTTCTGGTAACGCGATCAAGTCCGATCTGGCCACACCGGCCTATAGAAGCCAAGTTCTAACTCCCGCAGAATTTTTCAGGAACCCACCCGAGCGATTCATTTCGCTCCCCAATAAACGATACTATGTAGAGTGCTCCCTGGTAAGTAACAGGAAGACATTTGTGACGTATCTATGTACGTTGGGATCCAACTCTGACAGCGATGCTGTTAGTATGGTGGTGTACATCTACAAGGAAAGGTGCCGACACATGGCCACTATGGCTACTATGTATGGTGATGGAACAGATTACTACTGGCAAGTTATGCCGGGTAATCCGCGACTGTCCCAACGACAAATTGTGCGGGAAGATATGGGCGACTGGTCCATTATGCCCTTTCAACGACACTTTGGATTCTCTGTCTATTCGACCGAGATCCTGTGATGTCACTAGAGGTAACAACATGAGTACGAAAGGAAAATTTGCTGTGATTACTGGATTGTGGAGACGACGAAAGAACAATGGAAATGAGGTGTACTACTACGGGAAACCGAAGCTCACCGAACCCCTTGTCATCAACCCTGGTGACGAGATCTACATTTTCTCGACGTCGGCTCGCAATGCGTCTGGCGGCGACCCTGCAATGTATTGCAAGGTTAAGCGCAAGACGGAAACCACGGACGCTGAGTGAAGATCTACGGGTCTCTCACCGATGCGTTCTACTAGATGAAAAGAACAAAAAAAGCAATTATGGAACGGTTCATGGACGCTAGTCGTCCTGGGCCTAACGCGGGTTTCAGAGAATATGTCTCGACCTGCATCTATGTCAATCCATACGGAGGTGACATAGTGCCGGAGGGACTAGAACCCTCTCAGAAACACTGTGTACCACATGCCGAGCTGGCCTCGTTGAGGACACGAATGCTCGCAGCAAGATGCTTAAGCAACCCCCTATGTTCCCTCGCTACTATGGTGGGGGGATACCTGTCTGGAATACCATTAAATTCTAGAAATTTGGGGCGAGCGAGGTTCAATTTTTTCAAAGAACAAGTGCGGTTAGAGCAATGCGGAGAAAACTCTGTTCTGCTCACCGCCTTCTATAGTCTACGACTTGGACGACAAAATGGGAATAATGCTGTAATAAATACAGACACGATGACGATACGCGATTTACTAAACAAGGTAAACGATTTCGATACGGGTAGTTTTTCTACCTACTATAGAACTGACACCGTACTTAGCTTCGAAGAGCTAGATCGGTTATTTTTCGATATAGAAGATCATAGAGAAAAAGTTCAGTCGGCAGTACAACAAGATATGTACCGACTGTTCAACTCCCGCAATGTTGACCAATTCTTTGGCAGCCTAGAACGTATATTACGTACGGCTATGCCATACACAGAATTCTATCAAAGAGAAATCACGCACAGGCCTGAACTGCTAAGTACAGACACAGAAACGATAGATACCGTTTGTGTTTTGGATGGTAGTTTGTGTTCCGGAATCATTCGGAACTTTTCCTCGCTAGAGGAAGCTGACAGTGCAACTATAGACCCTGAAAAAATAGAACGAATGAAAATTAGAACTGAGGAAGAACCACTAGACTGGAACCTTCCTGTGAGTAACCAAGCTCCCCTGCAGTTAGAGAATGGGATATCATTACAGCGTCTCTCTGTAGACGTGAGGGCCGACGGATCTGGAAGTAAACTTTCAGACTACTTGGTCGACTCGATGATATGCATTCCTGCCCCAATCCAGATAATTGGACTTGGGACCCACGGAGCGACTATCACCGTTGATAAGGGCACTTACATGCCCTTTGCGACTGATTGTCCGCCTGATCTCTACCCTGGATTCACTCTATACGTGGCCCATAAACAATGGGCGATGAATTCAATGAGTGATGTACGCGTGAGAATGGTGATCAATAAATACTCTAGTGTGACGCACTCCGTCACCGATGACGACAATGGGCTAACGCCTCACATAGCCGTGCGACCTTTGGAATTTATCCAAAGCGAACCTGCTACGATGACGTCGGCTAACAGAGAAAAAAGAGACATCTAATTTACTAGCATGAGTTATAAATGCAATATATGCGGGCAAGTGATGAAAACTATCGGCGGTCTAAACCTTCACAATAAGGTTAGACATTCCGATGGGGCCATCGTTGCTCCGTCTAAAGACCCTCCACCTACTGTGGAGAAAAAGCCCGTCGACAAGCCTAAGACCAAAGTGTCCAAGGCAAAGACGGTCGACCAAATCAAAAAAGAAAAGCGAGAGCTATACGCTCGTGTCAAGAAAGCCTTCAAGCAGAAGGCCACGGGAGTGGACAATAACGCTAGTGTAACCAGGGCCCAGTTGAAGAAGATCTTCCCTGCGGAAATGGAAACACTACTGGTGGGGCACAACAGCCCAGCCAATGTCCACAAGTTCTTGGAAGCTCGATACAAGGCTATCGTTTTAACGAACGCAGCCGGATGGAGTCGAGTGACTTTGAAAGGTAAAACAACAAGAATCACTTGGAAAGAAGGATCGAAGCCCAACGGAAAATACTCTGTTGGCTTCCCAATACTGTCCAAAAAGTGATCACTAGAACGGCTCTTAGCGGCCATCGGAGTCGAGGAGACTGACCACTGGCGAAAGCCTCACTACTTGTAGAAAGCCCTAGTATGGGAATCACTTCTACAAGGAAACGTGTATTTGAGCCCACTATAGTGGGTTGTCAAAAGTATATAAAGCACACGGGAGGAAACTACTATAGCTCGTCTCGGTATTCACCGGGGGGACTATGACACCCGCTGTGCTGGCTGGAAGTGCGGCTAAGCGCATGAAGAAAAAGATCTAGATGATCCGATGAAACCCTGGTATGGGTGTAGGAGATAGATCGCCAGATGAGTGAAAACAAATCAGAAGAAGGATATGTTATCGAAGGAAACACCGACATCGCGACAAAGGGCCACTTGGTCATTTACTCCGTTAAAGGAGGTCGTGTCGGCTACTCCTCGTTTGCAGAAGAAGCCAGACGCTTGGGACTATCTCAAGCGTTCGTGCCACCTATCCGTAGCCTGAAAAACGCGTTCGCTGTTGCAAGAAGAAACCTAATTGGTTTGTCTTTGCCGTCCTTAGAGATGGTAGAGGGTTGGGACGGCGTCGTGGATCGAGAACTGAATGTGGTCTCCCTGAGAAAGGGAAATGAATACGCAGTGCAGATCAAATCTACGGGTAGATCTAGAGGGAAGAACCACGTCACAACACAAAATGTGATGAGACTGGAATTTTCCCCAGAAGACAGCTTTGAACCAGAAGCTTGGCGAGAACAATATCTCGCCGCTGCCTGGGAGGGACGTGAGTCTCTTGAAGCGTGGAACGAAGCGGAACGAACCGGCGAGATACGCCAATGTATCGCTGTGACCCCTTACTGGGAAGAAGACCAACTTGACCCCATACTATATGGGCGAGTGGTCGGTATTCTCATGCAAGAGTTCACGGACGTTGCCACGAGCATTGATCAAAAGATGCTCCGTGACAAGATCGTCAGTGTTCTCCAAAATGAACTGGGTGCCCTACCG
>UEXM01001408.1_pt1 | contig 20537 bp, 22 predicted proteins | sample 1796661 | NCBI WGS metagenome assembly UEXM01 (sample SAMEA4772469, study PRJEB27181) | metagenome | reverse complement strand
ACGTTAGTATATACAGACAAACACACAGATCAGGAAATATCACTGTTAACCACTTTACATATATACTGGTTTACATGTACATAGGGCCGATGTGGACCTATTATATGTGGAACATTGTCCCGTTTTAGTCACGATATGTGGGATAATATCCCTATTATTGACACACTGTACGATTAAGGGTTGACATGTTTTATAGAATGTGTAAAACTATATATGTTGGGTGTTGGGTAGGGTCACTTACAGTGATACACGTACAGTGATACAGTTAAATGTATATATACTTATCTATTAATTATATTTAACTATATAAACATATAAGTAAACACGTACAGTGAATACACTTAAATGTACTAATACGTAAGTGAAATCTGCCTTTAGGCGAGAAACTTGTAATTAAGTATTGACAATGGCAAAGAAATCAGTAAAACTATATACAGACAATGTTTTGGAAGAGTTCTATAAACATGTATTAGATGGTAACTTAGATAAGTTGCACATTCCTCATAGTGATGTATTTTATGTAAAGACTGCAGTGGATGCCCACTACGGTAAATCATTTACGTTAGAGCACGTAGAGTGGGCTATGCGTATGGAAGGTTGGACAGACGGACATGACGGTTGAATACAGAGGTGAGACATTCAGTGGGTACAACAAACCCAAGCGTACACCTAAACATCCTACCAAATCTCACGTAGTACTCGCTAAGGAAGGTACTACCATTAAGATGATACGCTTTGGTGAGCAAGGTGCAAGTACTGCAGGTAAGCCTAAAGCAGGTGAATCAGATAAGATGAAAAAGAAACGTGCAAGTTTTAAGGCACGTCATGCGAAGAACATTAAGCGTGGTAAGTTAAGTGCAGCTTACTGGGCAGATAAAGTAAAATGGTAAAGGATTACTAAAATGGGTGTATTGACAACCGCCGCAAAGGCATCTGCAAAAGCTAAGAAAGCTGCAGAAAAAGCTAAGAAAGCAGCAGAAAAAGCTAAGGCTGCAGAGAAAGCTAGGCTACAAAAAATTAAAGATGCCAAAAGCAAGGCTAAAAAAGCCGCAGCCTCTATTAATGATGCAGCAAATGAAGTTGCTGGTAGCCGTGAGCGTAGTGGCTTTACAGGCAATGCAGAAAAAGATATTGAGCAGGGTAAAGCTGGTAAGGTTCAGTCCGGTAAAAAGGCAGTCGTTTCTTTTATGGATCAAGAAACAAGTAATAAAAATCGTGTCAGCCGTAACAAACGTGTAGCCTCCCTTGAAACTAAAAAAGAAAAAGGTACTATTACCGCAGAGGAAAGAAAAGAACTTACCCGTTTAAATAAACAGTCTAGTGATCAAGATAAATCTCGTGCATCAAAAGCTGCAAGTACAGCTAGTTCTAACGTACGTAAAGGTAGGGGTGTTAGCCTAGCAGGAGAAGGTGGTAAAACTTACAAAGTTGGTGAGGTAAAAAAACAGCCTAGTGGTCAAATGATTGGTGACACTAAAAACGGAATTAACAGGGTTACAGGTGAAATGTACGGAAATCCTACACCCAATCAGGTAGCTATGGCAATACGTGATCTTGAGGCTCGTACTAATCTTAGCGCAGAAGCAAAGCGTAATTTAGCTAAACTTAAACGTATGAGTAAACAAGACAAGCAAGACGCAACTTTGCGTAGAATGGAAAGACGTATGAAAGATACAGGTACAGATAAATCTGGTAGACCCATGAAAAAAGGTGGCATGGCTAAACGTAAAAACTACAAAGATGGTGGGTACGCTAACTGTGGTGCATCTATGAAACCTACACAGGGTAAGAAATAATATGGCACCTAAATTTAAAACATGTAAGGGGTGTCCTACCCCTCTTAAATGTAAGGCAGTAGGAAAATGTCTTGGGAAGAAGAGGAAATGAACTTTTTAGATTATAAAGAATCCTTGGAAGAGCATGGCTATCTTGTAACGGAAGAAGGTGTAACTACACGTATGGGTGATGTGCTTGCAGCAAATGATCCCTACGGTTCGTATTGGTGTTCAGACGGTAAAGTACAAGAGCTTTTGTCTGAGCCACTAAAAGTACGAGCACGTACAGCCAAAGGTCATTTTGTAAAAGATGATCCAGCTACACCTGAAAATGAAGCATGGACTACTAAGGTAAATAAAAAAGTTAGCTCAAAAAAGAAAGCTGATTAATGTCTTTAGTCAATCAAGGTAAACCTTCACGTATGCGATCTGTGTACGGTCACAATAGTGGCACCGCTACAGAGGTTGTATATACGTGCCCTCCTAACTGTGTAGCTGAAGTTACCTTTATTCACATAGTTAATGGTGGTGGAAGTACAAACTCTGTAGATTTAGAGTGGTACGTAGCTGCCGATAACTACACATCACACTTCCTTTCAGGTAAGAGTTTAGGTTCAGGTGACTATATTACTTTTACTAACATTGACTTAATACTACAAGCAGGTGACAAAATACAAAACGTCCCTGTTTCCGCTGGGCATATCGACACTATCCTTACTGTAACGGAAACTTTTATCCCTGTCGGCTAATGCATAACGGGGTTGCATTATTGTCTGTAGTGTGGTATAACTAAATATGGTATAACTTCCTTATACTCTAAAAAAGAGTACGTTCATGAAACAAGGAGTTATAAACATGAAATGGTTAATCAATTGGTTTGAAGCAATCGCAGTAGCACAACAACGCCGTGCAGATTATTGGTTGCTTCGCAATATGTCCGACAAAGAGCTAAAAGATATAGGAATTTCTCGTGGCGAAATTACCCAAAAAGTCTTCAACGGTTAATGCGGCTGGTAATTATACTAAGCCTACTATGCGTAAGCGTCTTGTTGCCTCCGTTAAAGCTGGTGGCAAAGGTGGAAAGCCCGGACAGTGGAGCGCACGTAAGGCACAAATGGTTGCAAAGCAATATAAAGCAAAAGGTGGGGGCTATAAGTAATGGCCCTCTCCAAATCACAACGTAGTCTAAATAAATGGACAAAGCAAGATTGGAGAACCAAAAGTGGTAAACCTTCTACACAAGGTCCAAAAGCTACTGGAGAGCGTTATCTTCCAGCTAAAGCTATTAAAGCTATGTCTAGTGGAGAGTACGCAGCAAGTACGGCAAAGAAAAGAAAAGATACTCAAGCTGGTAAACAGTTTTCTAAGCAGCCTAAAGCTGCAGCTAAAACGTCTAAAAGATTTCGGAGGACGTAGTGGCTAAGACTGTACTAGATGATTGGAAAGTACTACCACGGTTAATGATGCTTGCGGTTACTGTACTGACGTATCAAGCGGTACATTGGTTTATGTCACTACCTGACCCCAGTGTAGCCCAGTCAGGGCTTGTATCGGTTTGTATGGGTGCTTTGACGGGTTGCTTTGGTATCTGGATGGGTAAAGAATCTAAAACAAGTGTAACCTCTACTGGAACTACATCAAAGGTAGAGTACGAGGTAGGTAGATGATAGGTCAAATCATAGGCGCAGTAGGTGGACTTGCTTCATCTTATCTTGACGGTAAGGTGGCAGTACAGAAAGCCAATGCAGAAATCCGTGTTAAGCAAGCTACTGGTGAGCTTGACTGGGATATTGCTGCAATGAACAGTACTCAGAATAGTTGGAAGGACGAGTGGATTACTTTACTTTTTAGTATCCCTCTTATCTTAGCATTCTGTGGTGAGTGGGGTAACTCCATTGTACAGGCTGGGTTTACTGCCTTAGAGACTATGCCTACATGGTATCAGTATTCATTGGGTGGTATCGTTAGTGCAAGCATAGGAATGAGATCAGTATCTAAATTTTTTACAGGGAAGAAATAAAATATGCCAGTACCATTAATTGCAGCAGCAGCATCTGTCGTAGCACGTTATATTGCAAAAAAAGGATTGCAAGCCGCCACAAAAAAGTTTACTAAGAAGGCTATAGCGGAGGGTAAAAAACATGCCAAAGATATGGTCACTAAACCTAACGCAGGCCAAACTCAAGTTAAAGCCGCTACAAAGGGGCAACGTGCGTATCGCTCCGGTACTCGTGTTGCTGCAGGTGTAGGAGCCACTGCAGGTGCTGCAGGTGGTGTAGTAGCGATGAAGAACAAAGTAAAAGACATGAAAGCCAAACTTAAAACAGCAAAGACTGAAATGGAACGTGCTAAAACGCAAACAGCCATTGAAAAAACATTGGCTAAAATTATGTTAGAAGAACAAAAATTAAAACCGACTGCACAAGCACCTAAAAAATCACCTCGACCTAAAGCAAGGCCACAAAAATGACATTTAAACTATCTAACCGTAGCCTAGCTAAGATGGAAGGCGTAGATGAAAGCCTTGTAGCCGTAGTCAAACGTGCCATTGAGCTTACTAAAGTAGACTTTGGAGTTATCTATGGTCTACGTACAGTAGAAGAGCAAAAGAAGCTTGTAGCTGCTGGTAAGTCTCAGACTATGAAGTCTAAGCACCTAGAGGGCCGTGCAGTAGACCTCATGGCTTATGTGGACGGTAAGGGCGTATGGGAACTGAATGTCTATGATGACCTTTGTGACGCAATGAAAGAGGCAGCTAAAGAGCTTGGTGTAGCTATCAAGTGGGGTGCAGCTTGGTCAGAGGGTGACATTCGTACTTATGCAGGTACAGCTGAAGATGCAATGATGGCATACGTAGACTTACGCCGTAGTCAGGGGCGCAGACCCTTTATTGATGGCCCACACTTTGAATTGATGTAAAGGAAGTATTATGGCTCGTGAGTTAACAGAACGTCAACAAAAATTCTTAGCTGTCCTTATGGATGAAGCAGGTGGTGACATTACCGCCGCTAAAATGTTGGCGGGTTACTCAGCTAATACTTCTAACACTGAAGTTACTAACAGTCTTAAAGAAGAGATTATTGATGTAACTCACAGCTTCCTTGCACGTAATGCCCCTAAAGCTGCAATGGCTATGGTAGGTGCATTATACGATCCTACAGAGCTAGGTATTCGTGATAAGATGCAGGCAGCTAAAGAACTACTTGATCGTACAGGTTTGGTTAAGACTGAAAAGGTACAAGTAGAAGCAAAGGGTGGTGTTATGTTAATGCCAGCTAAGAACCCACAGGATGATGATGACTAAAAAAGTAGGTACGTGGAAACTTCCACAACCAACCGACCTCAAAGAAGATAACGTATGGGTATCTATCCCACGTGTAGCAAGAACAATTCCTTTTGGATACGAAATTGATCCAGAGGACACAGGAATCCTCTTGCCAATTGACCACGAACTTGATATGCTTGAGCAAGCAAAGAAATACATTAAACAGTATTCATATCGGGAAGTGGCGAACTGGCTTACTACAAATACAGGTAGGTCTATATCGCACGTAGGGTTAAAGAAACGGTTGGACAATGAGCGACAAAGAAAAAACAAAGCTGGAAGCCTACGCAAATGGGCAGACTATGCGAAAAAGGCAATCGCCAAAGCGGAAGAAATCGAAAACAACCGCACAGGGGCCAAAGAAAACGGCAGCGAAGGCGAAGCAGCCTGATCCTACAGTAATATTAAACGAGTTTACAAGTAAGGTTGAAGAAAACCACAACGTAATCTTTAAACCTAACGCTGGCCCACAGACGGACTTCCTTGCATCAAGTGAACGTGAGGTTTTGTACGGTGGCAGTGCTGGTGGAGGTAAGAGCTACGCCATGTTGGCAGACCCTCTACGATATATGGGTGTTCCAGCGTTTGCGGGTGTACTGTTACGACATACTACGGAAGAACTTAGGGAACTAATAACTAAATCACAAGAGATGTACCCTAAAATTTGGCCCGGTATTAAGTGGTCAGAACGTAAGATGACTTGGACTGCACCCTCTGGTGCTACATTGTGGTTAAGCTACCTAGATAAAGACCAAGACGTTACACGTTATCAGGGTTTGGCATTTAGTTGGATTGGGTTTGACGAACTTACACAGTGGGCCACACCTTATGCATGGAATTATATGCGCTCACGTTTACGTACTGCAGACCCTTCATTACCACTCTCTATGAGAGCTACCACTAACCCCGGCGGTAGGGGACATCATTGGGTTAAGAAGATGTTTATTGATCCTGCCCCTGCAGGAAAGTCTTTTATAGCTACCGACATTGACACAGGCGAAGAATTAAAGTATCCTGCAGGTCATCAAAAAGCAGGTAAGCCTTTATTTAAACGTAGGTTTATACCTGCACGATTATCGGACAATCCATATTTATCGGAGCAAGGTGACTACGAAGCAATGCTTCTTTCTTTGCCTGAACAACAACGTAAGCAATTGTTGGAAGGTGATTGGGATATTAAAGAAGGTGCAGCCTTTACGGAGTTTGATAGAAACGTACACGTAGTAGAACCGTTTGATATACCAAGTAATTGGATAAAGTTTAGGGCTTGTGATTATGGTTACGGAAGTTATTCTGGCGTTGTGTGGTTCGCTGTATCCCCTAGTGAACAACTTATTGTTTACCGTGAGCTATATGTAAGTAAAGTACTTGCGGTTGATCTTGCCGATATGGTTATGGAACTTGAAGCAGGTGATGGTGGTATAAAATACGGGGTATTGGATAGTTCTTTGTGGCACAAACGGGGTGATACAGGTCCAAGTCTTGCAGAACAAATGGTACAAAGAGGGTGTAGATGGCGTCCCTCTGATCGTTCTAAAGGATCACGTGTAGCAGGTAAGAACGAAGTACACAGACGTTTACAGGTTGATGAGTATACAGACGAGCCACGTCTAGTATTTTTTAACAATTGTACTAACTTAATTTCACAGTTACCTGCTTTGCCTATTGATAAAAGAAACCCAGAAGATATTGACACACACGCAGAAGATCACTTGTATGATGCGCTAAGATATGGTATTATGTCGAGACCACGGTTTAGTGTATTTGACTTTGATTCAAGTAACACGCAGTACGGTAGAATGCAAGTAGCGGATTCTACGTTTGGTTATTAAGGAAAGATAAATGGCAGAAGAGAATGAAGGCTTCATCGAAGATGACGCAATTGCATTGGCAGATAGCGAAGACTCATCTATTGACGATGTAGACTCCTCTAAAATTATTCCATTTATTATGGAAAAGTATAATCGTGCCGATGACTATCGTCAGCAAGATGAGCAGCGTTGGTTGCGTTCTTACCGTAACTATCGTGGCCTGTATAGCCCGGACGTACAGTTTACTGAAGCTGAAAAGTCTCGTGTATTTATTAAAGTAACTAAGACTAAAACCCTTGCTGCATACGGTCAGATTGTAGACGTATTGTTTGCTGCCCAAAAGTTTCCACTGTCCGTTGACCCTACCGAATTACCAGAGGGTGTAGTTGCGGATGTAAACTTTGATCCTAAAGAACCTGAACAGTTACGTGAGTCAGAACTTAATGAGCCTGTGAGTCCTTATGGCTATCCCGGCGATGATCGTGACTTACCTGCAGGGGCTACATCTAAAACATTAACTGAGAGTTTAGGTCCACTAAAGAATAAGTTTGAGGGCGTAGAAGGTGTACGTGAAGGTACAGGTAAAACCCCTACAGCTATTACGTTTAGTCCTGCAATGATTGCAGCTAAAATGATGCAAAAGAAAATTCATGATCAGTTAGAAGAGTCCGGTGCAAGTAAACATTTACGTAGTACGGCATTTGAAATGGCTCTATTTGGTACTGGTGTAATGAAGGGTCCATTTGCCGTAGACAAAGAGTACCCAAGCTGGAATGAAGCAGGTGAATATACGCCTACAATTAAAACTATTCCACAAGTATCTCACGTATCTGTATGGAACTTTTATCCCGATCCAGATGCTACTAACATGGATGAGGCTCAGTACGTAATTGAACGGCACAAGATGTCTCGCAGTCAAATGCGTAACCTAAAACGCAGACCATTTTTCCGTGGTAATGTAATTGATGAAGCAATTCAACTTGGTGAAAACTACACTAAAGAATACTGGGAAGATGATCTATCAGACTACTCACCTGATCATGGCGTAGAACGCTTTGAGGTGCTAGAGTACTGGGGTATGGTAGACGTTGAAATGCTACTTGATCAAGGTGTAGACATTCCAGATGAATTATCGGAAGTAGATGAACTACAGGCAAATGTATGGATTTGTAACGGTAAACTACTTCGTATGGTTCTTAATCCGTTTAAACCTGCTCGTATTCCTTACATGGCTGCACCGTATGAGTTAAATCCTTACTCATTCTTTGGTGTCGGTATTGCCGAAAACATGGACGATACGCAAACACTTATGAATGGCTTTATGCGTATGGCGGTAGATAATGCTGTACTATCAGGTAACCTTATCTTAGAGGTAGACGAAACTAACCTTGTACCGGGACAGGATATGTCTGTGTATCCCGGTAAAGTGTTTCGGCGTCAAGGTGGCGCACCCGGACAGGCTATCTTCGGTACTAAGTTTCCCAATGTATCTGGAGAAAACTTGCAGCTATTTGATAAGGCACGTGTGCTTGCGGATGAAAGTACAGGCTTCCCTTCTTTTGCGCACGGACAAACAGGTGTATCAGGTGTAGGGCGAACAGCATCCGGTATTTCAATGCTTATGGGTGCCGCACAAGGTGGTATTAAAAGTGTTATCAAGAATGTAGATGATTATCTACTGCGTCCTCTTGGTGAAGGTCTGTTCCGTTTCAATATGCAGTTTGACTTTGATCCTAAGATTAAAGGTGACTTGGAAGTTAAGGCACGTGGAACTGAAAGCCTTATGGCTAATGAAGTACGTAGCCAACGTCTTATGCAGTTTATGCAAATTTCTTCTAGCCCTGCACTTGCACCTTTTGCAAAATTCCAGTATATTATACGTGAGATTGCAAAGTCTCTTGAACTAGACCCAGACAAAGTTACCAATAACATGGATGAAGCTGCAATTCAAGCTGAACTTATGAAGGGTTTTCAACAACCAGCCGAAGGTCAAGGAGCACCAGCAGGTGCAAATCCAGCAGACCCAACGGGTGCGGGTGGCGGTAATATTGGCACAGGTCAAGTACCAACACCGCAAGAACAAGGATTTAGTGGAAATGCAGAAGGACAGGGAGCACCTCAACAAGCTCAAGCCGCTGGTCAACAACCACCAGCAGTGGGGTGACTTTAGCGAGTACTTAGACTTTGTTATAGCACAACAACATCGTGCAATGGAGCAGTCGGATAATATAGTTGCGGTGCATAGAGCACAGGGTGCAATTTACCAACTTCGTAGATTAAAATTACTTAGAGATGAAGTGTTAAAAAATGGCTGATGTAGGTAAAAAGACAGGTAAACAAACACAAGCAGGTAGAGATGTTTATGAAACTACCGAAGGTGAAATGGTATCTGAAAAATCTACAACTATAGAGTATAGAGGTAAGTGGATTAATATCCCTACTATACACGGCGGTAAGCAATACTCCGAAAATGAATTAGTAGAAATGTTAAACAAAGATTTAATAGAGCCTACTAGTGTGCATAATGAATTAGAAGAAGCTATTGAGGCTGCGCAAAGTCGTAGTAATTCTCTTGAGTTTAATAAAGGTGGAACTACTATGAAAGATCAAATGGAACTTTTTGAAGATGGCGGTCTCAAGGATGAGGGTGGCATGGTCGATGAAGAGTCTGGCAACGAAGTTCCTGTAGGCGGTACACGTAAAGGTGTTCGTGATGATATTCCAGCTAATATTAGTGAAGGAGAGTTTATTTTTCCAGAAGATGTAACTCGCTACATTGGCCTTGATAAACTTATGCAGCTACGCCAAGAAGCTAAGATGGGTTTAAAGCGCATGGAAGCTATGGGTCAAATGGGCAATAGCGATGAAGCCACTATAGACGATGACCTTCCTTTTGGTATGGCTGATCTTATTATTGTAGGTGCGGGACCAGAAGATAGTGAAGAACTTAATATGGCTGAAGGTGGGCTTACTACTACAGCCACAGGTTCTGGCAGAACTGTTGCGCAAACTGTACCTACTCAAACTACTCCTGTAACTACAGGGCAAACAATTACACGTAGACTTACACCTGAACCTACAGCGGTAACTAATGCCCCGGTTAACTTTAAAAAACTTATGGGTGACGCATCTATTGAGTACAAAGAATATCGTAACGCTGCAGGTGAATCTATGATGATTCCTATTGTGGGTGGTGTTCCACAGTTTCCTGTACCGGAAGGATACACACTCTATACAGGCACAGATGCCGTAGAAAATACTAACACTACTGCAGGTGCAATTGTACGTGCAGCAAATACTGCTACTGCTGAAGCTAGGGCAGCTTCGATGGGTAGTGATAATGATACTCCTCCCCCAATGCCTACAGCAAAAGCTATTAACTGGTCAGGTTTATCTACTAAAGAATTAATAGAGCGTTCTGCCGAACTAACAGGGACAGGTAGTACAATTGCTAAAGGTGCTATGGCTTTCTTAGGGCCAATAGGTGCTATTGGTTACGCCATGATGCGACATCAAGAAAAGAAAGTTGCCGCAGAAATTGCTAGTCGTTTAGCTAAAGGTGGATTAACTGCGACACAAAAAAAGAGTCTAACTGAATTACAAGAAAAATTAGCACCAGCTAAAGTTACTACCCTTTTTGGAAAAGTCATTGAGTTTGTAGGTAGTGCACTTGGATTAACAGGTACTGATGTAGAGGCAGCTAAGAAGAATACAGGAGCATTGGAAAAAACCTCAGACTTACCTGTAGCTGGCACTACAGCTGCGCCAATACGAACTGAGATGAAAGTAATAACAGACGCAACTGCAATGGTTCCTGAACTAGGTGAAATTGGTCCTATTAGTAGCGTGTCTACTGCCAATATGGCTGCAGATTTAGCAAAGGAAGGCAGTGCTTACGACCAATCTGTAGAAGCAGCTACTTCACTATACAGAAATATGTTAATGGGTAAACCTTTGCCTAGTGGATTAACTGAAGAAAGAGTTACTAATAATATTATTGAAAAACTAGGTGTTGATGCTTTACGTGAAATTCAGTCTAGTGTACGCCCGGATATGGTAAGTCCCTACGACTTACAACTTCCAAATGCTGCGTTACAGAATGTAGATAGAGAACTCTACAGGATGCCGCAAGAAGAACGAGAAAGATTTGAGCGTTTAAAGTTATCTGAGCCGGGAAGTCAGATGACAACGGAAGAACAAATTCAAAAACGTAAAGACTTAGCATCTAATTATCAAATACCTCAAATTCAACTTGATCCTCGTAGTCCTACTGTTGATCAACCACCAATTGCTCCTATTGGAGCTACACCTACAGCATTTACTGATCAACCTCCTATATCTGGTCCTTTACAATATGATATGTTTGGTAATCAAAAATCAAGTATTGCCTCACGTAAAGAAGCAGATAAAAAGTTACTTGATTCTTCTGAAGATGCAAATACAAAAGTTCTTTTTGATCAAGTGGAAAAACTACTTAGCGAAGGAAGTCAACGTGAGCCACTTTCTGACGTTGACCCTAATTTACAATTAGAGTCAGCGCCTTCTTTTGCTCCTAAACTAAGTGCTGTACCTCAGTCTACATCACAGCCTTCTGGACCTTTTTTAAACATACCTCGAAATTTAGGTAGAGGAACTACCTTAGAAGAAGCTCAATTAGCAGCTATGGAAAAAGGATATGTTCCACCACCCAATGTAGATGTAGTGCCACAAGCCAAACCAGCTACTATTTCTCAACCTGTTATCTCAGAACAAACAGACCCTAATCAATTTAGAGTCGGTACAGCTGGTACAAATGTGGATACTAGTACCCTTGCTGGTATTAGTGCCGCTTCAGGTCCAGATGCTTTTGACCCTAGAAATTTGGGTGGCTCAGAGGGTTATGGTAGTATTGCTCAACAAACACAACAGGCGTTTGATACAAGTGTATATACACAACCATCTAGTATGTCCTTGCCTACGCCTTCTGTAGATACAAGCGTATATACTCAACCGTCTAGTATGTCACTAACACCCCCAACTACACCAAGAACTTTTGACGAAGAATTTGCGGCACAACGCAAAGCAGGTGCAAAAGAGTTTAGCTACGACAGAGATGGCGATGGTAAAACAGAAAGATATACTACGCAAACTGCTGAAGAAGCTGCACCTGCAGGTACTAATACGTTTATTCAAAGTGCTAAAAATTTACTTACGCCCTTTGATAACAAAGAGTACGTAGGTGGTAAACTTGTTACTACTAAAAAAGATAGGGATACTTCTAAGTCTACTTCTAAAGCAAAAGCTCCTAGTGCAAAAGTTAAAGATCAAGTAACTACTAGCTCCGGCAACAAAGTTACTGTAGAAACTAAACCATCTAGTAATAAAACTGAAGGTGCAGTTAGTGCTGGTGGTCAGTACGCAGGTGATGGTTTTGAGTGGGTGTCAAAAAAGAATGAAGATGGAACTCCTGCACTTAACAAAAATGGCGGCAAGCAACTTACTCGTACATATACTGGTGTTAACAAAAACACTACTGGTAGTAACGATACATCTAGCGCATCCTCTAGTGACAGTGATAAGTCAATTGTTTGTACGGAAATGTATCGGCAAACACAACTTGCGGATTGGCAACAGGCTATGAAAATCTGGCATGTATATCAAGAAAAGCACTTGACAATGTATCACCAAGTAGGTTACCATTGGTTATTCCAACCATACGTTAAAGGTATGAAAAATAGTTCTATCTTAACTAAGATAGGTTCTAACCTAGCAAAGCATAGAACACAACACTTACGGCACATACTTACTAAAGGAAAAGCTAAAGACGATCTATTAGGTAATGTCTGGTGTAAATTCATACATCCTTTGGTATACGTAGCTGGTGTTATTAAAGAAAAGATAGGCAAGTAAATGGCAGAAAAAACATACTCACAATACTTAGGTGAAGTATCTACTAGGTTTAACGCTTTAGAAGAAGAACAAAAAGATGTTATTCGATCTTTAGAAGGAACTACTGAAGGTGCTGTACTGAGTCAAGTACTAGGACAGGACATAGCATCTATGGATATGTACAATGAAGAAATAGTTGTAGATGAACCTACACCTAAACGTGGTTTAGCGGCACGTATTTAATTCGCTAATTTGACTGGCTACTCATCCCCCTACCAACATAGGCTACGGTGGCCCCAGTATGAAAGAACTGAAAAATGAATGATACTACTGTTGTAGGTGAAGTAGAGACACCTAAAGTTGCAGCATTTGCAAACCGTAAATACTCTAATGAAGAACGCCGTAAGCAAGAGCAAGAAGAACTTGACGAACTTATTGCTGAACAGAATGGCGAAACTAAAGAGGCAGTACAGGAAGACGATCAAGAACCTGTAAATGCAGAAGATAAGAGTTTTAAGAAACGCTATGGTGATCTTAGACGCCATATGCAAGAAAAAGAAAAGTCTTGGGACGAAAAGTTTAAACAACTTGAACGTCAACTTGAGCAATCTACTAAGCAAGAGATTAAACTACCTAAGTCCGATAGTGACATTGAAGCTTGGGCGGAACAGTATCCAGACGTAGCGGCTATTGTAGAAACTATTGCAATTAAAAAAGCACGTGAGCAAGCAGAAGGTTTGGAAAACCGTGTAAAAGAAATTGACGAAATGAAAGCTGAAGCTAGTCGTAAAAAAGCTGAAGTTGAATTGTTACAGGCTCACCCTGATTTTGGTGATATTCGTGACAGTGATCAGTTCCATGAATGGGTAGAAGAACAGCCCAAGTGGGTACAGGATGCACTGTATGAAAATGATAGTGATGCTCGTTCAGCCTCTCGTGCAATTGATTTGTATAAAGCTGACATGGGTATCAAGGCAAAGAAAACATCTAGTAATCGTGACGCCGCTCGTTCTGTAAATAGTCGTAGCGGAAACAATGCACCAGAAACTGAAAGTAAAGTTGGTGTATTTTCTGAGTCACAAGTAAACAAAATGTCTGCCCAGCAGTACGAATCCCTTTCTGATGAAATTATGGAATCTATTCGTACAGGTAAATTTGTTTACGATATGTCGGGAAATGCCCGATAAACCTATTGACATCTTAGTTATATATGATATAACTATATGTACAATGTAATAGTGTCGGCCCCGCTAGGTATCAACTACGGTTACCCGGCACTATTAATAACTTAGCAAACAATACTAATCTCTATCGGACAACCTAATGTCTCATGGCCCGTTTAATAGAAGGTCGGCCAACTTTCTAAAGAACGCACCCTAGTAGTACATAGCCTTCGCATACGTAATTAATAGTTTGCATCTGTAATCTAAATGCTAAAGGAGAATTATTATGGCATTCGGAAAGGCTTCAGGTTATACCAACCTGAACTCAGGCAACTTCTCGCCTGTAATTTACAGCAAACAGGTGCAACTTGCATTCCGCAAGGCATCTATTGTTGACGCAATCACTAACAACGATTATTTTGGCGAAATCGCCAACATGGGTGACACAGTTAAAATCATCAAAGAACCAGAGATTTCCGTCTCTGCGTATCTTCGTGGTACAACTATTACCCAGCAGGACTTGACAGATAACGATTTCTCGTTAGTTGTTGATAAAGCTAACTATTTTGCTTTCAAGGTAGACGATATTGAGGAGGCTCATAGCCACGTCAATTTCCAAACGCTTGCAAGTGATCGTGCTGCCTTCCGTTTGGCTGACCAACATGACCAAGAAGTTCTTGGCTATTTGGCTGGTTATAAACAAGCCGCACTACACGCAAATGCAGGAGCAGTAAATGATGCCGTTAACGGAACTAAAGCAAATACTGCTGCAGGTTCTGACGAATTGTTGGCAGCTAACAAGCTGATCAAAAGTTCGTTTGGTAACATCACAACAGCTTCTGCTGCGGATCACTCTATCCCAGTTGCTGCACGTCTTCCCGGTGCAACTGCACTTCCAACTGCTTATGTCTCACCTGCAATGCTTGTTGCACGTATGGCACGTTTGTTGGATGCACAAAATGTACCGACACAAGGTCGCTGGATCGTTGTTGACCCCGTGATGATGGAAGTACTTCGTGATGAAGATTCACGTCTATTGAATGCAGACTTCGGTGGTTCTGGCATCCAGAATGGTATGGTTTTGAATAACTTCCACGGTTTCCGTGTACACGTTTCAAACAACCTTCCTTCTGTAGGCACAGGCGCATCTACTACAGGTACAGCAAACCAAAACACTAACTATGGTGTAATTGTTGCTGGTCATGATTCTTCTGTAGCAACTGCCGAGCAGATCAACAAGACTGAAACTTACCGTGATCCAGATTCATTCGCTGACATTGTTCGTGGTATGCATCTATACGGTCGCAAGATTCTTCGTCCAGAAGCTCTTGTCACAGCTAAGTACAACTTGGCCTAAACAACACGGTAGGGGCTGGCTATATGCTGGCCCCTTACCTGTATTTATAGATTGGCGCATAACTAATGGCTACATACATTACACTTGTAAACGAACTACTTCGTAGATTAAACGAGGTAACTATCAATGCTTCTGACTTTGATAGTGTTCGTAATGTTCAAGCTACAGCTAAAGACGCTATTAACTCTGCGGTACGTGAGATACTGCAAGAGGCACAAGAGTGGCCTTTTACACTAGTCACGTATAATCAAGTATTAACTGCGGGTGTCGGGTCTTATGATTTCCCAGATAACTATTCAAAGGCAGATTGGGAAACTTTTTATCTTAAACCTTTTGAGGGTTCGGAACCTGCCGTACTACCTGCAGTAACATATGAAATGTATTTACGTATGTATCGTCCAAAAGATGATAGCAGTGGTGTTAGTGGTTACACTAAACCTACACACGTATACAAAACTCAAGAAGATAAATTTGGTATTACACCAGTACCCGATAAAACGTATACTGTAGAGTATCATTATTGGAAGTATCCTGAAGATTTAATTCTTGCAGATGATGTATGCGTAATACCTACTCGCTTTAAGCATGTTATTATTGATGGTGCTATGATGTACATGATGCGTTTCCGCTCTAATGAACAGTCTGCAGCTATGCACCAACAAAAATTTAACATTGGTATAAAGGCAATGCGGCGACTTGTAGTTGATAGCCCAACACAGCTATACTCTACTGCACTCACACAAAGCTCCGGTTTTGGTAGCACACAAAAAAGTGGCTTCTAAATGGATAGGCTTAGTACACACGTTACAGTTTGTGCGGGTGGGTTGGTTACTAACGTAGACCCTTTAACACAGGCGGCAGCACTTAGCGGTAGTGCAATTCGTATGATTAATTATGAGCCTGCTTTGTCTGGTGGTTATCGCCGTATTAGTGGGTTTCAAAACGATTACGGAACTGTTACAGGTACAGGTGCTATCCTTGGTGTTAACGTAAATGGTAACATACACGATGGTATTTTTGCTTGCAGAAAACCTAGTTCTGGGTATAACTATCTACACAAGTGGAATGACACTACAGATAGCTGGGATGCTGTAACTACATCTGGCTCTCCAGACATGACAAACGTAAGTCGTATTAGGTTTGTGAATTATAACTGGGCTGGTGAAGTAATGCTTCTCACAGACGGTCAGAACCCTGCATCTACATATGATGGTACTACATACACACAGATTACACATGCTAATGCGCCTAATAGTCCTAAGTTTGCTGAAGAGTTTGCTTCACATATTTTCTTAGCTGGTGATACTACAGACCCTTACAACTTGTACTTTAGTGCACCGTTAGACGCTACAGACTTTAGTCCTGCTAATGGTTCAGGTGTTATTAACGTAGGTTACTCTATTACCGCCATAAAAAAGTTCCGTAATGAATTGTTTATTTTCGGTGCTAATAATATTAAAAAGTTAGTAGGTAATAATACTTCTAACTTTACATTACAAAGTGTAACATCTAACTTGGGTTGTGTTGCACCGGATTCTGTGGTAGAGTTTGGCGGTGACCTATTGTTCCTTGGGCCGGATGGCATTCGCCCTATTTCTGGTACTGACCGTATTGGTGACGTTGAACTTGCCCCTGTGTCTAAAGAGATTCAAGACATCTTTGATAATTACTACTTGTCAGAAGATATTGTAGACATTAGTATTGTAGTTATTCGTAAAAAGTCACAGTTTAGATTTTTCTTTAAGAATGAAAGTTCTTTGTCTCTTATTGGAGCTATACGTAAATCAGCTAATAAGCAGAGTATCTTTGAGTACAGTCAGCTTATTGGCATTGAAGCTAACTGCGTTGCGTCTGGCTATATAGGGCAGTTTGAGCATGTTATACATGGTGATAACTCTGGCAAGGTATATCGCCAAGAGCGAGGACAATCCTTTGCTGGAGAGGATATATTTAGTTTGTACCAAACTCCGTATTACTACATGGAAGACCCGGAGATACGTAAAAATATTTACAGTGTAAATACTTACTTGAGGTCAGAAGGTACAACGGAAGTATTTGTAGGTGTATCATACGACTATGATGACGTAAACACTAACAATCCCAGTACATATGACTTCTCTACACAAGGTGCAGCAGCACTGTATGGTACTGCAATTTATGACGCTGGTGACATATACGATGGTAACCCCTCACCTAAAAAACTAACTAACGTGTCTGGCTCAGGTAACTCTGTTTCAATTAGTTACGTTACTAATAACCAGAGTGCAAGTCATACTATTCAAGCTATTACCATTACATATGGTACAGCAGACAGGAGATAAACCGTGGCAGGTTACACAAGACAATCTACAGCAGACATCATCCCTACAGCAACGGTACGTGCTGCTCCCATTAACGCAGAGTATAATGCGCTACGTGATGCCTTTGCTGCATCTGGTGGTCACAAGCATGACGGTACAACAGGTGAGGGTGAATACGTTCCCCTTATTGCTGACCTTGACGCTAATAATAAAGTACAGGTAAACACAGGTGCTAACACTGTAGACTTCTACGTTGAAGTATCCGGTGTTCCAGTACAACAGATTAGTGTACGTGACGGTGTTATCCGCCCTATTACAGATAATGACATTGACCTTGGTGCTACAGGTGCTGAGTTTAAAGACTTGTACATTGACGGTATTGGTTACATTGATACACTGGCTGTTCATGAAAACGCTACAGTAGCAGGTACACTGAATGTAACTGGTGTTATTACTGCTCCTGCTGGTGTCGTAGCTAACATCACAGGTAACTTGACAGGTAATGTTACAGGCGACATTACTGGTGACTTGACTGGTGATGTTACTTCTACAGGTACATCTACCTTTGCAGATATTGATGCTGTTGACCTTGCTGCCACAGGTACTACAGTTATTACATCTGGTGACATTAACTCCGGTACTATTGATAACTCTGTAATTGGTAGTGCAACTCCTGCCGCTGGTACATTCACAACACTCAACGCTAACACAAGCTTGACTGCAGCTACTGCTGACATTAATGGTGGCACTATTGATGGTGCTACTATCGGTGCTACTAGCCACACAACAGGCAAGTTCACTACACTTCAATCTACAGGCCAAGCTACACTTAATACTGTAGACATTAACGGTGGTAACATTGACGGTACTGTAATCGGTGCTGTAGGTACTGCCGCTGGTAGCTTCACTACTTTGTCTACAACTGGTCAGGGTACGTTTGCTACAGTAGACATTAATGGCGGTTCTATTGACGGTACAGCCATTGGTGCCTCCAGTGCATCCTCTGGTGCTTTCACTACTGTATCAGCCTCTGGTGGACTCACGGGTAACCTAACAGGTAATGTAACGGGTAACCTCACTGGTAACGTAACAGGTGCAATCACTGGGAATGTTACAGGTGATCTGACAGGTAACGTAACTTCTGCAGGTACATCAACATTTAACAACGTGACTATTGACGGTACGTTGAACATGAATGCTGGTACTACTGCTACCATTACTAACCTTACCTCACCTACTAATACTAGTGATGCAGCCACTAAAGGTTATGTAGATACACAGGTATCCAACCTTGTAGATTCAGCACCGGGTACACTTGATACTCTTAATGAACTTGCTGCAGCCCTTGGTGATGACGCAGACTTTAGCACTACAGTAACTAACAGCATTGCCACTAAGCTTCCTCTGGCTGGTGGTACAATGACTGGTGCTATTGCCATGTCTACCAACAAGATTACTGGTGCAGGTGATCCTACAGCGGCACAGGACGTAGCTACTAAAGCATATGTAGATACACAGCGTGATACTCGTGTAGCTAAAGCTGGTGATACTATGTCTGGTAACCTTGCTATGGGTTCCAACAAAGTTACAGGTCTTGCTGCTCCTACAGATGCTAATGATGCTACCTCTAAGACATATGTAGACGGTATCCTTGGTTCGGCTACTGCTGCTGCTGCCAGTGCCGCTGCCGCTGCTACATCTGAAAGCAATGCAGCTACCAGTGAGACTAACGCAAGTAACTCAGCTAGTGCAGCATCTACAAGTGAAGCCAATGCAGCGGCATCATATGATAACTTTGATGATCGTTACCTTGGAGCTAAGTCTTCTGCACCTACAGTAGATAACGATGGTGATGCACTTATCGTTGGTGCTTTGTACTTCAACAACACTACTAACATCATGAACGTATATGGTTCTGGTGGATGGCAGTCTGCTGGTTCTGCTGTTAACGGTACATCTGATCGTGTAACTTACACTGCCACTGCAGGTCAAACAGTCTTTGCTGCTACCTATGATACTGGCTATGTAGATGTGTACCTCAACGGTGTTAAACTTGTAGCTGGTACAGACTTTACTGCCACCAATGGTACAAGCATTACACTTGCTACAGGTGCAGCGGTAAATGATGTAGTAGACATTGTAGCTTATGGTACGTTTGTACTGGCAGATCACTACACTGAAGCACAGTCTGATGCTCGTTATGTTCAAGTAGCTGGCGATACTATGACGGGTAATCTCACGGTAGATGGCACTGTGACGGCTGATGGGCTGACTGTGGATGGGTTATCTATTGGCGGTACAGGGGGTTTAGAAATAGAAGACCCTTCTGCATCTGGCTATGGCGCACATTTTAGTTTTTATGATGCTTCTAGTGAAGTTGTTATTGGCGGCAAAACCGCTGGCTCTACTAACAAGTCATTATCTATTGGTCGTGACACAGGCGACATCAGCTTCTACGAGGACACAGGCACGACACCAAAAATGGTGTGGAAGAGTGCTGACGAGCGGTTAGGCATTGGGACGAGTTCGCCTAGTGATGACGTTGAAATAAGCACAAGTGCAGATGCTAAAGGGCTTACAATTAAGAATGCTGGCAATAATAGGCCATATTTAAATTTTGATTCTAATAGAAGTGGTGCAGGGAACAATCTAGCACAGCTTAACTTCAAGTGGAACGGGGCCGATGTTGCTAGGATTATAGCTGTAGCAGGGTCAGACACAACTAATAAAGATGATGGTCATATAACTTTTAACACTTCTTTATCAGGTAGTGTAGAAGAACGTATGCGCATCGACAACTCAGGCAACGTAGGCATTGGGACGAGTTTGCCCACCTACAAGGTTGATGTTGCTGGCACAAATCCTGCTTTACGTTTAAAATCTAGTGCCGCATTTGGTTACATTATTGACCAGAACACAAGCAGTGGTCTTGTAAGCC
>UEXM01001407.1_pt1 | contig 20545 bp, 16 predicted proteins | sample 1796661 | NCBI WGS metagenome assembly UEXM01 (sample SAMEA4772469, study PRJEB27181) | metagenome | reverse complement strand
AAGTTACTAATTAATAAAAAGTCATTATTTTTCAATGATTAAAAAGTATCGATAAATTTATTTTTACACGTATATAAAATAAATCAATAAAAAACTTGATACTGTACGACCATACAGTATACTTGCGTCATTGAAACGAATTAAGCACCTAAATCATCGTGGAGCATTTTATGAACGATAACAAAGAAAAAGCATTATCAGCTGCCTTAAGCCAAATCGAACGTCAATTTGGTAAAGGTTCAATTATGAAGTTGGGTGATAATCGCAGCATGGATGTTGAAACTATTTCAACAGGTTCATTAGGTTTAGATATCGCACTAGGTGCTGGTGGTTTACCGCTTGGGCGAGTTGTCGAAATTTACGGTCCAGAATCCAGTGGTAAAACTACATTAACACTGGAAGTTATTGCTGAAGCGCAGCGTAACGGTAAGGTTTGTGCCTTTGTTGATGCTGAGCATGCTCTTGACCCTATTTATGCTGAAAAACTCGGTGTAAACATTAATGAATTATTAGTTTCTCAACCTGATACGGGTGAGCAAGCACTTGAAATTTGTGACATGTTAACGCGTTCAGGTGCTATTGATATTATCGTTGTTGACTCGGTTGCTGCTTTAACACCAAAAGCGGAAATTGAAGGTGACATGGGGGACTCACACATGGGCTTGCAAGCACGTATGCTTTCACAAGCTATGCGTAAGTTAACAGGTAACCTTAAACAATCAAATACCATGATTATTTTCATTAACCAAATTCGTATGAAAATTGGTGTTATGTTTGGTTCACCGGAAACCACTACCGGTGGTAATGCGTTAAAATTCTACGCTTCAGTACGTTTAGATATTCGCCGTATTGGTGCGGTTAAAAACGGTGATGAAATAGTGGGTAACGAAACTCGTGTTAAAGTGGTTAAGAACAAAATTGCTCCGCCATTTAAACAAGTTGAGTTCCAAATTTTATATGGTGAAGGTATTAACAGCTTAGGTGAATTGGTCGACTTAGGTGTTAAACATGAAATGGTTGAAAAAGCAGGCGCTTGGTATAGCTATAAAGGCGATAAAATTGGTCAAGGTAAAGCAAATGCTGCTAAGCACTTGAAAGAAAACCCTGAAATAGCCAAAGAGATTGACACGCGTTTACGTGAATTATTGTTGTCAAAAAATAAAGTGCTTGAAACAACTGACAAAGTTGAAGCACCAGCCAAATAAGCGTTACCTGTTGATTACTGAAAATGAAGCCACTGCAAAGTGGCTTTTTTAGTTTATATTTATTGGTAAATTTGTAAGAAGGAAAAATTCCGCACTATTTGCGTTTTTAAAATTTACGTAACTTGTTATGATAATTAGCTATTAACTGTTATTTTTTGATAATCACTCAATGACAATAACTTTCTGTTATTAATCATTTAGTTATTAAGCATTCTAAGGTTTTTCTTTGTTAAACAATCATTCTCATTTTGCCTTACTCGAACTTTACCTAAGCCAAGCGGATAATTTTTCTTGGGTAATTGCCACCATAGTCAATAAAGAAGGCTCAAGTTATCGCTCTCCTGGTGCGATAATGCTGATTAACAGTTTAGGTCAAACACATGGCTTGGTGAGCGGAGGTTGTTTAGAGGCTAATATCGTTTTACATGCTAAAAAGGTCTTTGATAATCAACAAGCACATTATGTTGAATATGATATGCGTGAAGACGATGGTTATGCCGCAGAGCTTGGTGTGGGTTGTAAAGGTAAAATAGGTGTCCTGCTACAATTTATCACAGCAGAGCATCAAACACTGTTAACAAGCCTTTATCAGCGCATGAAAAATGCTCAAGTGAGTTATTTGCAGCAATCATTTTCATCAGCAGAGCAGGAATCGCTCAATCAACTCAGCTTATTTGGTCGTAATGGTGAGTTGTTATTGACGACGGATAAACAAAATAGCCAAGATAACAGCACAGCACGAGATCACATAATAAAGCAGGGTGATGCCCATGTTAATTTTGTGGTGTCGACAACCGAATATTCACTGACAAAAATAGCCGCACCGATAAATTTATGGGTTTTTGGTGGCGGTTCAGATGCCGCCCCTTTAGTTACTATGGCGGCACAAATGGGCTGGCGAGTTACCGTTGTCGATCATCGTTCTAGTTACGCTCGCCAAAGTGTATTTAAGCATGCTAGTCATATTCTCCGTGTTCATCCTGATAACTTTGCACAACAAGCGTTATTTCAGCAAATGGATGCAGCCGTTTTAATGACCCATAATTTGACCTTAGATGCTGCTTGGCTAACTTTATTGTATAAAGCCAATGTGGCGAAATATATTGGTTTACTTGGGCCGCTTGAGCGACGGGGTAATGTTGAGGCGTTAAGTCATATCAACGATAGTGCCTGGTTATTGCGCCAGGTTAATGGCCCAGTTGGCTTAGATATTGGCGGAGAACTGCCTGAATCAATCGCTTTGTCTATTTTGGCGCAATGCCATAGTGTTCTTCATCATCGCAGTGCTTTAGCATTATCAGGAAAGTACATTAATGCTTGAGTAATCATCTAGGGCTTAATATTTTTCGACTTAGTCCTTTAGTCTAATTTAGGCTTATTATCATTGCAGTTTTCTATGATATGGTTGCCTTGTTAAGGTTAACCAGTGAGCAAAAATCATTGGCACCAATTAAAAGATCATTAATCTAAATATTAGGTTAGAAAATAAAATGACATCAAATACTAAGCTCATCATCGCTGATGACCATCCACTTTTTAGGCAAGCCCTCGCGCTAATGCTTAAATCCAGTTTTGTTTGCTCTTCTTTACTTGAAGCGGAAACGATACCTGAATTAGAAGAACAGTTAGCAACTACTACTGATATTGACTTGATCTTACTTGATCTTGATATTCCTGGAGCTCAAGGTTTTAATACCTTAGGTCGAATTCGTCAGCTTTATCCAGAAATTGGTGTGGTTATTATTTCAGGTTTTGAAGAGCTTGATACTATTCGCAAAGCCATGAGTTTAGGCGCAGCCGGTTTTATTCCAAAATCGACCCCTGTGCCGGAAATGATTAAAGCGATTAATGACGTTATTCAAGGTAAATTATGGACCCCTCATGGTGACTATAATCCTGATGAACATGTATCAGAGCAGACTGACAAGCTTGCTTCATTGACCCCACAACAGCATAAAATTCTGTTAATGTTTGCTGAAGGCTTACTTAATAAGCAAATTGCTTATGAACTGGGGTTATCAGAATCAACCATAAAAAGTCATGCCAGTACTATCTTTTTAAAGCTTGGGGTTAAAAGTCGCACACAAGCAGTGATTTTATTAAATGAACGTCAGCAAGCGAACGCCTCGTTCACTTAATAGCAAATGAAGGTGGTCACCCTTAATGTATGACCTTATCTGGTCGCTATTTTAGTTTGCGATAAAAAGCTGTGCTAGGCAGCATAGCTTTTATTGCATTTGCCAGCGGTGATCATTTTGTCGCCTTGTTTACCTGTTACCTGTTACCTGTTACCTGTTACCTGCTAGCTCATAGCAGCTAACTTCCTTGAAACCAGCGTTGGGTGTGATTAATAATATAAACTAAAGACAACATCACCGGCACTTCAACCAATACACCAACAACGGTTGCGAGCGCAGCCCCTGAGTGCAAACCAAAAAGCGATATAGCCACGGCCACGGCAAGTTCAAAGAAGTTAGAAGTACCGATCAAACATGCAGGTGCAGCAATGTTATGTGGCAATTTCATCCACTTAGCTGCAAAATAGGCAATAATAAAGATAGCATAGGTTTGGATCATCAGAGGGATGGCAATCAAGCCAATGGTTTCAGGCTCAGATATAATAGTATTTGCTTGAAAGCCAAATAATAGTACTACGGTTGCCAACAAGCCTATAACCGACCAAGGTTTTAAACGTGATAATAAATGCTGCAGTGATAGCTCACCGTGGCGATTATTCAGTATTTTTCGGGTTAATACACCTGCAATTAGTGGCAGTAAAACGTAGAGCAATACCGATATTAGTAAGGTTTCCCATGGAACTTGTATATCACTAACACCAAGTAAAAATGCCGAAATAGGCGCAAAGGCAAAAATCATGATCACGTCATTTACCGATACTTGCACTAAGGTATAGTTAGGATCGCCTTTCGTTAACTGTGACCAAACAAATACCATTGCTGTACAAGGTGCTACGCCCAGTAAAATCATGCCTGCAATATATTCTTGTGCTGATGAAGGATCAACTAAATCAGCAAAAATAAAGTTAAAAAATAACCAGCCTAAACCGGCCATGCTAAAAGGTTTAATCAACCAATTGATCACTATGGTTAGCAACAGTCCTTGCGGGTTTTTGCCGATATTTTTTATGGCTGAGAAGTCAATTTGTACCATCATTGGATAAATCATTACCCAGATAAATACCGCGACAACAATATTGACGTGGGCAACTTCAAAACTGGCTATTGCTTGAAATGCTTCAGGTTGCCATAAACCTAATACCACACCAAACACTATGGACAAGCCAACCCAAACCGATAAATAACGCTCGAAAATACCCATAAATAATTCCTAATGTTCAATGTAAACTACCGGCGAAAACTCGTCAAATCAGGTTTTCATCTTGGTCAAAGGTAAAACCTGAACACCGATCAGCGCAGTATATTTCTACTTCCCTGATAGTATATAATAAATATTATATATATGTTATTTCATATGTACATTGTAAGTATTAAAGATCATAAGATTGAAAAGCATAGTCGTTTTTTGAAACGAGCGAAGACGTTAGAGGCTCCGCTGTACTATATGCAGCCAGTACTCAGTATATTGTTATCGCTTAAAGTTATCTGGAATGTAGTTTCTTTCGAGTTCTTTGGTGAGTAAAGAGCTCATCAGTGCTCGTAAAGATATCGGTTTAACTATTTTTCTTAGATAACCAATGTCGGCTTGTTGCGCTTGAACTAAAACGCTTTCGTCTGTTGTTGCTGTAATTAAAATAGCGGGTAAAGGGTAGTGACTTTTTGCCCGAAGATACTTGATTAACTCAATACCATTGAAGTTCGAAATATCATTATGCTCACGTTTATCTTGCAAAGGTTTGTAAGCAAGTTTGGTGGACAGTGCCTTAGTGCTAGTTTCCGTGGCTAATTGATAATCAACCAGCACAATATCAATCTCTTCTTCGTGTTTTTGATAAATCTCAATAGCTTGTTCAGCACTGATGGCACTGTAAACTTTACATTTCCATGCTGACAATAAATCACTCATTCCAGACAACACCGCCGCTTCATTATCGATGCATAAAACACTAACCCCTTGTAAGGTATTACTGGCACGTAAGGGTTTCGTTTGCTGTAACTTTGGTGCTGCAACAATCGGTACACTGACACTGAATAAGCAGCCATGACCTGCTTTGGATTTTAAGCCCAGTTCATGGTGCAAAATTTCTGCTAAGCTCTGTGCGATATTTAAGCCTAAACCTAAGCCTTTGGGGCCAACTAATTTTGTTGATAATTGGGTGAACTGCTCAAACACTTGCTGTTGTTTGTCTTCAGGTATGCCCGGTCCGTTATCTAAAACCTGTAAAGAAAGATAGTTTCCTTGACGTCGGCATCCGAGCAGGACCTTACCGTTGTTAGCATAACGAAAGGCATTACTGAGAAAGTTTTGAATAATACGTGATAGCAGAGTGAAATCACTTCTGATATATAAACTGCTAGCACAGCAATGAAAATCAATATGATAATCTTTGGTCAGGGCCGAGAACTCTGAATGGAGCATAGAAAATAGCCTTTCAACCGTAAAGGTCGACAAATCAGGGCTGATATTACCACTTTCAATACGTGCTATTTCATTTAAATCTAATAATAAATTATTGGCAATTTCCAGCGAGTTATCAATTTGTTTGATTTGCTCTCGTTCTTGTTTTGATACTTTAGAACTTAAACTGACCGCGGAAGAGAATAAGCGAGCGGCAGACAATGGCTGTAATAAATCATGACTACAAGCACGTAAATATTGGCTTTTTTTCAAATGTGCTTGTTCAGCTTTTAGTTGTGCATTGGCTAAGTCTTGGTTTGCTTTTTCAAGTTCAACGTTTGCTTGTTCTAGTTCTTTTGTTCGTGTTAACACTCGGCTTTCAAGGTCGGTGTTTTCTTCTTTCAGGTATTTTTCAGCTCGACGGTATTCAGTAATGTCGGAAAAAATCATCACAAAGCCGCCACCAGGAATTGGATTACCTTCAATATTAATAATTTTGCCGTTTGAAAGCTTTCGTTCTGATTTATGCTTGCTGCCTGCTCGAATGTATTGCAGGCGTTTTTGTACCTGTGATTCGATGTCGTGTATATAACGTTTTTGATTACTCAGGTTATATCGAATGAGTTGGCTAATCGGGCAGCCGATATAAATAAAGTCTTGTGGATAATTAAAAATATCGAGGTATTGTTTATTCCAGGCCACCAAATTTAAATGGCCATCGATAACCGAAATACCCTCGCTGGTATTTTCAATCGCGCCTTGAAGAACAGAGCGACTAAATTCTAATTGTTGGGTCGAGTTGTCTTCGACAATTTTAACCACTTGATCAAAGGCGATATCACGTCCACCAACGGCAAATGAAATAACCAGTTTTGCTGAAGCTGAGCCCATCACACTGGCAAGAGTATGTTCAGCATGAAATATTAACGCTTCATTATAGCTTTTTTGTTTTTTATTTTTGTGTACGGAATTAAATGCTTCAAAACACTCTGCAGCTTTTTCTTGGCCAATAAAGCGCGCAACTAAATATTCTAACTCTCGAATGTCAATTCTTGGTTGTTTAGGTAAATGGGATTGCGGGCGTTTGTCTTGTTTGTAGAAAAATTTACTTTGCATTTCCTCGCGTATGCTTTGTCGAGTGAACAAAGAAACGATTACCAGCACGACTATGTTAATAAATAGGCCAAATAGCGTCATAACCGTAGTGGCGGCAAATGTTGAATTTGCTAATGGATGAGCATAAAAGCCTAATTGAGGTAATAAGTTAAATAAAATCCAAATAGAAAAACCACTGGTTATACCCCAAAGTACGCCTTTTTGTGTTGCTCGTCGCCAGAAAAAAGCCGCAACTAATGCCGGACCAATTTGGGCGATTGCGCCAAAAGCCACTTCACCCAAAGAAGAAAGCGTATCCGGTGGCGATAATAACAACATGCCGTAACTTAAGGTAATTACGGTGATGACTAAGGCTTTACGAATACGTAATAAACGAGATTGAAAGTGTAGAAAGTCATGTTGTTTTTGTGGTGATAACTTAAACATGAGCGGAAATACAATTTCGTTACTTAGCATCGTGCTTAGGGCAATTGTTGAAACAATTACCATCGAGCTTGCGGCAGAAACCGCGCCGAGAAAAGCAAATAATGACAACCACACTTGGCCATTGTAAGCAGGTAAAAATAAAACATAAGCGTCAGGCTCTAGAGATTGACCATAATTTAGTGTCCCGGCAAGTCCTATTGGGCCGGCAAAAAAAGCAAATACCAGAATATAAGCTGGCAGCCACCAACGGGCTAAATTACTATTTTTTTGCTCTTTAATTTCAACAAACATTACTTGAAATTGGCGAGGTAAGCAAAGGCAGGCTGACATCACAATAATGAGCAAACCAACCATGTTTATGAGATTGCTGCTCTCAAATTGCTGACTAAATGAAACATGACTTTGTGATAATCGCCAAATTTCGGCGGGGGAATCATAAATAAAAAATGAGACAAAAATGCCGACCATTAAAAAGGCAATAAGTTTGACAGCTGACTCGAACGCGATGGCGATCATCACCCCAGGATGTCGTTCGGTAACATCAATGGTTCTAATACCAAAAATAATAGTAAAACCAGCAAGAATAGTGCTGACAATCAAGCCTAATTGCCAAACCGGAAAGTCTTGATTTTGTTGTAATATTTTGTAGGAGTAAACAATAGCTTTGAGCTGTAGAGCGATATAGGGCAGGGTGCCAATAAGCGCTACCACCGTAACAATAAAGGCTAAGCTTTGCGACTTTCCAAAACGCGCAGAAAGTAAATCGGCAATAGACGTGATTTTGAGCTTTAAACAGGTTTTGATCATCCGTTGGATAAACGGCCAAGCAAAAACAAACAGTAATATCGGGCCTAAATACACCGAAATGTAGGTAAATGAGCCCTTAGCTGCTTGTGCCGAGGTGCCTAAAAATCCCCATGACGTACAGTAAACCCCAAGTGAAAGGGCATAGATAACGGCATGCTGTTTCTCAACTAATTTATGACGATATTTACCACCTAAATAAGCAATAAGAAAGAGTAAACTTATGTAGCCAATACTGACACTTACCAGTAACCAATTAGAAAACATATTACCCTTGCAACTACGCCAATTTCATTCACTTTAACCTGAATTAATTCAGGTTAAAACTGCTATTTTTCTTCATCTTAGCGCTTGCCATTTTTCGTCACAAGTCAAACAACATAGCACTAGACTAAAGGACTAAGTGGAAGGTGCTAAGCCTTATTTCCAATTGTTGATTTTTTCGACGTGTCTAATATTGAACGAACAAAAAATACAAGGGGGATTAGCTAGATGTTTAACTCAAACTATAAAAAATTATTACTCGCATCTTCGTTTATGGCGGCAACAAGTTCTGCAATTGCTGGTTATGAAATTGACGTAACAGACAATGATAAATTAACTTTTGGCGGTTATATCAAAATTGATGCTCGCTATGTTGATGGTGATGTTGCCTATAAAGATTTCTGGATCGGTGATGGTGCCGCGCTTTCGCAAGATGCCTCACAATTTAAGATTTTTGCTAATGAAACACGCTTTAACACTAAATATGTTCATGGCGACGTCATGGGCTTTATTGAAATGGATTTTTGGGGCGGTGGTGGTAATGAAATAGTGTCTAACTCAGCAAATCCTCGTATTCGTCATGCCTTCGTTAAATACAAAGATTTAACCGTCGGTCAAACATGGTCCACTTTTATGAATACCAGTGCTATTCCTGAGTCAGCAGATTTTGCTGGTGCGACAACCGGCTTAGTTTTTATTCGTCAAGGTCAAGTACGTTATAACGTTGGCGATTTTCAAGTGTCGTTAGAAAACCCTGAAAGTTGGGGCGGCGATACTGCAAATGATAGCGTGCCTGACGTTATTGCAAGATATAACTTTAAAGGTGACTGGGGCAGTGTGTCTGTATCGGGTTTAGCTCGACAGTTAAATACCACCTTAGGTAACAGTGAATCGGCATTTGGCGCTTCAGTTGCTGGTCGCATTAAAACGGGCGAAAAAGATGATATTCGCTTTCAATTCCATCAGGGGGAATTAGGCCGTTATGTTGGTGTTGCGGCAGTAAAAGATCTTTATGATGAAGAAGTTGAAGATGTCACCTCAGTGCTAGTAGCTTACCGTCACTTTTGGAATGAAACACTACGTTCAACGGTATTGTACGGCAAAGTTGAAGGTGATGTTTCTGACCGAGAACGTACACAATGGGGAGTTAATTTATTTCAAGACTTAACCAAAGAACTCGCTGTTGGTATCGAAGTGGGTAACTTTTCCATTGATGAGTTAGATAAAGACTCTAACTATATGCAAGCAACTATGCGATACATGCTGTAATTTTTTATCCCGTTCTACTGCTTGAAGCTCACGTAACTTTCCTAATCGTTGTTACGTTTTGGGAGGGGGCTTGCCCCCTCTCTTTTTTGAAGCGTTAGTCGCAATAGAATTTTATTCCCCCCACTTGAATTTAGGAGGTTGAGTATGACTGCGTCGATACTCAATATAGAGCAAATATCGCTCGCGTTTGGCGGTGTTAAAGCCTTAACCGATGTTAGCTTTTCAGTAAAAAAAGGCTCAGTGTTTTCTATTATCGGGCCCAATGGTGCGGGCAAAACCTCAATGCTTAATTGCATTTCTGGCCGTTATCAACCGAACAGTGGCAATATCAGCTTTGATGGTAAGAACGTCACGGGTTTACGTCCCAATGACCGAGCAGATCTTGGTATGGGCCGTACTTTTCAAAATTTAGCTTTGTTTGGCCATATGTCAGTGCTCGATAATATTATGGTTGGACGTCATCATCTACTAAAAAATAACTGGCTTACCGGGCCATTATATTGGGCATCTGGCGCACAAAAAGAAGAACTAGAACATCGTCGAAAAGTGGAAGAAGTTATCGACTTTTTAGAAATTTCCCATATTCGAAAATCTATCGCCGGTACCTTATCTTATGGTCTGCGCAAACGTGTCGAACTAGCACGGGCAATGGCATTAAACCCTAAGTTAATTCTTCTTGATGAACCTATGGCCGGCATGAACTTAGAAGAGAAAGAGGATATGGCGAGATATATTCTTGATTTAAATGAAGAGTTTGGTATTACCGTAGTCATGATTGAGCATGATATGGGCGTGGTCATGGATATTTCTCATGAAGTGATGGTACTCGATTTTGGTAAAAAACTGATTTGTGGTTTACCTGAAGAAGTGATGGCTGATCCTTATGTTAAGCGAGCTTATTTAGGCCTTGAAGAAAGTGAAGAAGTGTCAGCAGAGCAACAAGCTAAATTAGAGGAGGTAAGCTAATGGTTGCCATGAGCCAAACGAACAAAGATTTTGAAATGGGAGCACTGAATACCTTCCCGAAAATTTTGCAGCACAATGCTGAAAATTGGCCAAATGCTATTGCGATGCGCGAAAAAGAGTTTGGTATTTGGAACGAGTTCACTTGGGCTGATTATAATGATCGGGTGAAATGGTTGTCTTTAGGGCTACTAGATATGGGCGTTAGCCAAGGTGACGCTATTGCCTTACTTGGTGATAATCGTCCAGAATGGATTTGGGGGGAAGTAGCTGCCCATGCCATGCGTTGTTATTCTATTGGTATCTATCAAGACTCGATGCATGAAGAAGTGGTTTATTTGCTTGAAAGTAGTGGAGCAACGGTTGTTGTTGCAGAAAACGAAGAGCAATGTGACAAGCTACTTGAACTGGCTGATGATATTCCAAACGTTAAGTTTATTGTTTATTGCGATCCAAGAGGTATGCGTAAATATTCAGATGCGAGATTGGTTGATATCAATGCGGTTTATCAATTAGGTCAGAAGATAGATAAAGAAAACCCACAACGTTATAAACAACTCACTGAAGCAACAACGCCCGAAGATATCTCGATTTATTGTACCACTTCAGGAACAACATCTAAGCCCAAAATTGCCCTATTAAATGGTGGCGATTTTGTTAAGCACTGTAGTTCATACCTAAGAGCCGATCCTAGAGAGCCCGGTGATAACTATGTTTCAGTCCTACCATTACCTTGGATTATGGAGCAGGTATACGCATTAGGACAAGCCCTAATTGCGCGTCAAATTGTCAACTTTGTTGAAGAACAAGAAACCCTTATGTCAGATTTACGCGAGATAGGACCAAGCTTTGTGTTACTGGCACCACGTGTTTGGGAAGGTATTTTAGCTGACGTGCAAGCACGAATGATGGACTCAACGCCATTGAAGCGTAAGCTGTTTAATTATGCGATGAAACTCGCTGAAAAAAGCCAAGCGCAAGGTAAGAAGTCATGGCTTGCTGAAATGTTATTAATGAAAGCATTACGCGATCGTCTCGGCTTTTCATTTTTAAAGTCTGCGGCAACAGGTGGTGCGGCAATGGGACCAGATACCTTTAAATTTTTCCAAACTATTGGTGTGCCTTTACGCCAACTTTATGGTCAAACAGAAATGTGTGGTGCTTACACCATTCATCATGAAGATGATGTTGACTATGACAGCGTTGGTGTGGCTTTTGACAGCGCTGAAATAAAAGTAATTAACACCGATGAAGCGGGTGTAGGTGAAATTATTGCTCGAACGGTTGGTATGTTTACTGGCTACTTAAATAACCAAAAAGCTTATGACGAAGATGTGATTGATGGTTGGATGCAAACCGGTGATGCCGGTTATTTTAAACCTTCAGGGCATTTAGTGGTTATTGATCGTATTAAGGATCTTGCTTGTACCAGCAATGGTGCGCAGTACTCACCGCAATACATTGAAAACAAACTTAAGTTTTCATCTTTTATAGGTGAAGCGGTTATTTTAGGTAAAGACAAGCCTTACTTATCGGCGATTATTTGTATTCGCTTTAGTATTGTTGCTAAGTGGGCTGAACAAAATGGTTTTGCTTTCACTAATTATACTAACTTGTCTACCTTACCTGAGGTTTACGCCAAGCTCGCCGAAGAAATTTCACGGGTGAATGAAACATTACCTGAATCTCAAAAAATTCATAAATTCCTACTGCTTTATAAAGAATTAGACGCTGATGATGGCGAACTAACTCGTACACGTAAAGTACGTCGTAGTGTTATTGCTGATAAGTATGGCGACATTATTTCAGCTATTTATGACAACAAAGATGTGGTTGATATTGATACCACGGTTGTTTTCCAAGATGGCACTAAAACCCGTATTCAAACCCAGCTTAAAGTAACGTCACTTATTGCTAATGAACAATCAAGTAAAGCGGCTATTGAGCAAGCAAATATAGAACGGAGAGCATCATGAATTTTGAGCTATTAACGCAACTGATCGTCAATGGGCTTATTGTTGGCTTATTGTACGGTGTGGTGGGCATGTGTTTTGTCTTAGTTTATAAATCGACTCAAATTGTAAACTTTGCCCAAGGTGAGTTTCTCTTGATTGGTGCCTGGGTGTGCTGGGCATTACTTATCTACTTAGAGTTACCCTTTATTGTCGGGTTTTTACTGACCATGGCCTTTATGGCGGTATTCGGCATTATGCTGCAAATGATCGTGTTACGTCCCATGATCGGCGAGCCTATTATTTCGGTGATTATGGTGACTATCGGTTTATCGATATTTTTCCAAGCCTTAATGAAGTGGATATTCGGTGTGTCAGCACAAAGCTTTCCGAAAGTATTTGAGACTGAAAGTATTCAAATTTTAGGGCTGCAGATTGAAACGGCCTACTTAATGAGTACGGTGATTGCCTTGATTATTATGGTCGCTTTCTACTTGTTCTTTAAGCATTCAAAATATGGTTTAGCGATGCGTGCTACCGCTTTTGATCAGCAAATAGCACAAAGTTTGGGTATTTCTGTTAAGCAAGTATTTGCCATGAGCTGGGGTATTGCTGCTACGGTTTCGGCAACGGCCGGTGTGGTTATTGCCATGGTTAGCGGGGTATCAAACTCATTATCTATTATTGGTATTAAAGTGTTCCCAGCGGTTATTCTCGGCGGTTTAGATTCCATTATCGGCGCTATTGTTGGTGGCTTAATTATTGGGGTATTAGAAAATGTCGCTGAATTTTTCGACAGTCAATACCTACATATCGGCAACATGTATGACATAGCCCCGTTTTACGTATTACTTATTATTCTTTGGTTCAAGCCTTATGGTTTATTTGGCACGAAAGATATTGAACGAATTTAACATTTCGCCATTGTAATGAAAATATTGTCGTCAAAATTGAGCGCGCTACTGATAAAGCTGTAGCGCCAATTTACAACGAATAACATCGAGTTTTTAGGAGTTAATTATGTCGAGTTTAACGATGCGACCGTGCGGTGATTTCCGTACTAGCTATAAACAAGATAACACCATTTTTGAAACCAGAACGATCAGAAATATGGCAATTATTGCTATCGCATTTTTATGTGCAGCACCATATTTGGTTGATGCCTACTACTTAACGCTATTTATTCAAATATCGTATTTAGGCATTGCAGCCTTAGGTTTAAATATTTTAGTGGGTTATACCGGACAAATATCATTGGGACACGGGGCATTTTTTGGCTTTGGTGCGTTTGCCTCCGCCTGGATGAATGTCTCATTTGGTATCCCAGTGGTGTTTTGTATTCCACTGGCAGGCTTTTTAACTATGGGTGTTGGTATGGTTTTTGGTTTACCAGCATCACGTATTAAAGGCTTGTATTTGGCAATAGCGACACTAGCAGCGCAATTTATTTTAGAAGACTTTTTTGCTCGTGCTGATTGGTTCTCTGGTGGCTCAGCCGGTTCATCTGCTGATCCTATTAGTTTGTTTGGTTTTGCTTTTGATACTGATGAAAGCTTCTTTTATGTTGCGCTGTTTGCCTTAGTATTTATGTATATCTGGGGTTGTAACTTAATGCGTAGCCGTGAAGGTAGAGCATTTATCGCTGTACGAGATCATTACCTTTCAGCTGAAATTATGGGCATTAAATTAAACAAATACCGTTTATTGTCATTTGGTGTTTCGTCTTTTTATGCTGGTATTGGTGGTGCTTTATATGCGCACTATTTAGGTTATGTTTCTGCTGAAGGTTTCACACTTTTCATGTCGATTCAATTTTTAGCGATGATCATTATTGGTGGCTTAGGCTCAGTCAAAGGTACCTTGATGGGCGTAGTGTTTATGGTGTTTCTACCTGAAGTACTTGAAGGTGGTGTTGGCTTAATGAAAATGACCGAATGGGGCAATATTCCTATGGTGGTTGACGGCTTAGCTTACATCAAAGAAATGGCGATAGGTTTAGTGATTATTTTATTCTTGATATTTGAGCCAGAAGGTATGGCGCATCGTTGGGCACAAATTAAAAACTATTGGAAATTCTATCCGTTTTCATACTAATCTACTGAAATTTAACAATATATAACTATAAATAACAATTATTACAACAAGTCATTGGCAATATAGCCATTAAAAGAAGAAGGAAATAGTCATGCAACATAAAGCAAAATTAAGTTCTCTATTCGTATGCTGTGCTTTGGGGATGAGCACTCAGGTATTAGCAAAAGATACCGTCTTTGTCGGACATTTAGCTGACATGTCGGGGCCAACAGCTTTTGTTGGTAAAAATTATGCTGATGGTGTGCGCGATTCACTCGCTTACATTAATGCCAACGGTGGTATTAAAGGCACCACGTTAGAATATGAAACAATCGACTATGCCTACAAAGTACCGCAAGCCATAGCATCTTATAAAAAATGGCATTCTCGTAAAAAAATGGTTGCGATGCAAGGTTGGGGAACGGCGGACACAGAAGCGCTTATTTCATTCGTTGCTAAAGACAAAGTGCCGGTTTTCTCAGCTTCATACTCGGGACACTTAACGGATCCAACGGGTAAAAACCCGCACACCAAAAAGCCTGCACCTTATAATTTCTTTTACGGTGCATCTTACTCAGATGCTTGTCGTGGTCTAGTGCAATGGGCTGCGCAAGATTGGAAAGACAAAGGTGAGAAAGGTAAGCCAAAATTCACCCATATTGGTGCTAATCACCCATTTCCTAACGCACCTAAAGCGGCCTGTGCAGAGTATGCAACCGAGTTAGGTTTCGATGTGCAACCATCTGTGGTTATTTCTATGAAGCCAGGTGACTTTAAAGCGCAATGTTTAAGCTTAAAAAGTTCAGGGTCAAATTATGGCTATATCGGTAACTTAGGTGGTTCCGTTTTATCCTTAGTTAAATCATGTAATACCGTTGGTACAGATATTCAATTTATGTCGAATATCTGGGGTGGCGATAAGAAAATATTTAGCGCGGCGGGTGAGGGGATAAAAGACTATGTTTTCCCAACTATGACACCATTTTGGACTGATGACGTTCCTGGTATGAAACTCGTGCGCGAAATTTCTAAGCAATCGGATGAGTCAGGCACAGAAGTACGTGTACATCATTATATTCGAGGTGTTTGTTCTACTTTCTTCATGAAAGAAGCGATGGAGTGGGCAAAAGATAACGGTGGCATCACCGGTGAAAACATTAAAAAAGGTATGTATGCCCACAAAGATTGGGTGCCAAAAGGGCTTGAAGGTGTTTGTTTAGCGGCCAATTGGACTAATGAAGATCACCGCGGTATTAACCAAGTTAATATCTACAAAGGTAACTATAACGGTGGCGATATTGCCGTTGAGAAAGTATCACAAGTTACCTTGAAACGTCGTGACGACTGGTTAGGTTATTAATACTTAGTGCGTAAATGACAAGTTACTGGGCGAAGAAAACACTTTGCTCAGTAACCTTTTAGTGATTAATAAATCGAGTAGTAAAGCATAATTTATACGGAGTATGTATGTCACAAGCAGCGACAAAATTACAAACTGCATCACCAATATTAACAGTAAACAATATTGAAGTCGTTTATGACGAAGTCATACAAGTACTTCGTGGCGTAAGTTTAGATGTACCAGAAGGTGAAGTTGTTACCCTATTAGGGCCTAATGGGGCGGGTAAATCGACGACACTAAAAGCGATTTCAGGTTTGTTGAAAACTGAAAATGGTGAAGTTACTAAAGGCGACATTACTTTTTTGGGTGAACGCATCGATAGTAAAAACGCTGAAGACGTTGTGCGTAGTGGCCTGTTTCAGGTGATGGAAGGTCGTCGAATTATCGAAGATATGACGTCATTAGAAAACTTAAAGTTGGGTGCTTATACCCGTAAAGACTCACAAATAAACCAAGATATAGAAATGGTTTACCACTATTTTCCTCGTTTAAAAGAACGTACGGGTTTAGCGGGATATTTATCAGGCGGAGAGCAGCAAATGCTCGCCATTGGTCGAGCATTGATGGCACGACCTAAAATGATTTGTTTAGACGAGCCGTCAATGGGTCTATCACCATTGTTGGTTAAAGAAGTTTTTGGCATTATTAAAAAAATCAATCAAGATCAGGGTATTACCATGTTATTGGTTGAGCAAAATGCTAACTATGCCTTAAGAGCTGCAAATTATGGCTACATAATGGAGTCAGGTAAGGTGGTACTTGATGGTACACAGGAGCAGTTATTAAATAACGAAGATGTTAAAGAGTTTTATCTTGGTGGCGGTAATGAAGAGCGTAAAAGCTTTAAAGGTTTGAAATCATACAAGCGCCGTAAGCGCTGGTTGTAATTGCATTAGCGCATGTGATCAGCACGAATATTTTTAACGTTTTTCTGCCGGCAACATATTATCAGGCAGGCATTAAACGCCATATTAATGGCCCTTGCTAGGGCTATTTACTGATTTTATTCATGATGGATAGAATCAATTATCTTCAATCACCAGCAATTTTCAACATAACTTTGAGCTATTATGACGACATATTATCACCCCGATGAACATCAAGCTTGCCAAGCTAGAGAGCAGTCATTGTTTTCTCGATTACCGACATTTATTGCTAATGCGCAGCGCCATAGTCCTTATTATCAAACGCTGCTAGCGGATGTTAATGCTGATAGTATTAATTCAAGAGCCGCGCTTGCACAATTACCTATTACGCGAAAATCAGACCTCATTACTCTGCAAAAACGTCAGCCACCCTTAGCAGGTATGAACACGAGCAATGGTCACGTGAGTCGAATTTTTCAATCTCCAGGACCGATTTATGATCCTGAAAGTTGTCAAGATGATTGGTGGCGCATGGGACAAGCTTTCCATGCCGCAGGCTTTGTTACAGGTGACTTAGTGCAAAATTGCTTGTCGTATCATTTAACTCCAGGTGGCTTTATTCTCGATTCAGGTGCACGTGCTTGTGGCTGCATTGTTATTCCTGCAGGGCCAGGACAAACTGAGCAGCAACTCGATATAATTGAAGACTTAAAACCTCAGGGCTATTGCGGTACACCATCGTTTTTAAATATTTTAATCAATAAAGCAAAAGTGCAAAATCGCGATATTAGCAGCCTTAAAAAGGCCTTAGTAACAGGCGAAGCGTTACCCAAAGCTTTGCGCGATGAATTCACTCAGGTTGGAATTAATGTTTTACAAGCCTATGCCAGTGCCGATGTTGGTTTAATTGGTTATGAAAGCGTCGCAGATGACGGATTAATTATTTCAGAAAACCTTATTGTTGAAATTGTTCGACCGGGTAGTTTAGAACCCGTAGCAGATGGCGAAATAGGTGAAGTAGTGGTAACAAGCTTTAATGCTGACTACCCTTTAATTCGTTTTGCAACAGGTGATTTATCGGCTATTAAACCAGGACAAAGCGCTTGTGGTCGCAGCAATATGCGTATCAAGGGCTGGTTAGGACGAGCAGATCAAACGACAAAAGTAAAAGGCATGTTTGTGCATCCGGAGCAAATTGAACGGGTGCGTTTAACCACAACATATTGTCCGAAAGTACGTTTAACCGTTACTCAGCAAGATCATCAAGATAAAATGCACTTACAGTGTGAGTTTGATAATACACATAATGCGGATATCGATACCCAGCTATTAGTCAATCAACTTAGCGATAGCTTAAAGCAACTAACCAAACTCAATGGGAGTGTTGAGCTTGTTGCTTTAGGGGACTTACCTGATGATGGTAAAGTTATTGATGATCAAAGAGTTATTGCTTAGCTATTGCTTAGCTATAACGAATATCAGACCACAATATAAAAAGGAGTTACCCGTGAGCAACATGGCTTTTCAAGACTGTTACCCAGAAGAACTTAGCCACTGTTATGGTTGTGGTAAAAATAACCATGATGGTCATCAACTAAAAAGTTATTGGCATACTGAACAAGGCAATGTGAGCGAACAAGCGGCTGAAGAAACCGTCGCCCATTTTATGCCTGAGCAACGTCATACTGCTATTCCTGGTTTTGTTTATGGCGGCTTAATTGCTTCACTGATCGATTGTCATGGCACGGGTAGCGCTGCTGCCATGGCATATCGCCAAGCAGAGCGTGCTATGGGGACTTTACCTGCACTGCGTTTTGTAACGGCAGCATTAAATGTTAGTTATTTAGCGCCAACCCCTATGGGCGTTGAGCTCGAACTTATAGGTCGCTTTATTGAAGTTAAAGCTAAAAAAGTGGTGGTAGAAATAACGGTATCGGCAAACAAGGTTGTTTGCGCTAAAGGTACGGTTGTAGCGGTAAAAATGCCTGATTCTATGAGCCCCGCTTAATCTTCAGTCTATATCAGCATTAGTCATCGTTTTACGGTTTAACTAATGCTGATGCTTTAGCTAAAATTTTTAGTTTTTTTCGTGTTTAATGCACTGATTAATTGAATATTCAAGGTATCGAATGTAGATACTATTTCCAGGTTATTATACTGTCATAGCGCTGACAATCTTTCACTGAACCAGCAGCATCCATAAGGAATATCTGCTGTGCTTGCGATACTGGATAGCTTAAAAACTCTGAACACTGGGCGCTTTGACCATTACCTACTACCACGCTCGTGCCTAAAAATTAAGAAGACAACCAGCCTAACCTCAAGGTTAAATATGACTACGCATATTTATTGATATTATTCTCATTTATGGTTAATTTTTTTAAAGGGATAAAGCCAAGATCTCTTTTTTGAAAAGACGACTTTTCAGTCATAATACTTGCGACTCAGTCAGTAATATACAGGATCACTTTGTGCGCGTTGCTGACTTTAGCATGTAAATTTTTGCCAGATATTTTCTAATCCATCTACATATAATTAGAGAATTAAAAGAAAGCAAGTTACTCTCTGTCTAGTGGACTCATTGTATGACTGAATCGTGTTCCTACAACATGTGTATATATTTCAGTTGTTCTTAAATCAGTGTGCCCCAACAACTCCTGTACTGTTCGAATATCAGAGCCGTTTTTTAATAATTGAGTTGCGAATGAGTGCCTAAAGGTATGAGCCTTTACATGTTTGGTAATATCACTTTTTAGTACCGCTTGTCGTAGTTGCTTTCTAAATGCTGAACCGTGGATGTGATGTCGGCAAATATAACCGTCATAGGGGTGAACACAACAAGTTGTAGAAGGAAGTAAGTATTGCCAAGAAATATCTTTAGCTGCACTGCTGTACTTTCTCAATAATGCAGGAGGTAAGGAGCTTAAGCCAAAGCCTTCACGTAAATCTTTATCATGTATTTGTTTTACTTTTTTTATTTGGATTTCTATAGCAGGTATGAGAGATTTAGGGAGTAATGTGTATCTATCTTTTTTACCTTTTCCCCTGAAAATAAACAAGGTGCAGTCAGCCAAGTTGATGTCTTTTATTCTTAGTTGAAGCGCTTCATTTATCCTTAAGCCACAACCGTATAATATAGATGCGATTAGCTTGTGCGTTGAGGTTAGTTTGCTAATAATGGTTGTTGCTTCTTCATGTGTTAGCACCGCTGGCATCGTTTTTTCACGCTTTGTAAAAGAATAGCGCAAGTCACTAATATCCCTATTAATGATATATCTATACAAAAATATAATGGCACATAATGCTTGGTTCTGAGTTGCGGCGCTGACTTGTCGATTTACCGCGAGGTTATTCAGATATCTTTCTATTTCATGATTCCCCATATCTTTTGGATGTTTTTTATCATTGAAAAGAATAAACGCCTTAATCCAATGCAAATATACTTTCTCCGTTCTTAAGCTGTATCGTCTGGTTCGAAGTTCATTTCGAACGAGTTCTAAAAAAGGTGAATTTCCCATTTTATTTAACCCTAACCGTAACTGTATGTATATGGCTGTGTTGTGTTTGGGTGTTGGTGAACTATACTAAATGTACTGAAACCCAATAATGGTAGGTGCAACATGGCTTCCAAGCAGTTTCAAAATATACTACATCACGTAACCAATCTAA
>UEXM01001405.1_pt1 | contig 20568 bp, 30 predicted proteins | sample 1796661 | NCBI WGS metagenome assembly UEXM01 (sample SAMEA4772469, study PRJEB27181) | metagenome | reverse complement strand
TATTCAAATCCCGGGTCTTGTATCTGAACACCAGATTTAAAAAAATTATATTTTTCCTTATCAGAAAGGGCGCCATAAACTTCTAAAAGATCGTTATTATCTCTCAAAAAAATATTATATTCATCTGTGACATCATATAAGCCGGTATCTTTAAAAAGTTTTTTAATTTCCTCAGCTTGGTCAACATCTTTCAAATCGCTAAGAAAAAGAGAATCTTCTAAAATACAGTTTACATAATATCTTTTTTGTTCTTTGGGCTTTATGCAATCGTCAAAGATATTTAAAACTTCTTCTTTTATATCAACTAAAGAAGAAAAGATGTAATTAGGTAAGAAATCATCTATGACTACATGCGGCCAAGGGTCAGTATAATATTCAACATTCATTAAAATACCCTCACGCTATATTTCTTTTCGAACCTATTTGCATCTTTTTCATCATTAACCATCGGTCTACCTTTAATGTTTAGTGATGTATTTAGCAACATAGGCACTCCTGTGCGTTCAAAATACTCTTCTAGAATAGGTCTAATGATTGATCTTGAGTTGGCAGGCACGGTCTGCACTCTTGAAGTTCCATCAACATGAATAACAGATTGTAAGTCATGCTTTGGTTTACAGACATATTGCATGTATCCATTTGTGTGCCCTTCAAACCACTTATCAAACTCTTCTTCTAGAATCAGAGGACCAAATGGCCTAAAGTATTCTCTCTTCTTAATTGCATTTACAGTGTCTTTAATGTCATAACGAACATCACCAATCAGCGATCTATTACCTAGCGCTCTTGGTCCCCATTCAGCTTTACCATTTGCAATACCACAAACTTTATGCTCAAGAATATAATCAACAACTTCTCTTGGATTAACTTCACGATCAATGTCATGCCCTAGATATGCATCAATCCAATTGATCTTAGTGCCGCCAAATTGATTACAATATTCCCATGCAGCACATCCTAATGAGTTACCTCCGTCTGTTGGATCAGAAGTAATCCACATATCATCAAACAAATCCCGTATCTTTGAATTTGCTAGAATATTCTGTGCGACTCCACCAGAGTAGCAAAGCTTTGATCCATACTGTCTTGCTATCTTTGCATAGTGCATGATTTTTTCTTCTGCCCATTTTTGCAGAGAAGCTGCCATATTTACTTTATTGAAATCGCCTAACTTTTTAAAATGAGGATCACAAAAATTTCTTATATTACGTTCACCTAGCATAAGCACAGAAGTTTTTATATGAACATCTTGACTGAATAGATCAGTATGTAATTTCTTCAAAAAATCATAATATTCAGGTTCACCATAGCAAGAAAGTCCCATGACTGTACCTTCTTCAAAATTATGATATCCAACCCTTTCAGTGACTTCGCTGTAAAATTGTCCAATAGAATGATTGCTAGTTAAATGATTTTCAAATGTATTAGTGTCTTTATCATATGTGTATATATTGTTTGATGTAAATGTATCTTTGCTTGCACCATCAAGACTCATAATCACAGTGTCTGCATAAGATTCCCAAGGTCTTGTATAAAATGCTGCTGCTGCATGTGATCTATGATGATCTAAGCAAGTATCAATTGCCTTAAAGAAAAAGTCTGATCTATAAGATAAATCTCTAAACAATCCATAATTAGGTCTTTCATTATCAGGAAGCTGAGCCCAAAATGCTTTTGACATTTTTTTACTTTTTAAATGTTTACCACCAAGCCAAAACATTTCTTTGTGATCCATAAAAATATCTTCATAAAAGACTTTGGTGTCAGCATTCATGAATTTATCTAAGAGTGTTTTTGATAGATGTGTATGATGCTTGATTTTACAGTAACGCTCAGATGATGATGCAAAATCAATATTACCATCATCGTCTATCAATGCTAAACTGGCATCATGTGCCATATTAACAATACCAGCAATCATATATTATCCCTTTAGAGCAAAGTTCAAAGCATGTTCCGCTTCTGACTCCATATTTCTGGCTTTGTAAATACTGCCACAATCAGCATCAATTTCTCTACACAACTCTACTATTTCCATAGAAGTTATAGGGTAGCTATCTTTGATAGCACTTGCAGCAATCGCCACCATTATTCTATATAGTCTAAAGAAGTTGCCACCGTTCTCAACACCAGCATTTGTAATATACTCTTTACCTAATGTCTGTGGAAAAAACTTACAATCACGGTATGACTTCCATGTCACAACATTATCAAGCTGATTCTTACGATAGTTAATCACTTCTTTCTGAAGTGGCTTAGGCAGTGTCTCAATAAACTTTTTCTTACGAGAGTTTGCATGAGAAGGAAACTGCTGCATCAAACTAAACGGATTGATAAACTCACCGTCATTCTTGAAAATAAAGTTGTCTGCATCAGGATACTGTGCAGGCACATAGTACATTCGACATAAATCTTTAGTCTGTGCGTCTACTACACCCAGAGCAAGATTGTTAATCGAATGCCAAAACTCTTTAATGCGAGAGGCTGGCACCATATCAGTCAAAGGAAAGACTACACGAAACTTTGGCTTATCTTTGCGAGATGATGCTGTAGAGTAGCAGACATAGTAGTATTGCTTCAGAGGTTCTAGAACTGCGTCAATAGTCCCAGTGAAATCATCAACATCAATGCAACACCAACTGCCCCAGCCAAGTACATTGTCGTTAGAGCGTGTTGTAGAGGATTTAAACACAGCAGGACTAATAAGAGGAGAAGAATCACGTCCACCTTTCTGACCTTTCTTTTTAGACAAAGTAAAGAGCAAAGACTCTAGCTCCGCAAAAGAGCTAAAGTCCATGCGACGGTGTGTCTTGTTATCGAATACGTTTTTGAATATAGATAGAGAATAATTCATAGCAAAATATATATCACAAAAAAAGAGGGCAGTCAAGCCCTCTATCTAACATGGTGTAAAGATTTTTCTACAATCTCAATATCTTCTGGATTGTTCACTTCCCAGAAGTCAAAGTGCAGAGGTAGAAGTTTCATACAATGAACATGATATCCGTTCTCTACAAATCGCAACTGCTCAAGTCCTTCGGTGCGCTCTAATGCAGATTCTTCCATATGAGCATAGTCAAACAATGCAGTAGGCTTATAAGCATACATTCCAATATGATAGTACATTGGAATCTTTTCAGATGATGATCTGATGTTTGTCAAGTCAGCACCGTATGGAATCATCTCTTTAGAGAAGTAGATTGCACGATCATTTGAATCTGTGACTACTGTTGTGCCACCTGCTTTACCCTCTGCTCGACAATCAAGAAATCTCTCTGCTGTCTCCATTGGCATACGAAATGCAGGAGTAATAATATCAAACGGCTTATCATGTGCTGCTAGTTGCTCATACTCTTCCATCATCAGTTTAAAAACATAATCAGGAATGAGTGGTGAATCACCTTGTAGATTAATAACATAATCAAACTCTTGGCTAAACTCTTCACCATGCTTGTCAATCAACTTAACCATAGCCTCAGCACAGCGCTCTGTTCCGTTCTTACAGTCTGGATCAGTCATAACATATTCTTGACCAATCTTAATACACAGATTAGCAATGTCCCGATTATCTGTAGCTACATAAACAGGAATTCCAGTGCGCTTACCTGTCTCGATAGTCTGTTCGAGTACTGTCTTATCACCCAGCTTCTCTAACATCTTTCCAGGAAATCGACTAGAGTTATACCGTGCTGGAATAATAATAATTGGTTTAAGTCTCATTATCGTACTCCCATAATAACACCAATGTCATGCATAACTTGGATTTGCTTAATCACTTTTTCATACATTGCATAGGTGAGACTGTTAGGTCCATCTGAAGGTGCATTGTCAGGATCAGGATGCACTTCCATAAAGATGCCATCTACATGCCCGGTAGCAACAGCGGCACGAACAAGAGCGGGTACATAATCCCGATTGCCACCAGAAACACTGCCAGAACCACCGGGTTTCTGTACAGAATGAGTGGCATCAAAAATAATGGGAGTACGATAATTCTCATGCATATACTGAAGACCAGTAAAGTCATTGACAAGGGTATTATAGCCAAAAGAAGTGCCCCTTTCAGTAATCCAAACATTGTCATCTCCCACTTTACTAATAATGCCAGCTACGTCCCATGGCGCAAGGAACTGACCTTTCTTAACATTTACAATCTTACCTGTGTTCTTTGCCGCCAGTAATAAGTCTGTCTGACGACAAAGAAAAGCAGGTATTTGTAGAACATCAACAACTTCTTTCATGATTGCTACCTGTCCAGTAGTATGAACATCTGTAACAACCTTACAACGAAGCTTACGCCTAATATCATCAAAGATAGGCATAGCACGTTCAACACCAATGCCTCTTTGACTATTTAGAGAGGTCCGATTAGCCTTATCAAAACTCGCTTTAAAATAAAACTCCATACCGTGATCTTCAGCAATGCGCTGACAGTATCTTGCGACTTCAAAAGAGTCTTCTTCTAGCTGACACGGACCTGCAATAATTTTCATTACATAAACTCACTTAAAGAGTGATCATTTGTTTGCCTACGCTGCTTGTTTTCAACAAGAACATCAGACAAAGTTTCTTTGTGGCGTTTGCGAGTAATGTTTTCATAATGATGATCAGCACAAATGTAGTGTCTGCGCCGCTTATCAAGACCGTAAAACTCTACAAGGTCTTTTGCCATCTTGCGAGGCGTCAATGGGCTGTAAAGCTGCAACTGTGCAGACTTGCGACAATTAGGCACAGAACACTTGTACGTCTCTTTGTGATAATTAATCGCTTCTGTCTTACTCATAATTTTGAGAGTCATGTCACTTCTCCAAGTGTTTTTCATAGGTGTTTTTGCTGTTACTAGTACCGTACTTCTCAGCAATTCGAATGTATTCATCATTGCTAATAGTATCTACAATATCACCATTCAGCTTATTGTACAAGTACATTGTTCGACCGTCCCGAGCATCTTTTGTGGTGACCTTATCTTTTGACTTTGAGAAGTCCCAGATATGAATTACGCCACCATTGACACTGCTTGGCGATTCAACAAAGAAAAGCATATCAGCGTTTGAACATTTTTTATACTGACTTGGGTTAATCGAAAAGGAGTTTTCTTTATGCCAAGGCATCTGTGTTTTCACTTCACAGAATTTACCATCAACAACAAGGTCTTTTTTTGGATCATATTTATCATATGACATTTCTACTTTGTGACCTTGTGCTTCAAGATAACGCAGAACAAGACGTTCACCTAGCATACCAAGACTATCTCTTTTATCATTAGCATTCATTATACATATTCCTTTTTCAGTTTAACAAGTTTCATGCCATAGTTATTGACACCAGATGAAATAGTAACATCACCTCTCATCTTTAATTTATTCTTCTTGAATGGACTATAATCAACATAGTGATGCCAGCGCCCATACTTCCATACAACTCTAGCAACATCTGGATGCATGTCAACCAGCATTTGTGATTTGTTGATAGTGCCTGTATGGTTCATTGTGCCTTCACGCCATTGCTCTTTGTCTTGAACGCCTTCAGCATGATAAAACTCTTCAGTGTTACCTCCTTTCAAAGTTTGTGTAGCAGCTTTGCCTTGCAAGAATGCATTGAATTGTACAGTGCAATCACCGTCTTTCAATACACGCAAGCAGATATCAGTGTCCTCATTGTATCGTCCACGCCAGCGGTGCTTACAAGTATTCTCAATCAACAGACAAGAATAAATGCGAGTGTTCGCCACAAACGGTGGATATTTGTCACTGCGAGGTGCAATGAAAAAGCGATACTGAGGACCAGCAATAGGAACATTCTCATAGCGATCTACAAAATCTTCCATGACTTTGAAGCCGACGCCAGAATCTACACGAATACGCTCATTCAGATGGTAACGGTAGAAGTCGGTGATATTATCATCTAATACCCAGTGACGTTTTGCACCCAGAGTTATTGAATGATCCCAGGACCAGTTCCTCGCACGGCCTGGGCCGTCTCCATGATTGCTAAACGGGGCAACTAGAAGTGTGACATACTCACGAATATTAAAGTTGTCCAGAGCGCTCTCATAGTTCTCTAAATCTTGTGGCTCAATAACAATATAGTGGGGCACTTTTATTCGAGCAAGAGACCGAGAGGTAAACATAGATTCATGTCTACCTTTCGATACAATGTAAACTGGATACTGAGGATTAGTGTAATTAATCTTCATTGACTTCTTGATACCTCTTTAACATATTGTCATCTTTACCCAATTTAGGATACCAAGTAGACTTTGTTTTTGGTGTAAGAATTTGTTCAATCTTATTTGCAAACTCATCATAGTCTTCTTGATTGCGAAAATGGACATAGACAGTCTTATAAGGCTTTGTGTCGCTATGCTCATATTCTGGCATATCTTTCCAGTGCATACGCCAGTCATTAACTTTATCTGTGCCAAAAGAAGCATTCTCTTCGATAAAATCAGAAAGAGGATTATGTTCTTCTTCTGTTTCGACACTCTTATCAATAAAGTTATCGTATTCAGTCGATTCTTTTACTTCAGTCATTAGGTACCGCTCACAATAATTTTCAAATCAGGCTCACTGTAGTTAGGGCCTTTCATAATCTTACCATCTTCACGATAGATTGGTTTGCCGTCTTTGTCAAGCTTTGACATGTTACTGCGGTGAACTTCATTGAAACAAACATCAAGATTGATACCAAATGCCGCACCTGCACCATAAACAACATAGAGAATATCAGTCAGTGCATCAGCAACTTCTACCAAGTCTTCATCAGCGATTGCTTCTTTCAGTTCATTCAACTCTTCTTCAATTAAGTCAACTCGCAAGTGAGTAGTTGTAGCATCAGGAAATTCTGCTTTGCGCTTCACCTCTTGACCATAGGTGTTCATAAACTGAATTACTTTTTCAAAGTTAGTTACAGGGATCATTAAAAAAATTCCTCTAAGGTTATAGGTTTCTCGACAGCATCAATACGAGCCTGTGCAATTTGAAAATACTCTTCGTCTAATTCAATACCAATAAAGTCAAAGCCTTCGATCTTGGCAGCTTTGCCTGTTGAGCCAGACCCCATAAAAGGATCAAGCACTACACCATCTTTTGGTGTCACTAACCTAATTAGGTATTTCATTAAGTCAGTTGGTTTGACAGTTGGATGAATGTTTTTAGTTTCAGACCAACGGCCATAGGGATTACCATCCTCACCATTTGCAGCTTTTTCTGTGTGATTTGGACGGAATTCAGCAGCGGCAGGAACCTTAGACTTGAAAGTATCTAAGCCTTCATTACGGTCCTTCTTAGACGCCTTGGCGCAGTAGAAGAAACGGGCGGCTGAACCTTGGTCACCATATGGCTTAACGTCAGCGCCAAGACCCGGCGAATATATCTTATTATCTCCCCCGGAGTGTGAACCTTTTCCCTCACTTTTAACATTCGGAAACAACTCAACCACTTCATCAGAACCGTCATGGATTAGGTTGGCGGGGAAGCGACCAGAACTGTGACTAGAGTGTTGACCCCCTTCATAATCTCCATAAGCATTTTTCGCCATGTTATCTGTTGACCAAGAACCATTGCCGCCAAGTCTCGGGTCATCAACTTCTGGATTAGTCTCAACCCGACTTGCATCAATATTGATAGCACCTGTACCATACTTCAGAACATTCTCTGCAATAGATTTTTCTGCAACAGGTTTACGAGCAACAGTGATAGGTTCAAGGGCAGGTTTTAGGGCAGTTCCCCAACCGTCCCATTGTTGTGCTTCAGGTGTGGCGGGGACTGTTTCAAATACATCGCCCGAAAAATCGCCTCTTGTTCTGACATTATGGTTTTTTGCGTTGGGGCGAGAAGCCGCTCCGATCCCAACAACTTCACGTTCCGCTCCGGCCATCTTATCAATCGCCTTACTGATATTGTGAGACTTAGGAAAGCCAGACCCATATACCCATGCAATCATATCACGGATTTCAAAACCAGCATCTTCAATATTCACTGCCATTCTATGTTGTGTGCGAGTACCAGCAAAGGCAAGCAAATGACCACCGGGTTTCAGAACACGAAAACATTCTTCCCAAATATTTACAGCAGGAACATCATAGTCCCACTTCTTACCCATGAATGACAGACCATATGGCGGGTCAGTCACAACAGAGTCTACTGAATTGTCATCAAGTTCCTTGAGTTTATCAAGGCAATTACCAAGCATCAGTTTCATGCAAAAAAGTCCTCTAGTGTTACAGTCTTCTCAACTTCCCATCCTACCGCATCAAGAATAAGCTTCAGCGGATCAACAAACGTCTTGCTGAACTGCTTTTCATAATCAACATACTTGTGTAGATTAAACTCTTTTGGCAAGCCCATAGGGAATGAAATTACATTCTCTTTGATAGGATTAGGCAAGTTTAGATATACAAATTTAATTTTCTCACCATTCTGAATCTTTTCATACTGTTTGTCAAGTCCTAATCTACTCAACTCATTATTGTATAGAATAGAACCACGAGAATGAATAGGACAACCTTTCTTGTAGACTGTTTTCTTATCTATCCAGTCAGTCAAATTAGAGACGCCCCTAGGGAAAGAAATATCTTCTGGTGGCAAACTAAAGAATTCTTTTTTAAACGTCTGGATGAACGCCTGTGTGCGGTCCTCGTCACCTTCCATGATGATCTTGAAAGCTTCTTTAAACTTAGCACGAACTACTTGTGGTGTAGACGACTTAATTGCTTCAATGCCCATGATTTTCATCTTAGGTTCAGCATAGCGAATGCCTTCATTATCAAGCACGTTTAGAATGTAACGCTTCTTTGCAGTCCATACGCCACGATCAGCAATCACTTCTCGATCCATGTCCATGCGATTTTCTTTGCAGTTCATATAATCAAATAGTTCTGCATATGCTTTCTTGAGTACAGGCTGAAAGTATTCTTCACCTGACTTTGACAATAGCTTAACAGGGTCTTTAGCTTGAAACTTATCAATCAAAGGCTTCATATTGACATAGAGTGAGTCAGTATCAATCGCAATTACATAGTCATCTTCTTTTTCGCACACCTTAGACATAGCAGCATTCATTGCCTTCTCTGCCCACAGAATACAGAGTTGTCCGCTATATGTAATTGCTTCTGCAATGCGCTGATCAAAGTAGTTGAAGTATTGATTGCCTAGCGCACCATAAAGAGAGTTCATCAAAATCTTAATAGACATTTGTGAGTTCTCAAGATGCTCAATCTCTTTTTCAATCTCATATGAAGTGCCCTGCTCTTGCTGCCGCTGCTTCACTTCGATCATATTACCTTTAATGACTTTACGTTCTGCATAGTAATCTTTAACAATGCGAGGCAGTACTCCAGTCTTGTCTGTGCGGAAGACAACACCGTTAGCTGCAACAGTGCGATCAGTTTCATGTGTCAAATTTTCTTTATTCAAACATGACTTTACTGATACATCTGACTTGAAAGTGTCAACAATAGTTTCTGTAGACATATTCCACTGTACAAGAATATTAGGATACAGTGATGCAAGGTCAAATGAAACTACCCAATCATACATGCCGGGTGTTGGTTCTTTGACATATGCGCCAGGATATGGTTGTTTGTTTTTGTTTTGTTTTAGAGGTGGTACAATCTTTCGTGCCATAAGATCACGATAGATGATTGTCTCCCAGATACCTGTTGTGCCAAAAGTGTCAACATAGTTACAGCCTGCTTTGTACGCCATCGTCATGGCAAGTGTAATTAGACCAAGCTTATCTTCTAAACGATCAACCAGTTCTACATCTTTGATGTTATAGTCAACAAACTTTTGAAAGTCATGTTTGTACAAAGAATGTAGAGAACCATACTCTTCATATGAAAGTTTCTTTTCGCCTAGTACTACATGAGCAATATGATCTAGCTTGTAAGACTCTTGTGCGCCGTAAGTGTAGCCAAACTTTTGAAACAATTCGAAGTAGTCAAGTTGCTGAATGCCTGTGACCTCATATGCAAGAAGCTCACGGGCCATCTTTTGTACTTTACGCTCACGAATATGTTTCCAAGGCGATAGCATCTTTGCTTTATCTTCGCCCAGCACTTTTGTAATTCTACGAACAAGATATGGAATATCAAAGAACGTAGTGTTCCAGCCTGTTACAACATCAGGGCAGGTAGAAGGATTATGCCAGAAAGCAACGAAAGAAAGAAGTAGCTCATGCTCATCTTGACATTGGTAGTATTCAACATTGTCAGCCTGCGGTGTATAATCATACATGCCCCAGACGTGATAAGTGTTATCAATGTTATTTTTAGTAGTAATAGTGATGACAGGATGATCGGCATACTCTGGCTCAGGGAAGCCATCGTCAGATGCAACCTCAATATCAATTGTGGTAATATTGACAAGTTCACGCTCAAAGTTAATTTTGCCAGGATATACATCATAAACCCACTGAGCAATATGATTTGTATTCCCCACCACCTCAAAATTATCCACATCTTTATATCGTTCAAGAAAGCTTTTTGCTTCTCTACTTGAGTTGAAGGTGATTGGTGCGATTGGTGTGCCGGCAAGTGACTGCCATTCTGTTGGTTCTTTTGTTTGGGCATAGTAAGTCGGCTTGTATTTAATTCTTTCTTGTGTCTTTGTGCCGTTCTTATAGCCTCGAAAAAGAATACTATCTCCTAGGCGATTCACAGAAGTATAGAATTGCATATATTCCTCTTTTCAGTATGAGGACTCATTATAATATAAAAAACGGTTGCTGTCAAATGAAAAAAGGGAGCCGAAGCTCCCTCTTATTTTACTGATACTGGCGTGCATCTAACCAATGACGACCATTGATTTGATGTGGGGCTTGACCATACATGATCCGTTTTTGACGACCTTCAAGGTCTACAAGGTCAATTGAGTCAGAAAGATATCTTTCTTCATCTGACATTCTAGCTCTCTTGATTGCATTGCTAAATGATTTAGTGAGTGATTTTAAAAACAGTTGCATCAAAACCATCCTTTCTAACCATGTAAGCAATTTCAGACTGATTATAGTTTGTACGATATTCAGTCTTAATATAACCTGCCACACCGTGACAGGCAGCGTCAAGTCGGGATTCGTATAGGGCTTTACCCATTTTCCGTAAGAAGTTCAGCATTTGTTGTTACCTCGTTTTGATTATTGATTTTAATCTTTCGAGGCTTCTTCTCATCAGGCAGCACGACTTCTAAATGAATTCCTAGAATGCCGTTCTCCAGAGAAGCTCCTGTAACTTGTGTATATTCAGACAGTCTAAAAGACCGATGGAACTTACGGGTGGAAATACCTTTATGTACAAACTCTAGACCACGAGGAGTATGGTCACCGTCAACAGAAAGTACACCATCTTTTAATTCTACCGAAAGCTCTTCTTCCTTGAACCCCGCAGTTGCGATTTCGATACGATACTTCATACCTTCATCTTTAATAATATTATGCGGAGGATAGTGGTCAGTTGCATGTTTGGTCATTTCTTCAAGTTCGTTGAAGATATGGTCAAAACCTACAAATGCGGCACGAGGAAAGCGAGCGAATTTTTGATTATTTGTCATCTGAATTCTCCTAAAAAAGCAAGAAATATGGACCCATTATTGGCATCCAACATTATTTATACTCTATCTACGACATTTTGTCAAGCGCAAAATGCAAAACACTTTTTATAAAACGAAATCACTAGCAATATTATGTATTGCACATGTTACTCTGGGCTGATTATTAATCGAAGTTACTTTGTGTGCAGTTGCTCCGCATTGCCATAATATACTACCTGGATACATCATGACTTCTTCACCAGTTTCAAATTCCCACTTTGTTGTACCAATAAAATTCATACAAATTAGATAACTAGGATTAGCCTCTTCATATGGTCTTCCATGCTCATCTGTTTGACGAAAATCTGTATGCCAGTCTGTTCCAGAATCTAGTTCACCTGGAGACATCCAAATCGTAACACGAGGATCATTAAAAATTTTAGATGCCAAATTGTCAACTATAGAATCTAAAACATTAATACCAGTACGCTCAAGGTATTTAAATTTGCCTTTTGTGGAATCATTAATTCTAACATTTTTATTAAAGTAGCTGGCGTAAAATTCATTCCACCATTGATCTTCAAACTGCTCAAAATTATTAAATGATTTTAATATAACAGGATTTGTTAAATCAAGATTATCTAAAACTGTATTTACATTTTCTTCACAGACTCTATAAAAGTCTTGATCTATTTCCCAATGTTGTATTTCGGACATAGTTCCCAATCATCTTTTTCTTTAAATGGTAATACTTTGATTTGTCGTAACGGAGCAATATCTGTAGCTTGCTCTTTATTGACAATTGTAAGTAGACCCCAATCAGACAACAATGTTGTGATTGTATTTCGCCTTTGAATATCAGAAACTTCTAACGTAGATTTATTACCATCCAGCAAAAACAACTCTTTGAAGTGAGTAATAAAGTATCTGCCTTGCTTATGTAGAATGTGACAAGACTGGTAAAGCTTCTTGTCTTTTCTAGACGCAATACCAATTCTTGTCAGTGTTTCTTTTACTTTGAGAAAATCGTCTGGCTCATTTAGTGTGACTTCCAACATGTCACTAGGTTGCCAGTCAACTAGATTTACTTCTCTTTCTTCCACCATGATCTACCTTCTTTTTAATTATATTTATTTCTTCAGTAGAAAGTAGTGAAAGAGCAGAACGAGCCTTTTCATTGCTGTAGCCATAATATTCTTTCACCGCCTCAAACCCCTGATCGTTCTTTTGCTTATTCCATTTAGAGAATCGCTTAGGGTTCTTTCTGATAGTATTTATCAAAAAGTCATTTTGAAGCTTTGAGTCGATATGGTGTACAATGTTCATCTCGTTTGCTAGAAGAACGGTATCAGCAAAGTATGAAAACGAGTGATTAATCATGTATGAGTTATATGCTTTCTCATCAAGATCATCCCGAATAATATTCTGCTTATTATTAATCGCTTTGACGAATTCGAATGGGTTCATTTAAGACTCGCTTTCTAAGGTCAGATGATGAGAAACGATGATCACGCTTATTGTAGTATAGTTCGATACCACGTTTAGCACAAATAGCACGGCCTGTAAACTTACCATTCTTATACTCTTCACCGAGAATACGAACATCAATATGAAACATATTTAAAATATCTTCTAAGTCTTGTTCTGTTTGATATGGCACAATTTCATCAACAAACTTTACGGCTTGAAGTTGAATATATCGCTCAACTAAAGTTTGCACAGGCTTGTTTTTCTCTGGTCTGTCAATTGCAGGATCAGTTTGAAGTGCAACAATTAAATAATCGCAAATAGTCTTTGCTTCACGCAACATCATAACATGACCAGCATGAAGCAAATCAAAAGTGCTACAGGTGAAACCTACTTTCATTTTACCTCATCCAAATGACCAATGTATTGTTCAAGAATACTTTGAGTAAATTCTTCTGTATCTACACCTGAATTTACATTAGCATGACCATAGTAGAGTTGTGGAACAGTTTTATGACCTCTATCCAAGACGATAAATGCCTTTGCTTGCTCATCTAACTTGATATTTACAATTTCGTATTTGTATCCCCAACGATCAAGTTTAGACTTCATCATATCGCAATACATACAGTCAGGTTGTGTGTATAGGGTTAGTTTGTGCTTCATTTCCATTCTACCTCCGCCATTAGTTCTGTTAAACAAGCAACAACATTTAATTCATGATCAGCCACAAAAGCATTCTTATACTGATAATCAGCAAGGATTAAAACAGCACGGGGAATGCTATTGGGTTGAATAGTGTCAGTCATTGAATCGTAAATACTTCTGAAAATGCCAGAAGTATCTGTATCTATATTGTTGCTTACCCAAGACCTCATTTTCTTGAAATTCTTGCCTTTAAGGTATCCAATAAGATCATTAACAGAATTATTGGAAAGCAGGCTAAGAATACCAGAATCGATACTGCCGCTAAGAGAATAGCGCTGACACTCATTAATAACCCGCCGCCAGTCAGGTGCAAAGCGGATGATAAGTTCTGCCAGAATTTTTTTATCATATGTAACACTCTGCTGTTCTAGAATCCATGTTAAGCGCTTCATAAACTGCATAGACAGTTCAGCCATAGACTTCTTGTTTGTATTAAATTCATATACACCACACCGAGAGTGTAACGGTTCAATGATACGGTTCTTAAAGTTACAGGTCAAAATAAAGCGACAGTTGTTTGCAAACTCTTCAATAAAGCCACGCAGGGCAGGCTGAAATGATTGTGCATTCAAATAATCTGCCTCATCTAGAATGACGACTTTGTATCCACCAGTCAAGGACACAGTAGAGGCAAACTGTTTGATCTTATTGCGCAGTGTATCAATATTACCCTCTTCAGACCCATTGATAAGAATCCAGTCAAGGTCTAGTTCATTACACAGTGCTTTTGCTACTGTAGTCTTACCAAGACCGGCAGTGCCTGTGAATAGCATATTAGGGATTTCACCAGTCTCTACAATCTGGTTGAATGTATCTTTTAGTGATTGTGGTAGAACACAGTCATCAATCTTTTGTGGGCGGTACTTTTCAACCCAGAGAAAATCACTCATCATTATTCCTTACTAGAGTTAGGAAGTCATTATATAGAAAAAAGAAATGGGGTACAAGACCCCATTCCGTAATTAAGTGCTTTCTTTTTCAGCAGTCAAACCTTTGACATATGTAAAGGAACAACCTTGGAGAAAGTATGCAGTGTTTTCAAGTACCTCTACTAGCTCATCATCAGATCGAAACATATGTACATTTTCTCGAACACGATCATGATCCACATACTCAATTCGCTGCAAGGTGTATTCTACATAATTACCGTCAGACATTATACTTCTTCCTCTTCATCATCATCAATATCTTGCTGGCGTTCTTCTACTTGTTGGACAAGCTGTACGCATTGATCACGCAGTTGTCCAACAGTAGAAAGTTCTTCACCTTTAAAAGCACCACGTTGGCTAATCGCATCAATAATAGCGATAGACGAACGGGATACCTTAGCAGCAAGTTCTAGGTATTGTGCATCGTTCATTATATTTTCCTTTTACTTTTTCTCTAGAGCAATCCAATAAGTAAGATTCTTATCGGTATGTACAAATTTACTGATCAGTTTAGAAGAAACTTCTACCTCATAATCACCAGGCAGTAGCTTCAGATTGTCAATATTGATACTCAAAGGTACTGCATTACCTGTCTGATTAAACGTACCTTCAACAGAAAGAGTAAAATCATTTGAGGTGCTGTTTTGAGTATCTGCAATTGACAGTGCAACTAGGCCATCATCACTTTCTTTAATGTGAATACTCTTGTGCCCAAGAGCAGCAGCAGCTTTGCGAAGCTGACCTAGAATTTCTTGTGTCAGAGTAAACGTGACTTCTGCATCAGGCATAGCCAAGTCTTTCTCTGGAGGGTTTGTCAACATTTCAATATCAGAATAGAAGTAATTGATAGAAGCCTTGGTATTTGCAATATGCATATGCTTATCTTCATAAGCCACAGTACCATCTTCAATCAGATTAAATACATTCATAAATTCACCAACATCATAGATGCCGAAGTCTTGTGGAAACTCCTCATCAAGAACAGCTTTTGCAAGAACATTCTTTGCGTCTGCTACGGTGCGTAAAACGTTGCCTTGTTTGAAGACAAGGTTTTGATTGATAGTTCCAAAGTTACGAATAACTTCCATTGTTTCATTCTGCATTACTAAATTCTTCCTCATCTAAATCATGCACATGGATAGCCATAATAGCATAGTGTGCAATTTTCATCAAGTCGTCACGATTACGACCGTTTTTCTTACCATATCGCTGTGCATACTTTAGAACATTTCCTATGCAAAATCCCATACCATGTCCAGCATCAATAATAAATTCAGTTGCTTGTACTTTATTCTGAGAATAATGTGCACCATATGTAGCGTCAATATACTCATGTAAATCTTTTAAGATTACGTCTTCATTATATTTCATCATAACATCCTTGTCAAGATTTATTTTGTGCGAGAAAAGTTCTTGTCTTTATAAAACTCGATCTTACTGCTAAACCGATTGTCCAAAATTTCACCTTTATGTGAGATAACAAATACATTAGAGTCTTCGCCAAGAGAGTAAATGATCTTGAATAGGTTTTCAATACCATCATTATCTAGAGAAGAGTCAAAAGTCTCATCCAGAATAAGCAAGTTAGTTGCTACAGAGTTTTTCATGTGTGCAATCTTACGCCAAGTAAACAGCAGCGCTAAATCAATACGTTGCTTTTCACCCTCTGAGAAACTGTCATATGAGAAACTGTCTCTATGTCGTGATCTAATTATCTCTTGGAACGATTCTGTAAGTTCGAAGTGTACAAAAAAGTCCAGTGTTTGTAAATAGCTATTAATATAATTATTCATCACTGGCACATATTGTCTAATAATCTTTGTCTTAATGCCAGTATCTTTAAGCATTTCCAACATAAGTTGATTGTGAGAATGTTCAGAGTCAAGTTCAATCTTCTCGCTGACTAATGCATCTTTCTGATCAATAAAGTCGGAAAGTTCATTTGTAGCTTTATTGAGATTATCCGAACTATTAGAAGTATTAGAAATCTCAGACTGTAATCTTGAAATAAAATCATTAGCAGAGTTGACTGCAACATTGTAACTATAAATTTTTCTAGAGAGTGATTGGCTTTCTTGCACACTTTCTTTTTGATTATGAATTACACTCTTAACGTCATCCATCTGTGTGCTTACCTGTTGAAACGACGCCTTGATTTTCTTTGCTTTCTCTGTGACCTCTTGAGTTTTCTGTTCTTTAATAGTCGCATCAATCTCTTGGGTACAAGTCGGGCAAACGTCATTTTCTTGAAAGAACTTGCTTTGTTCAACAAGGCCAACTAACTCCTGCTTAAACGCAGACTTTTGCATACGGTAGTCTTGAAAAGACTCCTCAGAAGCTGCTAATTGTTTATCAATGTCTGTGTATTTGTCATCAAGGTCTTTCTGAAGTTGAGCAGACTTTTCTTGTGTGGACTTTATAAGCCTACGCTGTTCTTCAATCTCATCTTGCTTCTCACGCATCTTCTCATCATTAAGACTTTTAATGTCATGAATATATTTGCGCTGCACATCAATCTTGTTTTTGATTACAGAAATATCATAGTCTTTATCCCTAAGGTCACCTTTGATCTTGCTGACACTTTCTTTGAGAATAGTATTCATCTTAGAGAATACATTAATGTCAAGTAAGTCTTCAATAACTTCTCTGCGCTGACTAGTAGTCAACTGCATGAACGGAATAAAAGAAGATGAGCCAAGAACAACAATCTGATTAAAAGACTTATGATTTAGCTTAAGAATATTTTGCTCAAGAATCTTTTGAAACTCTTTTGAGTGACTACTCTCATTAATTACTTCATCATTCTTAAAAATCTGAAAGATGTTAGGCTTAATTCCACGAATGACTTTATAGTCACTTGGCCCAACAGAAAATTCAACTTCTACAATACAATCTTTGTTGTTAACTGTATTGATTAATTGAGGCTTATTGATGTTACGATATGGTTTACCAAACAATCCAAACGAAAGTGCATCTAACATAGTAGACTTACCTGAGCCGTTTGTACCGACAATCAGAGTATTCTTGCTATTATGTAGATCAATCTCATTATAAAAGTTTCCAGTTGATAGAAAATTTTTCCATCGAACCTTCTTGAAAATAATCATTATAAAACCTCTAGGTTTTGTGCCTCTGTGTAAATGTCTTTCATACGACGCTTCAGATAATTTTTATCTAATTCAGTTTCAGTTGCGTCAATGTAATCATCTAACAAAACTTGTGTGTCGTCAACCGAAATTTCTACTTTTTCATCAATAGGCAAAACATCACTAAAGTTCTCAGCAATCTTTAAGTCATGCGTTTCTTGCTCTTGAATTTTATCAATGAACTTCTCAAACAGTTCTGGGTTAGTTTTATTTTTCACAATAACTTTCACAAACTTACCCGCAACATCTTCATCAATAACATCCACTGTATCATCATACGCAATTTTCTTAAAGAGTGTGTGTGGATTACGCACAGCAGTTAGCTCATGTGTTTCCGTGTCAAGGACATGAAAATATTTTTTATCATCACAGTCTGACCAGTAAAACTCCATCTGATTACCAAGATAGTGAATGTTACCTTTTGAAGACTTTGTGTGATAATGTCCAGAGAACACAGCTTTGAAGCGACTAAATTCTTTTGCACTCATACCATGATCGCTCATAATACCACTTTGCATCTCAAAGCCATTAAGCTCTAAGTGGCCACCAAGAATTTGTGCATCACAGTTCTTAATAAAGTCTAACGATTCTTGTTCGTTCTCTGAGCAAATCCATGGCAGCAAAGCCATGTTCATTGATCCGTATTTGATGACAGTTGGTTTTTCAATAATTGCAACTTCGTTGACAAAGAACCCGAGGAGTTCTTTGAGAGAGTTTGGATTATTGGTATTTTTAAAATAAGTGTCATGATTACCAGGAATAATATCCATGCTAATACCGAGTTGTCGAAGAGGCTCAAGAAAGTGCTTTCTATTGTGGTAGAGAGACTTGACATTGATTGCTTTTCGATTGTCATAATAATCACCAAGATGCACAATTTGTTTAATATTATGTTCTCTCAAATATGGAAAGAACGTCTCATCATAAAATTTCGCAGAATTGTCTAGAAAGATATCAGACGCATTACGAACACCCATGTGGGTATCATTCAAAATTGCAATTTTCATTTTATAATACTAGCAATTAGCTCCTCAAATTGTTCAACCTTATCTGTACGATTAGGCCAATAAATATAGTCTTTCTCAGGGTTCTTCTTGAGATTAGACAGAAGGGGTAGAATGGCATTGTAGAGTCTGTTTAGTTTGTCTTCATTAACTGTTGCTGATGCAGCAGCTTCTTCTGCGCTGGCAGCAGTCTTCTGAACAACTTCTAATTCTTTTTCGTCAACTGCGGTAAAACCGAAATCAAAAATATCTTCTGACATTATAGCACCTTTAGTATCTTGCGACCTTTTTCATCTTTTCTTAGATCACCATAGTAACCAATCTGAGACATGTAAAGTGTCTCATCTGTAATTGAATTGAGATTTTCTAAGATAGACTTCTTCTTTACTCTCGCTGGAATTTTAGTTGCAGCATTCAAAGACACTTCGCCATAGATAATGTCTGCCTTTTCAACTATCTTAATAAATTCTTTAAGGGAATATCTTTTCATATAAACTCCATTAAATCTGAATCATTAGTCTTTTTGATCCGACGTTTTGGTAAGTCTGTCTCTGTATCAATCCATTCGTCATCTGTCAACTCTTCATTTTCAGATAACTTTCGTCTCATGTTCTCAACAGCAGCTTGTGTAATATGTAGCAGCTTTTCATCACCATACTCATGGCTAGTATACAAATCGTTTGAATTGGAAACGTCTACAAACTTTTCTTTGATGTCTTGCTGCTTTTTCTCTTTTGCAATTCTACGCAAGAAAGCATAATAACTTATCTGCGTAAAATATGCAAACGCATTAGGATTACCAGATCGTGTAGCAGCTTCAATATTATAGTTCTTAATCGCTTTCAAACAATTCTCAATAGCATCCATGATCATCTCTTCACGATATGAATACCCAATAAAGTTTGGCTTGCGAGCAAGACCTTCAGAAATTTGTTTGAAACCTAAAGCAATATAGTCAGTAACCATAGGAATTTCTGTATTATTTTCTTTACACTCATTACACTGCTTTACATATTCAAAGACAGCTTCTGAAAACATTTTATTGTTAATATAATCTTTTGATTTACGACTCATAATAATGCCTTTAAATTTTATAAAGTTTCACATATTATACAAAAAAGAAGCATAAAAGTCAATAGATTTTTTTTAGTTGACAATACTTAATTCTTCGTATATAATAAAGTTCTTCTTTACAGGGGTAGAATATATCTCTTAGTGAACTGTGATATTCATTGACTCATATAGTTCATCTTCAAAATCTAATGCAGTCTCTTCCACTATGTCGGTCTTAACTACTGTATTATATCCTTCAATGATCTTTTCTTTTGGATTAGCAATAGATACTATAGCGAGTGTTGATACATTTACAATTTCAGTATAGTCGGCTGATAGAATCCAAGGAAACAAAGCTACACCCTCTTCACTCAACTGCACAACATATGGATTACTTAGTCCTATGACAGTCTCAGGATTACCATCTTTGATTCTTGCGACAATTTCTTCTCCACTCACAAACTTAATAACTTTAATTTCTTCATTATTCATAGCTCTACCTCATGAATTTTGTAATCGAATTTTTCTCTTTTATAAATTTTCATTCGTTCAAGTGCATGTAAAAGAGTATAGTTTTTCTTTTTGTCTACATGCATGTCATCAGCTATATCATATAATGTAGTATGTTTGACGTTCTCCGATTTTCTTATTCCTCTAATAATATTTTGTAAGACCTTTACTTGCGAATTTGATGGCGAAGCAAAGATATTATTATGTATATTTTTAATGTTAA
>UEXM01001404.1_pt1 | contig 20569 bp, 20 predicted proteins | sample 1796661 | NCBI WGS metagenome assembly UEXM01 (sample SAMEA4772469, study PRJEB27181) | metagenome | reverse complement strand
GGAGAACCCAAATGCAAGTATTTTCCCTATAAATACCTATATATGCATAACTGCTGCAAATGTGTGTAAAGTCGATTTAATTTCCTATTAATTCAGGTTGCCATTAGTTACTACGAAGCAAATTTCTGAGCTGCTTGGTGTTAGCCCTGCGCGTGTCAGCCAAGTAAAGAAAACAGGCAGACTTGACGGGACATTTAAGAAAAAAGGCGCTGTTACTTATTTCGATCAAGACGCAGCGTTAGCAGCCTGGAATCACGAAATCCCGCAGCTTATCAGCAGGATCTCTGGATCGGAACAGGAGATCCCTAGTTTCAACGAATCGCGTGCAAAGTCAGAACACTTCCGCGCAGAGTTGGCGCGACTTGAGCTTGAGGAAAAGGAGGAGAAGCTATGCGAGGCAGAAAAGGTCAGGAGGGAAGCGTTCTCACTTGCACGATCTGTGCGCGATGCTGTAAACACCATTCCCGATCGAGTGGCGAATCAATTTGCAGCCGAGACTGATCCTGTTGTTATCCACCAAGCTCTTACAGAAGAACTGCGTAAAGCATTGGAGAGATTGACCGATGGATGATGGCGCAAAGGTTTATGAGGACGCATTCCTTGAAGGGTTGAGGCCTGACCCTGACCTAACTGTTTCTCAGTGGTCGGATAAGTATCGAATGCTGAGCAACAAGGCGTCGTCGGAGCCAGGGCCTTGGAGAACAGATCGAACTCCGTATCTGCAAGAGATTATGGATTGCATGTCGTCGGGCAGCTCTGTGCAGAGAGTTGTGTTTATGGCTGGAGCGCAGCTGGGCAAAACAGAATCGATTAATAACGTTGTTGGTTACATGATCGCCCATGCACCTGGGCCAGCTTTGTTTGTCCAGCCAACGATTGAAATGGCCAAAAGGCTGTCAAAACAGAGGCTTGATTCTTTAATTCATGAGACGCCGTGTTTGGCGGAAAAGATTGCGCCTGCCAGGAGTCGAGACTCAGGCAACACAATGTTCAGCAAGGATTACCCAGGCGGGATCCTGCTGTTAACAGGGGCCAACTCTGCGACGGGTTTGCGTTCTGCTCCTTGCCGCTGGGTGCTGCTCGACGAGGTTGATGCGTTCCCTGCTGACGTTGACGGAGAGGGTGACCCTTGTGCGTTGGCAGAACGACGGGCTTCAACGTTTTCACGTCGAAAAATCATTTTGACCTCAACGCCGACGGTTAAGGATATGAGCAGGATCGAGACAGAATATTTGGCTTCTGATCAGCGCCGATATTTTGTCCCCTGTGTGCATTGCGGGCACATGCAGCATCTGCAGTGGAAAAACATCCAGTGGCGTGACGGCGACCCCAAAACAGCGGCTTACGTTTGCGAGTCTTGTGGGACGCACATTGAAGAGCATTACAAAAGCGAGATGCTTCGCAAAGGCGAGTGGCGAGCCACCGCTACGTCAGAAGACAAAAGAACAGCAGGATTCCATTTGTCCAGCTTGTATTCGCCGTTGGGTTGGAAAAGCTGGGAGGAGATTGTTACCGAATTTTTACGTGCGAAAAACGACGCTCCTTTGTTAAAGACGTTTGTCAACACGGTGCTTGGCGAAACGTGGGAGGAGGAGGTTGGGGCAAGGCTTGGCGCGGAAGGCTTGCGTGAGCGTGCCGAGTTTTACCCCGCTAGTGAGATACCAGATAAGGCGAGCATTGTTACGGCTGGGATCGACGTGCAGGATAATCGCGTTGCTGTAGGTATTTATGCGTACGCCGAAGGAGAAGAGTGTTGGCTGATCTCACACGATGAGATCTATGGCGACCCTGCAGGGCCAAAGCTATGGGAGCAAGTTGACGACGTAATTTTTAGAAAGTACAAGCGCAACAACGGAGACGAGGTCAAGCTTTCTGCTGTTGGGATTGATAGTGGCGGTCACTTCACCAGCGAGGTCTATGCGTTTTGTCGTGAGCGAATGAAACGCAACGTTTTTGCGTTGAAGGGCCAATCGCAACGCAATAAGCCTGCAATTGGCAAGCCAAGCAAGGTTGACATCAACTATCGCGGCCAAGTGCTTAAAAACTCTGCCGAGGTGTTCCCTGTTGGAGTCGATACGATCAAGTCAACGTTGTTTGGCCGTTTAAAACACAACGAGGAAGGTGCGGGCTACATTCATTTTCACGCAGAAGCCAGCGAAGAATATTTCAAGCAGCTCACGTCAGAACGTCAAGTTGTCCGTTATGTCAAGGGTTTTGCCGTGCGTGAGTGGAAGAAGAAAGCTGGCGATCGCAACGAAGCCTTGGACTGTTTTGTTTATTCCTACGCAGCATTGAATTTTTTATATCTTCGGTACAACCGACATACAATTTTTCAACAGTTCAAGAAAGCAGCAATAAAAGCCGAGCCTAAGCCTGAAAGGAAGGTAGAATCTGAATATCAGCCATTGCGACGACGTGGTGCGCGTCGTCCTCAGCAGTCCTTCGTTACCAACTGGTGAGCATTCTTGTTCCTGAAATTGTTAATGCAGGTGACACCGTCATTTTTGACGTACCTGCTTTTAACGATTCGATAGGCACTCAGATCGACAGCGCAAGTTATACCTTGACATGGTATGCCAGGACAAATACGAATCACGAAGGGGCAACAATTACAGGGGCAGCTGAAAGCGACGGTTGGCGCGTCACTGTGCCTTCTAGCGTCACGACGGGCTTTGACGCCGGGTTGTGGACATGGCAAGGGATTGCGTCTCTAGGCGGTGTTCAGTACACAGCAGGCCGAGGCCAGTTCACTGTTAAGGCCACTCTTAGTTACACAGGGCAGCCGGGTGCCTTTGACGATCGATCAAGAGCAAAAATTGATCTTGACTATGTAGAGGCCGCTATCAGAACGCTGTCTCAAGGCGGGATGGTTCAGGAATATACGATTGGTGGGCGAAGTTTGAAAAGATACAAGATGGTGGAACTGCTCCAATTGCGCGATTCTTTGCAGGCTGAAGTTAATGCCGAGCGCCGGGCGGAAAAAATTAGACAAGGGCTTGGCAATCCTGGCCTAGCCAAAGTGAGGTTCCGTTAGTCATGTGGCCTTTTACGCGAAAACGCAAAGTTGCAAGACGCAACTACGCAGGCGCTCAGATGAATCGCCTGACATCCGATTGGATTAGTCAAGGCACAAGCGCCGACTCAGAAGTAAAAAACAGCCTGCGTATTCTGCGGAATCGTGCTCGGGCTCTTGTTCGCGATTCAGATTTTGCAAAATCTGCGTTGCGTGCTGTTAAAAACAATGTTGTTGGTCAAGGCATCAAGCATCAAGCGCAAGTGCGAATGATTCGAGGCGGTCGTCTTGATGAACGCTTGAATCCAATTATTGAGCACGAATTTAAAAAGTGGAGCAAAGCCAAGAATTGCCACGCAGGTGGCACCTTGTCTTGGCCGCAAATTCAGCAGCTGTGCATCAGCAGCATGATTGAGTCGGGCGAAGTCTTTGTCCGCCTTGTTCAACAATCCTTTGGCGATAGTCGCATCCCGTTGGGGCTAGAGGTCATCGAGGCAGATTTGCTCGATGATGACTACACCGGTTTTGAGTCAAACGGCAATCGCGTCCGTATGGGCGTTGAGCTTGACGAGTGGTCAGCCCCAGTGGCTTACCACTTTTTGAATTATCACCCTGGTGATTATCAATTCAGTTACGCACAGATTGCCAAGAAGCGTCGCACGCGCATTCCTGCCAACGAAATTATTCACTTGTATTCCGTTGAGCGCCCTGGGCAAACCCGTGGCGTAACTGCATTTGCTTCGGCAATTATGCGGCTAAACAACCTGCGTGGCTACGAGGAGGCAGAAATTATTGCTGCACGTTCAAGCGCAGCAATGATGGGCTTTGTTCGTACTCCTGATCAAGAGTTGTTTGAAGATGGCACCTATCAGGAAGAGTCTGTTTTGGACTTTTCGCCTGGCAGCATTCGCCGTCTTGCGCCAGGAGAAGAAATGCAATTCTTCTCACCTCAGCGCCCAGACGATGCGTTTACCCCATTTGTGGCGCAGATGTTGCGTGCCGTAGCAGCTGGTGTTGGTTGTTCTTATACCCAGGTCAGTTCTGATTTTTCTCAATCCAACTACAGCTCTTCTCGCCTGGAGTTGATCGAGACTCGCGCTCATTACAGGACTTTGCAGCAATACGTCATCGATAAATTGTGCCAACCAATTTATGAGCGTTGGATTGAAATGGGTGTGCTGTCAGGTGTTTTGCAGATGCCTGCCTTTGACATGGATCCTGATCGTTATTACGAGGCAAAATGGATTGCACCAGCAGCGCAATTTGTAGATCCGCAGAAAGAAGCTGAGGCTTACAAATCAATGATTCGGTCAGGGATCATGACGTTGTCTCAAGTTGTTGCCCTGCATGGTGGAGACTTTGAGGAGACTATGCGTCAAAGAGCCCATGAGCTTGCAACTATGGATGATCTTGGCATTGTCTTAGATTCTGACCCTAGTGCTGTTAACAAAGCAGGCCAAGCACAAAATCCACCTGTCGAGCAAACAGAACACCCTGAAATCCATGAGGAGGATGACTAATGGCTAACGTCAACGATTTGGAGACAATTAAAAAAGACACAGAACCTAGTTATGATCCCGATAGCACGGAAACTATCGAAAACATGACTGAACGCGCTGCGCCTGATGCGCTTAAAACTGGAGACTTTGTTTCCTGGAGCAGCAGTGGCGGTACAGCTCGCGGGCGTATTAGTCGTGTTGAGCGTGACGGCAAAATTGATGTCCCTGACTCAAGTTTTACAATTACCGGCACGGCAGAGGACCCTGCAGCTTTAATCACGTTGTATCGCGACGGTGAGCCTACAGATAGAAAAGTTGGGCACAAGTTCAGCACTCTTACCAAGATTGCTGCAATCCGCATGTTTGAAAATACGGCGTTAACGCGGGCGCACAGCACTGATTATGTCGAAAAAGAAGATCGCACAATTGAGTTTCCATTTGCTTCAGAGGAACCTGTTGAGCGTTATTTCGGCATGGAAGTGTTGGAGATGTCAGAAAAGGCGATGGATTTGTCTCGCCTAAACGATGGCGCACCACTTCTTTATCAGCATGATGCTGATCGGATTGTTGGTGTTGTGCAGCGTGCATACATCAAAGACAAGCGCGGTTACGCCGAAGTCAAGCTTGCCAACAATGAGCTTGGCCGCGAAATGCAAGATTTAATCAAAGACGGAATTATCAGAAACGTCAGTTTTGGATACAAGATCAATGAAATGGAGGAAGATAAGTCAACTACTCCAATGACTTATCGGGCCACCTCTTTCCAGCCGTTTGAACTCAGTTTGGTGACCGTGCCAGCTGATCAATCGGTTGGCATCGGTCGCAGTTTTGACTCTGTTGAAACTGTGTCTACGGCCTCAGCCGTACCTACTACAACTCCTATTTCCATCATGGAAGAACAAACTCCAGACCTGGAGCTTCTTCGTGCTGAGGCCTCCGAGGCCAAAGCAAAAGAAGCCGCTGAAATGCTTGCCCTTGGTAAGCGCACTCACAACATCGATCTTGCTCAAGAATTTGTAATTAATTCTCGCGGCATTGACGAACTTCGCTCCGCTCTTATCGAACAAATGGGTTCTAACGCCAAGCCCGTTGACACCACTGCTGGTGAAATCGGCCTCACGCAAAAAGAAGCTCGCAGCTTCTCTTTCCTGCGTGCCATCAACTACCTAAGCAATCCTGGCGATCGCGCTGCACGCGATGCTGCTGGTTTTGAAATTGAGGCCTCTGAAGCCGCTGCAGCCAAGCTTGGCCGTCAGTCTCGTGGCATCACTGTCCCATCGGACATCATGCGCCGTGACCTTACCGCTGGCACGGCTACTGCCGGTGGCAACCTTGTTGAGACTGAGTTGGATGCAGCCAACTTTATTGACCTGCTGCGTAACGCATCAGCATTGACTGAAGCTGGCGCAAGTGTGTTGACGGGCCTTTCTGGCAACGTCAACATTCCTCGTCAATCAGGTGCCGCAACTGCTTATTGGGTGGCTGAATCCGGTTCTCCAACCGAATCGCAGCAAACCATTGATCAGGTTGCGCTTACGCCTAAGACCTGTGGTGCTTTTACCGATTTCAGTCGCCGTCTGATTATCCAGTCCTCCATTGACGTGGAGAACATGGTGCGTGGCGATCTTGCCAAAGTGCTTGCTTTGGAAATTGACCGTGTTGGCCTTTATGGCTCCGGTTCTTCCAACCAGCCCTTGGGTCTTAAAGACACCACTGGTGTTTTGACTGAAGACTTTGCCGCTAACACCCCAACATTTGCTGAGGTAGTTGCGCTTGAGTCTGATATTGCTAGCGCCAATGCCTTGCTGGGCTCTCCTAAGTATCTGATGAACGCTGCAATGCGCGGTGCTCTGAAAACAGCAGAAAAAGCCAGCAACACCGCTCAGTTCATTTTCACAAACGGTGAAGTGAATGGTTATGAAGCTGTAATTTCTAACCAAGTAGCAAGCAACGATCTTTGGTTTGGAAACTTCTCTGATCTAATCATTGCTTACTTCTCTGGCTTGGATCTGATGGTTGATCCTTACACTCACAGCACCTCTGGCACTGTCCGAGTGGTTGCGCTGCAGGATGTTGACGTGGCAGCCCGCCATGGTCAATCCTTCAGCCGTGGTAACAACACCCTCTGATCATGAAGATCAAGATCCGTAAGCAAGTTGTGCTAGCGGGTCAGGTGGTTCGGATTGGGGAAGTCGTTGAGGCATCCCCAGCCGACGCCAATATCCTGATCGGTAGTGATCTTGCGGAGGTTTACAACGAACCTCCTGAAGTCGAACAACCCGTTAAACCCAAACGCCGGAGGAAGGCAACCAATGACGATTCAAAATCTGGGGACTAGAACAGAAGTTCTAAACCTGCTGCCAAGCGATGTGGTGACAGCCACAGGAGTTGGTTCTGCGATTGACCTGCTTGATTACGAGGGCGACATTGCTGTGTCTCTTGACGCCGAAGCTGGTGGTTCAGGTGTCACCTACGCAGTCAAACTGACTGAGTGCGACACGTCCGGTGGTACTTACACCGACGTAACCGGTGGTGGATTTACCACTAGTGGCGCCAACGCTGCGGCAACTGAAAAAATCAGTGTCAACACTGATTCGATTCAGCGTTTTATCAAGGTTAGTGTCACCGTTGCAGGTGGTACAGGCGCTGGCGCTATTAGCGTCATTGCCGTCGGCTCTAAGAAGTACGGCTGATCATGGCTCTTGAAGATACCTTCGCTTTTCTAAATACAGAGGAGTTTGGGACTACCTGCCAAATTGGCAGCGGTTCCAAGTTTGTTGGTATCTTGGATTCCCCCATGGATGTGATTGCGGGTGGCATGGCTTTAAGTCGCGAGTATTTGCTAACGGCAAAAACTTCAGACGTAAGCTCTGCTGCTCGCGGCACTTCTATTACTGTTGCATCTGAGGCGTACACCGTCAGGGAAAATCGCCCTGTTGATGATGGCCTGTTTTCTGAGCTTTTGTTGAGTAAGGACTAATGGCCGACACAAGGCGTGAATTGATTCTTGCTCGAATTAAAACGAACCTTGATTCTGCTACTGGCGTAACGGTTTACCGAAGCAGGGTTGAACCGTTGGCGCGTGGCGAAGTGCCCGCGATTATTGTTGAGCCGGTGTCGGACCAGCCGTCCGAACAGTTCAGTAATAAATTGCAATGGACCTTGCGTGTAAGAGTCACTGTGCTGGTTCGATCTGGCGTACCTGATGACGCCTCTGACACTTATTCACAGCAGGTTCACAACTTGATAATGGCTGACAGCACTGTCAACGGCTACGCTTTAGACATCGACCCTGATCGAGTTGATTTCAGCTTGTACGAGGCTGATGTGCCGTTAGGGGTTGTTAGTATGGATTATCTGGTCAAATATCGCTCAAGCCGCGTTGACCTGACATCAGCGTAGGGTTGGCTTGCGGAAGCAGTTAACTTAAACTGATGCGATAAACATCGCCCTTTTTCTGAGGCCTTACACATGGCAAAACTAGCCCGAGTGAGGTCTATCCTCGCCAAAACCGAGTCGTCTTACGGATCTGACAGCACGCCAACAGGTTCGGCAAACGCGATTCAAGTTTCAGCTCTTGAAATTAATCCTGCTGAATCTGAAGTCCTTTCGCGTGATTTGATTCGTAGTTATCTAGGCAACAGCCCTCAGCTAATTGCAAACACTCGCGTTAGCGTTACCTTTACCGTTGAGTATTCAGGATCTGGTGCTGCTGGCACCGCGCCAAAATACGGTCCTTTGCTTGAAGCATGCGGGTTTGGCGAAACAATTGTTTCAAGCACTTCCGTAACTTACGCACCTATCTCAACAACGCCTGAATCAGTCACGATTTACGTTGACAGCGACGGCATTCGGCACAAGGTGACTGGAGCGCGTGGGACGTTTTCCCTCAGCCTCAACGCTAACCAGATTCCGGTTTACAACTTCACAATGACCGGGCAGTACGTTGCTCCAACAGATACAGCGTCACCGACCTTGACGTTTAGTAATCAGGCAGACCCTGAGATCTTTAACGACACAAACACCACTGGCTTTACTTTGTTCTCAGCCACAGGCTTGGCGTTGCAATCTGCTGAGATTGATCTTGGCAATGATGTTGTTTACCGAGAGCTGGTTAACTCAAGCAAAGATGTGTTGATTACTGACCGTGCAGCAACAGCTAACTTTGTAATTGAAGCCCCAGCCTTGTCGGTCAAAGATTTCTTTGCTCTTTCTGTTGCAGGTACATCAGGCAATTTAAGTATTGTTCACGGTGCGACTGCAGGTAACATCATCACCTTGAGTTCTCCGTCAACTGGTTTGTCATTAGGCAACCCAACGTATTCGGAAGATCAAGGCATTGTTATGTTGAACATTCCTACTACTATGGTGCCAAGTTCAGCCGGTAACAACGAGCTGACACTCGCTTACACCTAACCTGCATGGCTTTTGTTCTCAAGAAAGTTTCTTCTTATAAGTGGCCTGTTGCCGTCGACGTTCCTGTTGACGGCGGCAAGTTCAAAAAAGAAACTTTTACGGCGATCTTTAAAAAGATGAGCCGCTCAGCTTTTAACGATTTGATTGAACAAGGCGATGACGCTTTAATTGGTGAAATTGTTGAAGGCTGGGAAGGGATTAAAGACGAGGATGGGGACGAGGTTGTTTACAGCGAGGAAGCACAAGCTGAATTGTTTGACGATCCTTATGTTCTGCGTGGTGTGATTTCTGCTTACACAGACAGCATCACGGGGTCACAAGCAAAAAACTAGAAGCCGCCGCTAAGCATTGGTGCGAAGGCGGCGGAGTCTTTGATGAAAGCGTTGATGATTTGATGGCTAAGGGCATGGAGCCTAGTGAGATCAATGCAATCCGCAAGGCGCGTAAGGCTGCGGATTTTGAGGTGTGGGAAGAGAACTGGGATATTGTTGCAATGTTTTTAAGAATGCAAACGCAGTGGAATGTCAGTATGGGCGGGGTTTCTGGTTTAAATTACTCGTCACTGGACTACCTCTGTAGACTGTATGAAGTCAAGGATCCTGTCGCTCTTTTTGAAGGCGTACAGGTGATGGAACTAACCGCACTCGCCAGCCTGAACAAGAAGGACTCCTGATGGCCAAGGTTACAACCGACTTAACAGTTGTCATAAAAACCGCAGGCGATGCTGGTCTTGATAAATTAACGCGGACTTTAAACGGGCTAGGGCGGCAGGCTAAAAGCGCGGCGGCTCCATTCGATCAAATATCAAAAGAATTAAAAGACGTTCAAAGAACGTCAGTCAATAGCATTGCAAACCTTCGGGGCTACAGAAACGCTTGGCGTGATATTACGCAGCAAGTTGAAATTGGCAGTGCTGCATTTAAAGAGGCTACGGCTGAGGCAGCAAGGCTTGATAAGCAACTGCAAAAAGCTGAAGGAAGGCAGGGCAAAGGACGATTTAGAGCTGGCGCACAGATTGCTGGCACAATTGCAGGCGCTGGAGTTTTTGGAGGGGTTGAAGGTGCTGCTGGTGCAGGAATTGGCGCTCTTTTTGGAGGCACCGGCGGGGCAATTGTTGGCGGTGCTATTGGTGCTCAAGTTGGGCAGTTAAGACAAGCCTTGGGTGCTGTTGCTGAGTACGGGGCAGAGTTAACTAAATTACGGATTGCTCTGCGCGGGGTCACTCAAAGTGAGCAGGAGTATGAAAAAGCTCTTTTAGTTGTTAATCAAGCAACAAAAGATTTTGCAATTCCTCAATCTCTAGTTACTAAACAATTTACAAAGCTTCAAGCCTCTGTTTCTGGCGCAGGTGGCAATTTAGCAGATACTACTAAGTCTTTTAGAGGAATTATTGCTGCAGTTAGGGCCACCGGTGGCTCGTTGCAAGATGTTGATTCTGCCTTAACAGCAACAGCGCAAGTCTTTTCTAAAGGCAAAGTTAGCGCAGAAGAATTAAGGCAACAAATTGGCGAACGTTTGCCAGGCGCTTTTACTTTGTTTGCGGAATCAGCAGGTTTAAGCACAAAAGAATTAGACAAAGCTCTTGAAGGCGGCAAAGTGACTTTGCAGGACTTCTTGCGGTTTTCGGAAGACCTTTTTGAAAGGTACGGTGAAACTGCTCAAATTATTGCTAGCGGGCCTGAAGGCGCAGGGGATCGATTAAAAGTTGCACTTGAAGAACTAAATGAAAAAGTTGCTCCTGAACTGTCACGGTTAGGCGCACAGTTTCAGACTTTTGCAACTAACGCAGCCAACTCTCTTGTTGGATTGTTTGACAAATTAGGAGAATTTGGGAGAGAAATGGAAGAAAGAGCTGGTGGCAAGCTTATTGATAATCAAAGGCGAACGCTTGAGCAAGCTAAGCGAACAATTTTAGATCCTGCAGCGTCGGAGCTTGCAGTGAGTTTTGCTAAGGATGCAATTGCTAGGCTTACTCCAATTATACAAAGATTTGATTTTATTGGCCCTCCAGTTCCAGACGCCCCTAGCAAGCTAGATGGAAAGTTAGAGCCAGACCCAGAAAAGCCTGATTCGGGGACAACAAGCCGAATGAGAACAACAAGCCAAGACTTGCTTGATCTTGCAATAAAAAGAAACCAAGCTTTTGCCGAAGGCAATAAAATAAGAGTAGCGCAGCTTACTTTTGATATTGAAATTCAAAAATTAAGTGAGCAATTTAATTCCGGGCAAATAGACGCTAATACACAACAACTTGGAGCTTTAAAAGCAGAAGAACGGCTTAGGCGCACTGGGCTAAAACTTAGAGATGACGAAAAGAAAGCAATGCGCGACCTTACAAAAGGTCAAAAAGAATTTAAAAAGGAACTTACTGAAACAGAAAAGCTAGTTAAAAGCATAGAAAACACATTGGCAACCAGCATGGCTAGCGCCATTGAAGGATTGATTGATGGCACAAAATCATTAAGTGAGTCTTTATCTGGCGTGTTAAGGCAAGTGGCTAGCTTGCTGTTGAACTTTGGCACAAAATCTTTGATGGGTTCAATATTTCCTTCAGCTAATGGCAATGTATATGCCAACAACAAAATTGTTCCTTTTGCCTCTGGCGGCGTTGTAAACAAGCCAACTATTTTCCCTATGGCTAATGGCATGGGGCTAATGGGCGAGGCTGGCCCTGAGGCAATTATGCCTTTACGCCGTGGAGCAAATGGCAAGCTTGGTGTTGAAGCCTCTGGGGGCGTTGGTAACGTAGTAGTTAACGTTGACGCCGCTGGTTCTAAAGTGCAAGGTGATCAGCCAAATGCCAAGGCTCTTGGCTCTGCAATTGGTGCAGCCGTGCAGGCTGAGCTAGTCAAGCAAAAACGTCCTGGAGGATTATTGAGCTAATGGCTACTTTCCCTGACATTGCTCCTGACTATGGGGCTTCAAAAGCGGCGCAACCAAAAGTGCGTTCAATTCAATTTGGTTCAGGATATTCGCAACGTGCTGCCTTTGGAATTAACCAAGATCCCAAAACATGGAGTTTGACTTGGCAAAACAGAACAACAGCTGACGCAAACTCGATTGAAGACTTTTTAGAAGCCCGTGCAGGTGTTGAATCATTTAATTGGTCGCCGCCAGACGAGGCAACTACTTATAAATGGGTTTGTGCAAATTGGACCAAGACGATGCCGTATTCAAACCTTTTCAACATAACGGCTACTTTTGTCCAAGTGTTTGAGGCGTAATGAGCTACCCAATCTCTGACCACGCCTGGGAGGCCAATAAAAGTTATTTAGTCAACGACGTTGTTCGTGCGTCTGTCTCGCAAAACCTAACGCTTGCATTTAAGTGCATTGTCGCTGGTACGTCTGACGAAAGCGAACCAGTCTTCCCGCGACAGATTACTCATACTGTTGTCGACAACGAAGTTACGTGGGAAGCGTTTGAGCCTCTTTCCGACCAGCTTCAAAAGCTAGCGCCGACTGCTGTCATTGATTTGTTTGAAGTTCATCTGACATCAGCGGTTAACGGATCAGACAGCGTTTTGTATTATCACGCTGGAACAAATAATTTAGTTGAAAATGTTGTATTTAATGGAAAAACTTACCCTGCAGCCCCTGTTGAGGTTGATGGCTTTGCATTTTCAGCAAAAGGTACTTTGCCAAGGCCAAGTTTAAAGGTAGCAAATGTTAATAGTGCTATAAGCTCACTTCTTCTTACAGTAAATCCGTTAAAAGCAGAAGTTAGGCGGATCCGTACATTTAAAAAGTTTTTAGACCCTGTTAATTTTGGACCGCAATTAATTTTGACAGAAGGCGACGATTTGCTTGTGACTCAGCAAAATGCCAACTTTATTATTGGTGTAAGCGGCAACGACACTGCTGACCCAGACGCAAAGTCTGTGGAGACGTGGTACATCGATCGGGTCGCGTCAGAAAACCTGCAGTTTGTTGAGTTTGAGCTAACAGCAAGGCTTGATTTGATAAATCTGCAATTGCCTAGACGAACTGTCAATGAGTTCTGCCCTTGGCGTTACAGAGGCACAGAATGCGGGTACAACGGATCTAATTTCTTTGATATACATGACGATTCAACAACGTCACAAGCGGATGACGTTTGCGGCAAACGCTTAAGCAGTTGCAGGGCAAGGTTCCCAGATGGCAAAGGTGACGGTGCTGAAGCAATCCCGTTTGGAGGTTTTGTTGGGGCAAGACTTCAGGCTTGATGCAATAAAACACGCACAGGCTGAAATGCCGCGTGAAGCTGTTGGCCTAGTTGTTGATGGTGCGTATTGGCCGTGCAAGAACATTGCTGACGCTCCACAGCAGCATTTTGTTCTTGACCCGCACGATTATGCAAGGGCCATGTTTGTTGGAACAATTGAAGCAATTGTGCATTCTCATCCAGAAGGCACACCCCCAAGTGAGTGTGATCACAAGGCATGTAAGCAAAGTAAGCTGCCTTGGTACGTGTATTCCGTGCCAGACAATTTATGGTCAACTATTTACCCTTGATCGGCAGGGAGTTTGTGTATGGAACGCAGGATTGCTATAGCTTGCTGCGTGATTACTATGCGTTGCGTGGCATCGATTTTCCTGATTTTAAAAGACCAGAAAATTTAGAGTCTACCGATAGCATTTTTTTACGTTACGCCAAGACGCTTGGTTTTGTGCTTATAGATTTTGACGATCGGGAAGAAGGCGATGTGTTGATTATGCGGCTAGGCACTAGAACGCCGATGCACGCAGCGATTTATCTGGCTAATGATCGTATTTTGCACCAGCGCATGAATAGCATCAGTGCGGTGGAACCATTCGGGCGGTACTATAGGCAGAGCGTTGCCGCCGTCTATCGCTATGCAACTGGTGATGTTAGCCGGTGAGCTGGGCGAAAAATACGGCACACAACACGAGTATTACAACTTAAGGACACCAGCAGATGCGATCAAGCTGCTGTGCGTCAACTATCCGCAGCTGCAGAAAGATCTGGTAACAGCGCACGAAAACGGGATTGGCTACAAGCTGATTCAGTCTGGTGCGTCGATGGGATATGACGAATTGCATTTGCCGTTTGGCAGCAGGCCGATGATGCTTGTGCCGGTGATCAGTGGCAGTGGCGGTTCTACGACTCAGATTTTGGTTGGTGTTGGCTTGGTTGCGGCTTCGTTTTTGCTGCCTGGCGCTGGCTTATTTGGGGCAACCAGTGCTTTTGGGGTAGGTGCGTTGACTACTGCGGCGGGTACAGCAACTCTCGCCACCACAATTGGCGTGTCTTTAAGTGCCGTTGGTGCAAGCATGATTCTTGGCGGTGTGGCGAATTTAATTTCGCCGCAGCCAGAATTGCCAAAACTTAGTTCCAATCGGTTTGATAACGGCACAAACGTTAGAGGCACTGGGGCGCAAGGCGTAACCCGTGGTGCAGACGGTCAGCAGTCTTATGGGTTTTCAGGTCCTGCAAACACCGTTGGGACGGGTGCAACTGTTCCTGTGATCTATGGCGAAGTAATTACTGGCGGCCATCTTACGGCTGTCAATCTTCAAATAACTGATGAATCAGATCGCTTGGCAAAAACAATTGTTGCGCCAGATGTAGGCAGAACAACAATTAATGGTGAACGTATTAAAAGAGCCCTTAAGCCTGCCGGGGGATTAGACACAAAAAAGTTAAATTCTAATTTTTCAATTAGAACTACTGACGCAGACAAAAAAGTTAGCGTTAATCAAGGTTTTGGGCCAGGCCAAGTCAAGAATCTTGAGGACGGACGTATTATCCAAAACGACACTTTAAAATATAAAAAAGGAGACAATAAGCGCAAAAAAATTGACGTAGTTTTCAAAATTGAAAAAGGATTGTTTGACAGAATTTCAGGAGCAGGTTCCACAGAAATCCCTGGATTTATAAGTTATGAAGTCAAGCTTGTGCTTGAACGAGGTGGTGGCAACCCTGATTTTGTTGGAGCGACTGCAGGGGTGACAGTTCAAGGGCTTTTTCACTCCAACGAAACTTTGGTCTATGGTCATCGATTTGAGGTCCCAAGGGCTAACAGCACTGACAACCTTCGTTTAGAAGTTGAGATTGTCGATGTAGAGACGATTAACAGAACAAGATTGACTATTATTGGCTATGGCTACGACTTGCTTTAGAAATGGCTCTTAACTCCACAACTAACCTTCAGCTTGTTGACATCATTGGAGAAGGACCGATCGAGGGATTGGCCACAAGGGATAATCCGCTGAGAAGCATTTTTCTAGACGAGACACAGGCTCCAGGCAGAACAGATAGAGACGAAACCGAGGGGAAAACTAAATACAATTTTGAATTTAAAGAAGGAACGCCTAAGCAGCTCCCTTTTAGTGATAAATCTGGATTTAAAGATAACGTCACTGCTATAACCGATGTCGGCGTGCAGGTTGGCGCAAATTACAGCGAAGAAGTAAACGAAAACAACCAAGTTACAGACAGAAACTACGGTCAAGGTGTGGTTGTTCGCAGCGTTACGGACGTGTTGGTAGATGATATTGAATTAATTTTTACTGTTCCCAAGCTTTATTGCCAAGGCATGGAAGGGCTTGCCAAAGGGCAGTTGTTTTTTGCACAGATAAAAGTCCAAGTCGCAGTTCAAGCTCAAGGTAGAGGGTATCAGGTTGTTGACCTTTTAACTGGTTCGGGTGTAGTTAATGGCAACACGATTAAAGGCATATCTACCTCAAATTATCAAGTACGAACACAACCAATAAATTTGCAATCTTTTGGCCCAGGGCCCTGGAAGATCAGAGTAAAAAAGCAGCGATTTAAGAACAACGAAGATGCTTTTGAGGTGCAGTTTGAAGACTTTGAGGACATCTCTAAGAAGACGCCCCTCGCAAATACCCGTGCGGATACATTAATTTGGACTTCTATTCTTACAAGAAAAAACATTAAAACCAATTATGCAAATACAGCTTGCATTGCTTCAAGTATTGATTCAGAACTTTTTAATACGTTGCCAAAGCGTGCGTATAACGTTCGCGGGTTAAAAGTAAAAATTCCTAGTAACGCCACCCCCAATCCCGATGGGAGCTTGAAATATGACAACAACATTCCTTTTGACGGCCAATTAAAGGATGGATTGCATTGGACGACATGCCCTGTTTGTTGTTTCTACGATATGCTTACCAACTCTCGTTACGGCGCGGGTGATTTTATTGACGCTAAAAATGTAAGTTGGATTGATTTAATTGAACTTTCTAAGTATGCCAACGATGCCATTTTCAAAGATCCTTTCAAGCCTCAGCTAGGCACGGAGCCTAGGTTTGCGATCAACACTGTGATTGGCTCGCGTGCTGACGCTTACAACGTCTTGCAAGATCTAGCCAGCGTATTTCGCGGGATGATCTACTGGAAGTCTGACACCGTACAGGTTGCAGCAGATCACGGCAACCTAGACGGCAGTGTCCTTGACCCTGTTCATGTTTTTAATAATTCAAGTGTCGTTGGTGGAGGCTTTGAGTACAGCGGATCATCTCTTAAAACACGTAGTACACGCGTCACTGTCAGATATAACGATCCAGACAATTTCTATAAACCTAATTACGTCATTATTGAAAATAGAGGTTTAATTGATAAATACGGCATTCAAGAGCGTGATGTAGTGGCGTTTGGTTGCACGTCCAAGCATCAGGCTCAGCGCATGGGTCGATGGATCCTTACGTCGGAAGAAATTGACGGCAACATCGTGTCGTTTTCCGTTGGCCTAGAGGGTCTTGCGGTACTGCCTGGGCAGATTTTCGCTGTATCCGACGCAATGCGTCAAGGCGCTCGATTGGCTGGTCGTGTTGCTGGAGCGGAGTTTGATTTTGTTATAGGCGACCAAACGATCACGTTGCCTTCTGGTAGCAACAACGTTTTGACGGTTGTGTTGCCTGATGGAACGGTTGAGGCAAAACCGATCAGTAGTGTTGTCGGCACTCGGATTAACGTTTCTAGTCCTTTCTCTCAAATACCGGCTGATGATTCTGTCTACACGATTACGAATAGCAATGTTGAGAACCAAAAGTTTCGCTGCCTGTCTGTAGGCGAAGGCGAGGGCGGTGTTTATGTAATTACTGGAGTGCAACATGTAGACAACGTTTATGACGTTGTTGAGGGCAAAGACTCACAGCTTGATTTTGCTGATATTTCACTTTTTGATGAAAAGCCAAATCCGCCAACAGACCTGCAGATCACTTTTGCGGAAATTAGTCAAAACGACAATACAGTCAACAGGACCACGTTTTCCTGGAGCAGAGGGCTAGAAGCCACTGCTGTCAAATTTAAAGTTCGCTACAGGGTAGGAAGTGGCAACGATATTCAGGCAGAAACAACAAACACGTATATCAACATTGACGGCTTACCTGTTGGAGCGGCCTTCTTTGGCCAGGTTAAATCGGTTGGTCCAGAACCAAACAACAAAGAATCTATATTCGCGACCTTAAGCGTTGTTATTGGTTCGCCTGATATCAGTACAGGTGTCGATGGCTTAACCAGCCAAACACTACCGCCTGATCCAGAAAATGTCACCATTGAAGCGGTAGGCAAAGACCAAGCCGTTGTTCGTTGGAGCGTTCCGTCTATTGGTGGAAATATTTTAAATTTGACGGCGGTTGTTCGTCATTCAGACAAGACAAGCACAACCAACCCTGCCTCTTGGGCTGACGGCTCCTTGCTGCGTACCGTTGAAGCCAGGGCTGGTTACGTGAGCTTGCCTTTAATCGAGGGCACGTACCTCGTTAAATTTGAGACCAAGACTGGTGTAAGAAGCCAGAACGCAATCATTGCAATTATTAACCTACCTGATGGAATACCAAGGTTTAACTTAGAAGTTATCAATGAACATCAAGATCCGTTCGAGTTCCAAGGCCAAAAAGACGGCGTTTATTATGACGATAATTTAGACGGTTTAATCCTTGACGGAAATGCGTTTCTTGATGATATTAGCGGCACTTTCGACAATTTAACGTCTGTTGATTTTATTGGAACGCAGAACACGTCAGGGGTATATAATTTTGCAAAGACCTTAGACCTGGGCGCAAAATACAGCATTCTTTTAAAAAGAAGGTTGTTAATGCGTGGCATTTATACAAGTGATTTGATCGATAGCAGGACTGAGCTGATTAACAATTGGACTGATTTTGACGGACTGGTTCCAGATGACACGAACGTCAGCGTTTATTTTCGCAAGACAGACGACGCGTCTGTTGATGAGCATCAAATTACAGAAGATGGTTTTTCTCTCCAGCTTGAAGATGCTAGTAAAATTAAACTCAACTCTAACTTAGAGTTTGAAGACTGGATCCCGCTCGAAAACGGAAATTACGTTGGCAGGCAGTTCCAGTTCAAGGCAGAACTAGAAACGTTCCACCCTGATCAAACGCCGTTGATTGATCAACTAGGTTGTTTAATACAACTGGAGCGAAGAATTGAGAGCAGCCAACTTATCTACTCTGGGGAAGGAACGAAAGACGTAACTTTTGAGTATCCGTTCTATGTCGATGATGACACCAAGGTTGCTGTCAGCATTGTCGCTTATGACATGCAGACTGATGATTACTTTGAAATGTCTGAAGCGACTGCTACTGGTTTTAGCGTTACGTTCAAAACTTCATTCGATGGCGATCAAGTCGTTAGCCGCAGCTTTAGATATACTGCGACTGGATATGGCACACTACAGCCAACGACCCCTTAGCTGAATTAATCATGGCTCAAGCTGACGGCAATGTTGCGAATGGGAGTGGATCCGCCGTTCGTAGCGACATCAATACACAGCTTGCAGCGGTATTTACGAACCACAGCGGAGGCACCGCTCCCTCCACCACATTTGCGTATCAGTTCTGGGTTGACACTACTGCAGGCGAGCTGAAGATTCGCAATGGCGCAAACAGTGCTTGGATTTCACTGCGTTCCATAACTAGCGGTGGAATTGTTTTTCCTGCAGGTAGCGAAGCTGCTCCATCCGTAACGTTTGGCACTGACGGCCCTGATTACGGCTTTTACCGTTCATCTCTTGGCGCTGTTGCTTATGTAACTCAATTCAGCGGCGCTGACCATACGCTTTTTTCGATTGGCAAAGACAACGGCACTGACGCTGACGGCGTTGCAGACGGACCGTCTTTGTACTGGGGGATGCAAACCAACCCCACTCTTACCACTAACAATTCATCAGAAGGATTTATTATTTCCAAGCGCGGTCGTCCTCGCGTTTCAATAAACAACGGATTTGCTGCGGTATTTAACAGAGTTGGTACAGATACAACCAAGTTGGGTTCTATCGTTGAGTTTCGTACAAATGGCGTACAAGCTGGACGAATTGGAGCCCTTTCTGCAGCAAATGTTGAATTACTCGACGCTTCGGATCGTCGATTAAAAGACAACATTACAGACATGCCGGAGGCTAAGTCTCGAATCAATCAGATTCAGATGCACCGTTTCCGTATGATTAGTGCGGATCTTTATGAAGAAGGATTTATCGCCCAAGAGCTTCAAGCCGTAGCTCCCGAGGCGGTAATGGGGACGGAAGAGACAATTGATGAAGATGGCAACATTGAATATATGGGCGTTGCGAAGGCTGTCTTAGTGCCATTGTTGATGAAGGGTTTGCAAGAGGCTTTTGCTGAGATTGCTGCTTTGACAGCCCGCATTGAAACCCTGGAGGCTGGCTGATGTCTGACCGCAAAATTTCTGCGCTGACAGAACTCACCGCACCTGTCACTGCAGACGTATTTCCAATTGTTGTTACTGCTGAGGCTAACAACGCGCTAAAAAACAAAAAGGTTGCGTTTGGCACGCTTCATAAGGCATTGCCTAATGGAACGGAAGCTGGCCCTGCTGTTGCATTTTTGTCAGATAGCGGCGCAACAGGGTTATATCGCTCTGGTGCAAATGAATTGGCGTTTAGTGCCAACTCGACCAACATCGGCAAGATCACAGCGACTGGCTTTCAGCTAGGTACTGGAACGGCTGCAGCTCAATTGCATCTGTTTAGTACCGATACAACCGATCAGGTCATTATTGAGAACACTGATGCTGGCTTGGATACGGCACCTGATGTGGTGTTGTATCGCAACTCTGCGTCACCTGCTGCCAATGACAATCTTGGCAATCTTGAGTTTCGCGGGGAAGACAGCGCAGGCAACGCTCAAGCGTATGCCCAGATCCTTGCTCAAATCCAAGACCCAACTAACGGATCAGAGGATGGCACTCTTGATTTGATGACCGCATCGGGCGGGTCTATTGCGACACGGATCCGCTTGTTTGGCAACAAGGTTGGCATTGGTGAAGCTGCCCCAGCACATCCGCTCCACATCACCGAATCAGTGGAGAACACAGCGTTATTCCTTGAGTCAAAGGAAAACGTTGCTGTTAGTGCTGGTGACATTACGTTGTATCACCACCGCAATGGTGCTGTTGGTCAAGCAGCTGATGCACTGAGTGCGTTGATTTTCCAGGGCAATAACGGTGCTGGAACGCCTGAGCAAATTCAGTTTGCCAAGATCGAGGCGTCAATTGTTGACCCAGTTGATACGACAGAAGACGGCAAGATCGACCTACAGGTCCAGGCTGCTGGGACGTTAACGAGCATGGCGGCAATCACTGCCGCAAACGTGACGTTAGGGTCACGGCCTATTTTGCCAACTCATACTCCTGC
>UEXM01001402.1_pt1 | contig 20572 bp, 16 predicted proteins | sample 1796661 | NCBI WGS metagenome assembly UEXM01 (sample SAMEA4772469, study PRJEB27181) | metagenome | reverse complement strand
AAACAGGCCGGCCCCGGAATCAGGAGAAAAGTAGGAAAATTCAAAAAAAAAATTAAAAAAAAATTAAAAAAAAATTGGGAAAAATTGGAAAAAATTGGAAAAAATTGGAAAAATTGGAAAAAATTGGAAAATCACATCGGCGGAGCGCCTTACGCCCGTGTACTTTTTTCAAAAGCCGGGCTGGCGACCCCCCGGGGGTCTTTAACCGTCGCCGATTTAGCAAGGAGGGTCCAAAAAAGAGGGCCCCGGGGCGGATTGTGACGTAAAAAATGGGCCTTAAACCCGAGCGAGGGCTTAAAAAATGGGCCTTAAACCCGAGCGCGACGCTGAATGCGACGCGCCCAGAGCTCAGAGCCCCCAGCGACGCCCCGAGCTACCCTCCCCAGCGAAAAACTTGTGAAAAACTCGCCGTTTCGCCCCAACACGGGCACTCAAAAAAATCACAAGTCCAAACACAACGCCCACACCCCCATACGCACCATAACGCACACCATCTTCCTCCAATCTACAGAAATTACACAAGTTTTCGCCCCATTTCGCTTCCCGGCGTGTGTGGTGCGGTGCTGGGTGCGTGGTTCGGGCGCGGGCTGAACGCTGGGTGTCCGGGCGTGGGAGGCCCCGTACGGGGTGGACTTGGCGCAGACTCTGGCCGGGCCTCCCCGAGGAGATACTGGGGGTGAATAGTTAGGGGAGATCCTCGGGAGATACTGGGGGCAGATAGTTAAGAACCACCGGCGTCCGGCGGTGTGACGTCACACGGCCGGCCGGGAGATAATGGGGGCGGATAGTTAGGGCCGTCCTGGCCGGCTGGCCGGGGGGTGCTGACAAATCGTTTTCGACCCATAAATAGGTCTCTCGGGGGCTGTGACGTCACATATTTGCGCCGAAGGGGTATTTAAGCGGCCACATCGGTTTGAAACGGCACAATCCGCTCTCTCTCGCTCTCTCTCGCTCTCTCTCGCTCTCTCTCTCTTTCTCTCGCTCTCTCTCTCTTTCTCTCTCTTTCTCTCTCTTTCTCTCTCTCTTTCTCTCTTTCATCATGATTCCGGCCCAGGACAGTGTTGCGGACTTGATGGCCTTTGCAATGCAAGACGACAATGCCGAGACCATGTCCGACAAAGACTTCGGGCTCGACTCGTCCGGCGACTCGTCCGACGCCGAGGCCCCGATCAATCCCATGATGTCTTTCAAGCCCATCACTACGGACGACGTCCATGATGTCATGGACTTTGATCCGACTCTGGACGAGGTCACGGCCCAGGCCATGTCCGACGGCGAGCCCGAGGCCGAGGCCGAGGTTCCGGCCATGGCCGCGGAAACGCCGCCGAACTACTACAATGATATCTCCGACGACTCGTCCGGCGACGAGGCCGGTGACGAGGCCGGGGCCGCGAACATGGCCGCCCACGCGGCCAGGCTGGCGGAGGACGAGGGCAAGGCCCTGCCCCCCGTCAATGTCAAGCGCAAGGTGATCATCGACGACTCGTCCGACGACGAGGCCCCGATCGATCCCAAGCCGCAGCCCAAGCCCAGGGCCAAGAAGCCGCGCCGGAAGCGCCCGAGGCAGTCCGACTCGACCTTCAAGCCGAAGCCGGACGAGGGCGAGACCAGCCAGGCCCTCGCCCTCGTGTCGACGGAGGCCGGAATGACCTGGGCCGCCAAGGATGCGGACAATGCGGCGATTGTTACGCACATCAACACGGTCTGGATGCTCCTTATGTTGCTGGCCGACTGCGACAACTTTGAGTTTACGGAAGAGCCCTCTGAAGAAGGCCCCGTCATCACCCCGGAGCGGACGGCCACGGCGAAGCCGAAGCTCGCCAACTGCCTGACCGTTGCCGGCTTTACCCGGGAGGTCGTCAAAAAGCGGACTTGTCACGGCTCCAACACGTACGAGATTTGGACCCTCAACGGCAAGCATGTCCGGATCAACGGCTTTGACTACAAGACTTCCACCTGGAAAAACATGTTTGAGACGCTCCGGGTTTTGTTCTTGTTTGTCGACGCCATGAACACGGCCAGCACTTCGTCGATTGTCAAGCCCACCATCCTCCTCATTACGCTGATTCGCAAAATGGATGTCTCGGTGTCCGTGAAGGGCATTATCAATGAGTGTGTCAATGCCACGGGCCCCCAGATTTCGCCCAGCGAGGTCTGGCCCGAAGGTCCGGCGAAGGGTTCGACCCTGGCCGTTTGCTTCAATCGGGGTACGAAGGTCCTGATGAACTACATCAGCAACCATCTGGTGCACACGAACGAGGCGGGCGTCTCTGCCATTTCGGCGAAGGACGTGCCCAGGCTCAATGATGCTGCCTATGAGGTCATCAGGCACATGTCCAATTCCACTGTGAAGCAGGCCGTGGCGGCTGCCGAGTTGACCGCCGCCACGATCAGGAAGAAGGCGTTCGCCGACCTGAACGAGGCCGACGAAGAGATCAAAGCCCTCCGGGAGACGATTGAGCGCCTTGAAGATGATATGAAGAAGGCCCAAACGGTTGTCGCCAACACCACCCAGGCGATGAGCGAGGGAGGGGAAACTCTGGCCTTCTTCGCTCCGAGGATGAACCCAACGTCGCGTGCGGTTGTGGAGGCCGAGCAGAAGAAACTTGTCGAGCAAGTGGCCGAGGCCACTGCCACGGTGGAAAACATCAAGAACAAGCAAAAAGCGGCCAAGGAGCAGCTCCGGAATCGAGTGTCGGCTCGGGAAAAGGCGCCCCCCAAGAAATACGGGTCATGGACCAAGTGAGACACAGAGTCTTTGCCCGGGCACCCATCAGGGACGCCCCACACCTATCCTCTACCGATAAACACCTGTCTTATCGATTTATCTTTAACTTTCATCTATCTGCGGCCGCCCTGAGCTGCGCCTTTTGCTCCTGCCGACGCCTCGCCTCTTGCACGCCCATGTGTTAAGTTGAAAGGCAAAATGTGGCAGACTTTTTGGTAAAAAAAGACAAGTCTCGGGGTCCCATGCTGACTTGCCAAAGGTCTGCCCGTGCCTGGGGGGTGGAGTCCCAGTGTGCGCCGTTTTGTCCCATGGCCGCACCCCTCCGACCTACAACGCAGACGATCGACCGGCGGAAGGGGCCCAGTGTGACGTCATCACCCCGACCTGTGACGTCATCACTTCCGGCTAAATATAGGACACCCAGACGCGGTTCTACTACAGCCAAGAGACACAATTCTGGCGCAGAACCAGCAGTGCACTGCGCTGCAATGAAAGAACCTTTCAATGATCCCCTTTTTGACGGCGCGGCCATCATCGACTTTGAATCCTGCAAAGAGTCAGAAACTGGCGACGAGATGACTTCGATACTTGCCCTGATTGCCATGGCCGCCCACGGGTTTATCGAGACTCGGTCGGGCTGCGCCCCAGTCCACGGCGGATTTGGCAAAACGCGGTCAGTGTCGGAGGCGTACAATCCAGCTGGCCAAGAGATTGCCTGCCGCGTGATTGAGCAGATTGAACGGCACTTTGAACTTGAACATGGATCATCTGTCAACTGGGTGCCGGACGGGTACTGCAAACGGACGACCGCACTTGGCGGCGAAAAGTGTCACCGTGACATGGCGGGGAAGGGCATCTACTCGTGCTGGGTCGCCACGAAACCGTCGCGTTTCACCTATGTGCCAAACTCGGGAGTCAAGAATCGCGGCGAGACTTCTACTGGGTTTGCTTCGGCGGGCAAGGGGTCTGCGGATTTGCAGTGGAAAACGATCATCTGCCCCGCCGGATCGATTCTGTTTTTTGATCCCACCGTGCTTCACCAGGTGGCGGCGTTCAACTACGGCCGGCCCGGCAACGAGCAAGAGAGATACTTCATTGGCATTTCGTTTGAGAAGCCGACGCGCAAGCTCATCAGCCGTGTGCTTTCTGGCATCTACGTCGATGCCCCGTCTGGGGAAGTTCAGCGATTTTTCCCACGTCTTTGGGTTGTGAACCACGTTCACCTGGCCATCCAGGCCGCCGAGGGGCTGCTCCCAGAGTACACGGCCAAGATGACGGTCAAGGATTCCGACTCTGAATCTCGAAGGGGAAAAATTGCAAAGGGCCTCGGGCTTCCCGCCGGCACGATGGCGGAGGTTGGGACAGAGTACCGGATCCCCGTGGCTTTTCCGCCGCAGATGCCTGCCCATGTCTTTGGTGTGTTGTGGCAAGAGGTGGCCACGGCCCTTGATCTGATCGGATGCAACCCGTTGGACTACATGCCAGAGTGGCGCCAGAAGTGGGACCCAAGCTACAACGACAGACGCACGCCGTGTGAGAAGCGGGCGCCGGACACGGATGATGAGTCCGAGTCCGAGTCCGAGTCCGAGTCCGAGTCCGAGTCCGGGTCCGAGTCCGAGTCCGAGTCCGAGTCTGGCGTAACCGAGAAGCGAGCGTGCACCGCAAACGACGGACGACCCGAGAAGCGAGCGTGCACCGCAAACGACGGACGACCCGAGAGTCAGACGACACTTTGCCACAACACGTGGTTCTGCAGTTCTTGCAAGACTCGCCAGCCGTTGAAGGAGAAGTGCCCATGCGGATGCACCGACACCACGTGGAGGTGCGAATGCGGGCGGATCAAGCACTGGAGTGAAAAGTGCTGCCGAGTGTATTTCAACGGGGACTACTGGTAAGCGCCGCAGTCCGAATCAACTTCTGCCAACCGTCGCGCCAACAAGCGGGCTCGGACAGAGTCAGAGTCTGAGTAAAACCTACTACGGTATAAAACTTATTCCCCAATTTTTCTCATCTTTTTAGCCTTGGGTAGAGACCGGTGACACTGACCTCCCCTGCCAATTGGGACACTGGGCTACTACACGTTGTCACCACCGTCGCCGTATCTACTTGGCGTGTTAAACAACCAGATAACTGAAAATTGAACCCACTATAAATAAATTTTATAACAAAGGGGTAGCCACAGAAATGGAAGCCGAATTTTTGGCCGCGGTCGTGCTGACTCTTGATAACGGGCGGACGGAAAACTCTGAGTGGGATGTTCGCGGTTACCTCTTTTCTGGCCGCAATGATATTGTTGCTGCCAGAATCACAGAGGGAGTGACGGCCATTGGATTCGGTACCTTTCGGGGCTGCAGCTCGCTGTCCTCTGTGGTCATCCCCGAGGGGGTGGCGACGATCGGACCATATGCCTTCCAGGGCTGCAGCTCGCTCGCCTCGGTGACGATTCCCGAGGGGGTGACGTGGATTGGAGCAAGTGCCTTTCGGGGCTGCAGCTTGCTCGCCTCTGTGGCCATCCCCGAGGGGGTGAGGGAGATCGCAGCCGATGCCTTCCTTGACTGCAGCTCGCTCGCCTCCGTGAAGATCCCCGAAAGCGTGACGACGATTGGAGCAGAGGCCTTCGCTGACTGCAGCTCGCTCACTTCTGTGGTCATCCCCGAGGGGGTGACGACGATCGGAAGAGATGCCTTCTTTGGCTGCAGCTCGCTCACTTCTGTGGTCATCCCCGAGGGGGTGACGAGGATCAGATCGGGCGCCTTCGAGGGGTGCAGCTCGCTGGCCTCTGTGACCATTCCTGATGGGGTGGCGACGATCGGATTTGAAGCCTTCTACGGCTGCACTTCGTTGGTCGCAGTCAGTCTGCCGCGGGGGCTGCGGATTCCTGAACAGCCTGGTGCCGATTGCTTCGATCCAGACAACAATATTAAATTGCTGGTTATGCACTACCGGGATTACTTGTTGTGGGAACAATCTGCGCAGAGTATAGCCCCAAACGCCGTGATCGTCGTCTTTAAACACGACGACGGCCGAATTGAAGTTGAGCCCGGGCCGGCAGCCCGACTCCTCCCGGCGATTGCCAGTCCAGTTGCCAACAACATTATTGCGGATCCCAGAGTGTTAACCCCATTTTGGAACTCTGTTGTACCAGCCCAGAGAGCCCGACTCCAACAAACAGTACTGGAGCTTCGACGATGGCAAAAAGGGATCCCGACGATTGCAATATTGGCGATATTAGATTTTATTTTGGGAAATTCTTCAACGATTGACCGTCTTATCCGTTCTAGAGGAACTCGCGCACTTGCATCAGCCGGAGATCTCCACGATTGGACCAGATAAACGCTGTGGCCGATTCTGTTGGATATATGGGCACAGAATTAAAGACTTTACATGCTACACGCGCGTGAACACTTGGCATCCCGCCGGCGCGGCTAGACGACCGCCGCGCCTGCTGCGCCAGAGTCTCCGAAGCACGCCGGGCGCCCCATGTCCGTGAGGTACTTGTCGATGTCGGCCTTGATCATGTTGAAGGTCTCGCGGTTGTGGGAGACCAGTTTGGTGTAGAGTTCAATCTTGGACTTTACTCCGTCGGAAGTAACTCTGATGAACCGGCCGATTGCCGCCATCCTTTCGAATGCTTCGGAATGGCCATTCTCCTTCAGCTCTTTGACCCGAAGCTTTGTAAACTCGTGAAACTGCTTTGCGACAATGTAGTTATTCTTATGCCACTGGGAGAGGTACTCCAAGTGCTCCCAATGCTCTCGCTTCAGAGTCAAAAAAGCAGAGACAGCCAGGCGAAGCCGCGCGGAAGGATCGCAGGGCTTCGTCTTGCCCGGCTTCTTGGCGGCTGCCTGCATATTATTCCTAAGCGGGGAAGAACCGTGGGGCTTCGGCCCGATTGTGTGGATCTTGGATGAAGAACGCATGGGTGCAAAGTGGTGCGGCGACGACTGGTTGTGCTGCACGGGAGCGAGGGAGGCGGATATGTGAGCCCCAGAGGGGGCGAGGCCCACATATCGCCAACAACACAGGGTGAGAGGCCAGGGGGCTAAAATTAGCCCTGGCCTCTCCCGCTGGGCCTATTTAAGCGGGTCCGGTTGGTCTAAAAATAGGAAAGGGGATCTCCACCAGAGGCGGGCCGATTGTTTTGAGGCGCACAACCAACCAGAACGCCGGGACACCGGACTGATGGACACCGACGAGAAGCCTCCTCGTCCCCCTTCGAAGATCCACACAATCGCCAAGCCGTTCATCCTCGGCTTGGACCCGGCGGCGGCACCGCTTGGACAGATCCCCACCAACAATGGGCCCCAGGCGCACTTTGTTGGCAACATTGCGGGGTTTGGGCCGGCATGGGCCAAGGGTCCGTGGGATAACACGCCAGAGAAGAAGGTGAAGTGGCAATCTGTGTATCTCCGGGGACTTGTTGCACGCCGACTTCCGGGCTCGTTTGTTCCCGGAACCCCCGCAAAGTACATTGATCCTGCAGATGGCACGGCTACGTACTACATCCTTTATCCGGACATCTCTTTCACCGACGGCACGTCCCCGGGGACCGAGACCAAGACGTGGACGAACAAGAGCGGTCTCCACTCGGTAGAAACGACCGAGAAGAACACGATGGCCAAGTTTGTCGTTGCGTTCGACTCTATCATCTCAAAGACTGGGATGGAGGCGGGCCACGGCAAATACTTTGGCCCAGAGGCCAAAAACCTCTACATCGAGAACCTTTTGACGGGCGTGGTCGCAAACATCGGCGACCGGGCGCCGCGCAACACGGTGCTTGACCTTCGCCACATGCCAGCATCAGTGCTCTTGGACGTGCCAGAGGAGGACCGCGTCCGCGCGGCCATTCAGTGGGCCATGGCGTCGGCCTCGTTCTGCGCCATTGATTTCGACAAGAAAACAAAGCCGATCGAGACGCCCGGCGACATCTACTTCAACGCCATCCTGCCCCAACATAAGTTTGGGGAAACTGCCAAGGTTATTCGAAAGCACATCATTGATTCGGCGCCACATCTTCTCAAGATGTACCTTGAGACCGATACAACTGGAATGAAGGGCGACATAAGGCGACGGTTCGATCTTCTCATCAAATTTCTTCGTGATCCAATGGCTGCAATTGAACAGACCCCAGTGGTGGTGCCCCCAGTGGTGCCCCCAGTGGTGCCCCCAGTGGTGCCAGAGCCAGAGCCAGAGCCAGAGCCAGAGCCGGCGGGCCTCGAGATTGTCCCGGGACTGGTTGAACGCCCGATCAGGCTGAACCGGGTGACCACCGTCATCGCGTTCGAGCTCACGTCGGAGTTTCGGGAGGCGTTTGCCGCCCTCCTCGCGGGCACGCCGGGGGCGCCGGCCGAGATTCCGGCCAGTTTTACCACGGGACACTTTGCATCGTGGATTCAAAAGGCGAATCGAGCGGGCAGCCTGGCTACCGTCAGAGCGATGCTCCATATCGCATCGGTGCTATGGCCCAACCTTGCGGCGCGGCTGCGGATTCACGCCCTCGAGACGGGAAAGACATCGACATTCCAGGCGGTCCAGACGTTCATCTGGAACCGGTGTATGGTCTGTCTTTTTGAGGACGCGGCCGCATCGCCAGAGGCGGTCGCCAAGGTCATCCTCCACGCCGAGGCGATGATCGCCGCCTGGGTCCCCCCGCCAAAGGTGGGGGCGGCCACCTCTGCGGCCTCTGCGGCAAGCGCAAAATTGGCGTGGCTCGACTCTCGCTCGGCCGCCATTACCGATTTTATCCTCAAACTTGCGGACATTGCAACAAGCACCAACAAGCGGATGCGGCCGGCCAGTCTCGCGTCGGTCTGGGTCAACGGGAACCCGGCGCCGTGGCCCAAGAAGGGCGCCGACCTCGCGCCCGACCCGCGGCCCGACACTCCCCGCGATCTCCCTCCGGGGTTTGAGGACATCTACTTTGACCCGGACTACGGCGTCTCGTGTCGCAAACTTCTGCGGCAGACCTGCAGGCTACTCAGTGCCATGGAAGGCGTCTCCAACGACACCAAGCGCGCAATCTACCGCCTTGCCTTGATTGCCAAGACGCTCACCCAGTCCTACACGAAGAAGTCGCTGGCGGAGATGTCGCCACAGAAGCGCGCCCACATCAAGTTCTTCTCGTCTTCATCGGAGCCCCAACAGGCGCTTTGGTATGTTATAGCGGTTACGCTCGACCCGAGCCTCCACCCGGACATTGCCACGATCAAGGCGGGGACACTAGAGGTCAACCCCTTTGCCGACGCCGGACCGGTGCCCGCAGTCTCCCCCGAGTTCCTCGTGCTGGCCATGGATCAGCACTGTGGCTCTGCCTACTCCCGGCTCGGTTTCCACCCCGCACGGACGATGGGGCCCGGCGCCGACATCCACGAGGGCGACCCGGGCTCAGAGGCCTCTCCGGGCCGGGGGTGGTTTATGTTGCGGCATGGGTTCTACCAGGCCCACCGCGCCAGCCAGAACGCCAAGCGGCTGAACCCTACCACCTTTCAAAAGCGGAAGACTCTGGGCAAGAAGCGCTCGCCTCCGGGCTCGGCCGGGGCCGAGTCCGGACCCCCCGCCCGTCGCCCTTCGATGGCAGTCCGCCCCTCGCCGCCGCCCGCAGAGCTCTAGCGCCGACCGACACTGAATTTAAACACCCATCTCGTTATTCTAAAGCTCTTGACAGACGCCGGGGGAACGCTTGCTATAAGGTAGACGCAATAAGAAGGAAAACATGCCCCCGACGCACGATAGCTGCTACCGTTCGGTCAAGGCAAGGTACAGCAGTTTTCCAAGTGCCAGGGCTTCTCAAGCAATTGCAAAATGTAGAAAGGCAACCGGGCACGCGCGCAAAAGTGAAAAGGGGACGTCGTTAAAACGGTGGGGTCGGGAGAAGTGGGTCAATACGCGTACGGGAAGGCCCTGTGGGAATAAAACGGACAAGGGAGAATACTGCAGGCCCACAAAACGCATATCGTCAAAGACGCCAAAGATGCACCCCTCCAATCAAAAGACAAACCAGCGCGCCAAGAGTCAAGGGAAACGCGCAACAAAAGCCAAGTAGCGTCATCATCAACAGTGAAAAACTTGATAAATTGTAAAAAATTGACCGGGGTCCAAAAATAGCCCTGGCCTCTCAGTCTGGCCCCAATATTGGGCCCAGAACCAGAATCTGGCCGCAGAACCGCGACCCTGCTCTCGGGGTCGGCACAACACCTTGGACCATGGAGAATTGCGTGGATTTGGACCGTTTTAAGCGCAAGGCCGAGCCGGGGCCCGAGTCGGGTCCCGAGTCGGCCCAACGTCTCAAGGTCTCCCAGGACGGCGTTGTCAGTCCCGCGGAGGAGAAGAACGATCCCGACGCCTATGTGGTTTTCATCGACCCGAGCAACAACAAGATCAGCCTTGACGAAGTTCCCCTGTATTCGCTGTTTCAACAACATGTCAAGAAACAGGCTGCCGCCTTGAGTCCGCGGGATCTTCACAAGCTCTGCGTCGAGTTCATCGATTTTGAGGATGACTTCCGCAAGAAGAGTGTCATTGCCCGCGCCATGGCAAACGCCATGGCTGATCCCAAATCGCCCAACTTTCGGCACGCCAGGGCCGTGGCCGTGAGGGCGTGTACCGCCATTGCGATCTACGCGATCAAACATGGTCTTCCGAACAACATTGGTTCCGAGTCCGAGTCCGAGTCCGAGTCCGAGTCCGAGTCCGAGTCCGAGTCCGAGTTTTTGGGCGTTTACAACTTTCCCGAAAAGAAAGAGTGGAAGTGTCTTGACTGCGGTCGCAGCCACGAGGACGGGGTCGGCCCGTTCAAAGTCTCACAGGATGGCACCCCCGAGGATGTTTGTCCCGGATGCGTGTGGGTCGGATGATACGACCGGGCGCCGGCTGTTGCGAAACGCACAGATGGTTGCAATCCTAGTGAGGCCACCACCAAAGGCAATCCTAGTGAGGCACCTGGGCGGCGTTGTGTTTAGTTTGACCTACCAGCCAGAGTACTCTGATAAACCCATTCCGAGCACCATTTTGAGTCAATTTATGATCAGAAGAACGCCGCCTATAAACAACCTCCCGCGCAAAGAACAGAGGCCAAAAGATGGAAACCCAGGCGTACGGTCAACCCAACGGTGCATTTAAACGGGCTTTAATTATTGGATTGGCGCCAAGCGAAGTGGAATCCCGCCTTGATGATATTCGGCACCTTCTTGAAAAGTCGCCGGTTAAAGCGTCGAAATGGGAAATCGTGCTTTCAACCGCCGACGAAATAACGCCAAAAAGGCTGCAAAAAGGAGACAACCTTGTGATTTCGTTTCCGGGGATTGGCGGCCAATTGAACCGAAACAAAAAATTGCCAACCTTTGACGACGCGTCGTTTGACCTGATCGTGAGCGACTACAGGTCACCAGAGCTGGCGCCCAGCGAGACCGTGCGCCTGTTGCGCAACCATGGAGTGGCGTACTTTGCAAATTATGCGACATTGGGCGGCGCAAAAGAAGTTGGCAGAGAGGAGCTTGAGTTGGCCGCGCAAGGCACGGCGGTCCGCGTTTTTCCCTTTTACGCGTATTTTCGCAGCGGAAACTGGCCGTTTCCGCATCCAATTGAAAAACCAGATCCAACCTCCATGACCAATGATGAAAGGTGGGATTGGGTGCACGAATCACGGAAACGGGCAAAACTTAAAAGGTACATCCTTCGGCGGATGTGAAAGTTCATTTAAAAGCACACGAAAACCCCCATCGTGGCCAGGTCGCCCTTCAGCGCGTCGCAGTCGCGAAGGTTTTCGCGGGCCCGCTGACTGTACATTTCCTTCTTGGCCTTGGCCACGTCGGAAAAGCGTTGCAACCTGCAGGCGGCGCTCTCCAGGATGGAGTAGTATCTGCCAAAACCGTTGGTTTCCAGTTCAGCGACCTGGCGCTTCTTCGTGTCATAGATATCCTCGCAAATGTCCACGTCAATGGCACTCCACGCGCTGCTCTCCTTGCAGTTTTCAACCCTCTTGTTTACCAGGTTCAATAGTATTGCATAGACCGTAAGGGGAGTCTTCTTGTCCGCCGCCGTCGGGTCGTGGGACCGCTGGCGGCGTGACTTCATCGGTGACTTCATCGGCGACTTCATGGCAGCAGCAGGATTGTGCCGATGGGTTCCTCACCCCGCCGCTTAGATGGGCCCGGACCGAGAGGCCAGGATCTAAAATTGGACCGGTTTCTGTGATGTCATTGTGCTACAGAGAGGCCAGGGGCGTTTGTTCTAGTATGACCTGAGCCAAAAATAGACTGGCCTGGCCTCACAACCGAGGTAGCCCAATAGTCACGACGGCGGCCAGAACCCCCTCACAATTCGATTGATCTTGCTCACACCATGGAGCTGGCGCAGCAGTATGGCTACATCGAGTCCCGGGATGTCTACGTCCGAGGGTACACAAACCTCGTCAAACCTACCCGGTCATTTTGCAGTCTGCTCCGCCTTGTCCGCGAGGGCGGTCCCCCGGTGGTTATCGAGGACTTTGACGGACCCCGGGCCGCCGACGGCTCGCCGCTCTGTCTCGAGGTCACTCTTGACCTGCTCCGCGAAAAAATTGCCGACCCGACCTTTCCGTTTGGACACGGGTACTGTATCGCGGCGGCCCTTCTTGACATTCCGGTTGCAACATTTGTTGGAGAAGACCCGGGCGGTGCCCAAGTCGAGTACCCCGGCCACCGCCGAGTGTTTGTCCGCTCCATGAACATGCGGGGGACCCGAGCCGTGATCCCGGCCGAGCTCGGCGCAGACCGTCTCCTCGTCAACGCTACATCAATGCAGCGGAAAGACTCGCCTTATCGGCGTGATTTCAGTCCAATGTCCACCGCCCTCGGTGGCTACAAGGGGTTTTCCTGCTTTGAAAACTTTTGGCAGGCCGGCAAAGTTTTTGAAGGTCTAAGCCATGGCATGACAAGGGAGTGGTTCCGCAGACAGACAAAGGGTCGCCGGCGGTACCCGGGCAGCAAAGGCCGCCGGGTCCTCTACGCCATTTTTCCCGAGCTTGTCGAGTACCATGCCGAGTATGAACCAGCTTTTGATTTCACCCCACATTACCCGGCCGACAGGAACCGGTCGCCAATCCCGGACGAAGTCATTGCCAGTTCAAAGTAATTCATGGGAAAGGCAGAGTCGGAGGTGTAAGCTCGGGAAAGGGAATAGAATAAATCAGACGGTTTATTGTACACGGCATAACGAGATGCACATGGGTGCCCCGGACCATTCTCCTGGCGGCCTGGCTTTCCTGGGGAGACGAAAAACAACGGGCCGATAGATTGGCCATGTCTGGGTGTTCCCCGCGGTAGGCACAATTGGCCGAAATATCTGTTCAAGGGGGTGAACCATCAGAAGACACGGACCAGACAACAACAGAAAGAGGCCAGCCGGGGAGTGACAACAGGATTGTGCCGATGGTCCCCACACGGTCTAGCTGGGGTCGGTCGACCGACCAAACCACACCATTTAAACCCCAGATCAGATCAGATCAGTTTAGTTTAGTTTTCCCACTTCCTCCCGTCCCGGGTCCAATCGACAAAAAAACCACTAGTTCTCACCCCCTTTGCCGGTTTGCCGCCGTCATCATTTGGTCCCCGTTTGGCGTCCCTATTCCCGACCCGGCGGCCCTCGTTCGTCTCCATTGATCCGGACCGGATCAACTTTGTGTGAATCGGGAAGACACCGACGTAGACGTCCAGCCCATCGGGAATGGTCACAGACTTGAGCGAGGTGCACTCGGCAAAGGCACTGGCCCCGATCGTCGTCACACCATCGGGAATCTTCACAGACTTGAGCGAGGTGCACTCGCGGAAGGCACCGGCCCCGATCGTCGTCACCCCCTCGGGGATGATCACAGAGGCAAGCGAGGTGCACTCGCGGAAGGCCGCTTCCTCAATTGTCGTCACCCCCTCGGGGATGATCACAGAGGCAAGCGAGGTGCACATGTCGAAGGCATATGCCCTGATCGTCGTCACCCCCTCGGGGATGATCACAGAGGCAAGCGAGGTGCACTGAAAAAATGCAGCTACCCCGATCTCCGTCACGCTCCTCGGAAGTGTCACAGAGGCAAGCGAGGTGCAGTAGAAGAAGGCATCTTCCTCGATCGTCGTCACGCCTTCGGGGATCTTCAATGAGGCAAGCCCAGACCTAAGGAAGGCCTCGCGCCCAATCACCCTCGTACTCTTGGGGATGGTCACAGACCTGAGCAAGCCGCACCTGGCAAAGGCTTTTCGTCCAATCCTTCTGACCCCTTCGGGAATTTCCACATTGGTAAGATTTCTGCATTCGTAAAAGATCTCTGGATAAAGGATAGGTGGCCCCGGGTAAATCTTTACCACTTTGTACTCTAACTTTCGGCTGTGGTCACCCAAATACATCCACTTAACGGTTTCCGACTCGCCCGTGGTGTAGGTCACTTCCGCGACCCAGACGTCCCGCAAGGCCATGGCGGTGCGCTGTTGGTAAAAAAAAATGGAAGAGTTTATATGAGATTGGCCAGAGCCGATAGGTTGTTGACTGCCTCCGACGCCCGATCGTAGTCCGAGAGGCTCTCGTAGTGCGCGTTCATGACGGATCGCACCATCAAAATTGGATCAAACAGGCCTGGCCTCTCCCGCCGGTCCAATATTAACGCAATAGATATATAAAGCCTGGCGTACGCAAACATCACATGTATGTCCGGATTCCGCCATGGCCCTCGAGGTGTTGTTGGTGTTCAAAAACGGCACAGAGATGCGTGTGCCGCCAGAAGACAACGACCGCATCGGAAGGGAAACATTTAGATCATTGTATCTCGAAACTGTCCCGGGAATCAGCGTGCACTCTGTAGTGCGTGTTGAAATTCCGCCTGGAGCAACCGTAATTTACTCGGATACTTTTGCCGGATGGAGTTCACTCGTCTCCGTGACCTTTCCAGAAGGACTGTTGGGAATTGGAAGCGGTGCATTCAAACATTGCACATCGCTTTTATCGGTGGCTTTTCCGAAAGGGCTTAGGTATTTATCGGATGAAGCATTCAAAGAATGCGAGTCGCTCACGTCCGTGTTCTTTCCGTGGACCCTTCGTAGTATTGGATCCTTTGCTTTTCAGAAATGTGAGAAACTGGTCTCTGTCGAAATACAAAATCCGCCACCCAGCTACTTCTTTAATTTATACCCGCCCGAGTCGGATGAAGAGAACGAAGAGGACGAGGAGTATGATGAAAATGTAATAAGATTGACAATCGAATCTTATGCCTTTTATGGGTGTGTGTCGCTCTCGTCCGTCTCGCTTCCAGCAACCCTCGAAAGGGTTAGCTTCAATGTTTTTTATGATTGCGGTTCGTTGACTTCTCTGATGTTTCCTACAGAGTGCCTAAAGATTCACGAGAACGCAATCAAAGGTTGCTCTTCGCTTGCCACAATCAGTGTTTCGGCAAATTTGGAGCCAATCTGGCCTCTATCGGAAACGCGGGGGCTCAACGTTACCGATTTGATCAACCCGGATGATCCGGACCTCATCCCCGAATACCCCAACATGCTGTTTGTGTTGGAAACGTCGGAGGAGGATGGCCCAACCCTGGTTCATGTGACGCCCAAGGGGCGAAGGCTGGTACGAACTTTATTTTCATCCATCACCGAGACGAGGCGGATGGTGATGAGTCGCGCCCCGATCACCGATAACATTACGATTCAGGTTGATCGGGTTCCGCGGCTGCCGACAACACTTCAGCTCGCAAAGATCAGAGGGGAGGACCGATCCAGAGGGCTCGGGTGGGACACGTTCCGGAAGGGTGCAGTCTTTTATCTGAACGTGTTTGGGCGGTACAATATACCCGCGCCTGTCAAGGAGATTCTGCTGTCCATGCTGTACCAGGAGTTTGCCCGCACCGGCGCCCTCTACGACTGGACCGTTCCGGCAGCAATTGAGGGGCCATGACACCAAGCCCCAAAATAGGAATAAAAATGGCCCCGATGGTTTTGACTACGTATAGTAAATCCCCATGCTAGGCGTTCGCGGGTGCGTATATACAAATTTAATTTACGCAAAGTCAAGGGCGCCATGAATCTGGCCGGGTTGGTGGGCGCCGCCCTTGCGTTTTCGGCCGTTACGCCATGGGATGGCGTACAACCTCTCAAAAGTACAAACCCGTCCCAAGTGTGCAGATGGGCAACGTACACAACGCAGAGGAAGAATAAAGGACAGATCTGTTTGCACAATTTTGGCGATCAGTATGTGAGTGGCAACGTCATGAACGACGGACGGTGGAACGGGTGTGATCTAATCCCGACCCTGTACGACCGACACGGTCCTGGCGTGTATGTTGACATTGGCGCAAACATTGGAACGTGCGTGCTCACGATGCTGCTGGACACCGACGCAGAGATTGTCGCGTTTGAACCCAACCCAAACAACCTATTCTGCTTGACATCGACCCTGCTGCGTCTGCCCGTCTCGCAAAGAAGGCGCGTCACCGTGTTTCCCTTTGCCCTGGGGTCAACTTCAATGAACAGTACCATCAACGCACCCCAACAAAACATGGGAAATAGCGTAATAGGAAGAATTGTCAGGGACTTTCCCGGACAAACCTTTTATCCGCCCATTCCAATCCGGATCGAAGTTTTGGACAAAATTTGGTCGACAACTGCCCGCGTTCCGGTGGTTAAAATTGATGTACAGGGGTTTGAATGCGAAGTTGTTCGCGGGGCCACCGCCCTTCTCAATACGGCACAGTCTGTAATGTCGGAAATCGAACCCAAATTCTTGAGTGGAACAACAAACCGCTGCTCTGAGCCAATTTTAAAGTTGCTGCTCAAAAATTATGGGCTGATGCACAGGACAAACGAAGTTTTTGAGCGCAGTTTTATGTAACAAACACAAACGATGCGTTGGAACACGTTTTAACTGGATTTTCTCCCGTCCACATTTTCAACGGGTGTCCGCTGGAAAGGCGTCAAGGACGCGAACCAGCGGAATCGGCCCCCGGCTCGACAACGGCTCGGTAAACTGCACCAAGCCCTCGTCAAAAAGAAAAAGAAAATCTTCGTCGCGGACTATGGACGGCCGATCCCCAGGGGCAGTAAACCACGCGATTGCGGCCTCCCGCGCAATTGACTGCTCGTGTGGGGTCACGTCGTCCAAGAAGATATCAATCTTTTTGCATGCATAGTTCCACTGTTTCCTGGACCCGATGCGAGTCGCATTGAGGAGAAGCTTGAAACTAAGACACAACCAGATAAGCGACAGATGGTTGGTATACAGACCAAAGCGGGATCCAGAGACTGTCAGGGGCGGGCCCATGGAATCGGGGTCGAGGAGAGCTGCGGGTTGTGCCAATTTTCTGGCCGCCTTCCCACCCGTTCCGCGCCGGCCCTGTGATCCCGATTTAGAATCTTGAACACGCACTAAATTTGGACCACTCCTATGGACAATGAATCGGCCTGTGCCTGGCCTCTCACCCCGGGGGTATTTGAGGGGCGCGGGTCCGGCCACGGGTCACAATCCCGCCGCCCCTCGCCCCTGTCGCGTCGACCACCTTTGTTCAGAATCATGTCCCAGAGACTTCCGGGAGGCGTCAAGCCCCAGAGACTTCCAGGGGGCGTCAAGTCTCGCCGGAGTGTACAGTTCAAGGATGAGCGCAACAGTGTCCAGTTTTTCGACAAGACACTTCCGGTGGATTCCATTCGGCCCCACACGAAGATGACACGGTCGGGCTCTGATGTGGAGCCGATTCCCGGCATCCGGCGGCTCCAGATGGCCAAGCCGGGGACCGAGGGTTATGTGCTCAACGACGACGACGGGCCGTCCGCCGATCGCTTCTACCTTTTTGCGTCAGAAGCCCCGTTTGACCAGGTGCGCCTCGAGAGAGGACGGGCCAAGGCCGGCGCCATTTACGAGAGGCTTCGATGGTTCCACGAGAACCGCGACAAGGGCGTGCCGCAGAACGGGGGAATGGTCTTTTTCCCCGAAAAGACTGCCCGGCCCGACAGCAGGCCAAAGTCGAGTGAGCCGTCTCTTCACGGCCGTCTGTCAGGGCGGGAGTACATGTGGAAGAAGAAGGCACGGCACAACCAGGTGGCCGCAGAGGCACGGCGCCGGCAGGAGCAGAAGGCGCAGCTCAGGGTGGCCGCAGAGGCACGGCGCCGGCAGGAGCAGAAGGCGCAGCCCAGGGTGGCCGGCGCCGTTAGCACACAGGCGGCGTCCGAGGTGAAGCCCGTCCGCACCCGGAAGAGGGTCACAAGTCGCCTGGTAAAGGCCAGGGCCGTTGCCCGCAAGAGACCCGCTTCTGGCATTCCTGCCGGATCTTCAAAGAAGCAGAATGTTGGTCAGAATGTACCAGAGTCCCCTCTCATGGACGACCCTCTTCTGGATTCGTCCACAGACGATTCGCCAGAGGATTCGCCTTCCGCGGAAGTGTTTGAGAGCACCGAGCTCAAGGTCCACTTTGCACATGGGTACATGTCGATCGACACACGGTGTCCAAAGGGGATTTGGAGAGGCATGCTGCCTTTTGACATGCGCCAGGCGTCGGTTGGCATGATCCGCGACATTCGACAGCTGTACATGTCCGCCATCCGTCGGGGCGACGTCCCCGATGAGCACTGCACGAAGGAAGCGGTCTGCGAAGAGCTGGGGACGTGGTACCTTGGCTCTTACACGGACGCATTCGAGGATGCGATTGCCGCCGCGGGAACGGGCTGCGATTCGGCCGACCCCTCCAGCTCCGAGTCGGACGAGTACGACGCCACCGGAGACGAAGAGGACTCTTCAGACTACTCGGAGTTTGATTCAGATTAGACGATTTATGTCCCCGTGGGTGAGTATAAAGAAAACCGCCTATACTTTATCCGTACCATCCGATCTTCTATTACCACCACATCGTCTGCCCATGGATTTGTTATTAATAAACCATTTCTTAACCAAACTGCCCCCTTTTGTGCCTGTGCCGGTTGTACCAACTGGAGTACGCAAATTCCCGTAAATTTCTTCAATTTCTTTTGGGAACAAGTCCCGCCGATAAATATCCGGCGAATTGGGTTCCTTGGGATTTCCATATATGCCAGAGATTGCTTCTTCGTAGACCATGAGCCACATGATGCGGATTTTATTTTGATCAAAAAGGTGTAAAGGAACAGTACACGGGTTCACTTCAAGATCCCTGTAGAATATCTCTGCTTTTATTGGGGCCAATTCGTATAAATCATTCCACGTTTTTACGCCAAGTTCTAAAAATGGGTTGTAGATGCCGGTCGCAACTTGTGCGACGTACCGCGGTACATATACCTTCGCGTAAGTGCTTACCCAATCAAACAAAAGATTGCCGCCGGGGGGATCCTTTGATTGACTTTTGATTGGTGCATTGGAAAGCAAATACACTTTGTGTGTCACTTTAATGAGCTCCTTGAGGTTATTGGGAGTTTTTTGTAACAGAGACTTAAGCCATGGCCCCGCAACTTTAGATGTTGTTATGGTGGCTGCCAGTTTAAAATTTGCATTGACTGCAGCCAACCATGCAGCGTCGGCCAAAGCCGCAGCGTTTATCGGGTCCATAGGCGGCCACGCGAAAAACAGGCGGATTTCTTAAAATACATTGCCATTTTTTTGTTTATACATTTATCCTACAAGGGGAACTGCTAACTCGGTCACTATGTAAAATCTGTTTAAAGTGTTCTATTTTTATAACTTGCTGCGTTTCTAAAATGGGCCCTGGCCTCTCCACTTTTGCCGACCCACGCAGAAGCCGCCACTCTGGCTCTCACAATCCCGCTCCTCATCCCGGCGTGCTGCTGCTGATCCGCGCCTGGCCACGATGTTCATGACCAAGGTTACCTTTGAGACCTACGACAAGGGGGCGCACGTGCCCGTCGTGGTGGAGACACACTCTGAAACGACCGAACTGAGACACGGCGAAATCCTGTCGTTTATGGGCAAGAACTGGAGGGTGGAGATACTTAACAAGGAAGACCTGGACGGCGAGCGCCAGGTGTACCTTATTGAGGCCAGGGCCACGCTCGTTCCCGACACATCCGAACCGTCCGCACACGAAGTGTTTGCTCTCATTGACCAACTTCGCAAGAGAATCGCCGATCTTCAGAGCACGTACGACAACGGTTGGCCCGAAGGACCGGGAGACCCCTCCAACATTGCGTACTTTAGTGCAATGGCACATGCCGCCGGAAAGGCGATTGCCGATTCCAAGACTGTGCTCGAGCAACACCTCGCCAACCTCGGGAGCAGGACAGTCGACTACGGCTTTGGTTACGACCCGGTGCACCTTCTTTTTGACGTTCCGCAGTCAGAACGCCCCACCTGGGGCGAGTGTTCGCCGCCATACAAGATGGCAGACGACGACCAAGATTACCATTACCCCTGCGAGCCCGGGCCACCTTACTATTCCGAGGATTACGGAAACTATGTGTCAGGCGGTACCCCGGGTTACACCCCGACATCGCCCGAGTACGTCCCATCGTCGCCAGCGTACTCTCCGGGCTACTCTCCGACGTCGGTGTCCTACTCGCCGTCGTCGCCACCCCATCCGTAAAAGTCTAGTCGGCCGCCGTGTCATTCTTGTTGGATCAACCATACGTATAAACATTTTAAATGGATGTATTGTAAGAGTCTGGCAAAAGCACCATGGGAAAGGGAAACCTTCCCTCAAACAAATATTTTGATAAAAGGCGCAAAGATGCCAAAAGGATCACAGCCGAAAAAAAAAAACAGTACAGAAATGAAAGAGAAATCAATCCAATCTTTGACCTTGCGCAAGACATGGTGGAAATGCAGATTTCGGTTGGAGGTCCGGATTGGTACATTGAAGGAGCAAATAAAAGAATTATAGACGCATATGTTGGCTTTGCTAAAGATATACTAAAC
>UEXM01001401.1_pt1 | contig 20576 bp, 23 predicted proteins | sample 1796661 | NCBI WGS metagenome assembly UEXM01 (sample SAMEA4772469, study PRJEB27181) | metagenome | reverse complement strand
CAAATATATCAAAAGCAATACCTTGGTTATGCGTACCTGCTTTTTTCTTTTGTGACTCTACGGGATGATTTTCGCATCGGTATGCGCTAGTGACTGATAATGGTCGCCCTAATTCTTCACGTATAGCCTGTAACTTATCTAACGCCCATTGCTGTACGTGTTCAACACCGCAACATGAGCATTTTAATTCGCCAGATTTGAAGTTCTTAGAGCTTGCCATAATTTATCCTATGCTCGACTTAATAAGATACGCGCCAACACTGACAATCGCACCAATAATGATCCAAAAGAATTTATCTGCGAACTTGACAACGCCTGAGTTCTCACGCGCGACTTTGCCAATCTCGTTAATATCTTCTTCCATTTTGTCCATGCGGTACTCTAGTCTGCCTAACTTGCTATCATTAGCCGCCATCTTTTCCTCGACGCGAGCAATGCTTTCGACAATATCAACTAATCTATCTAGTTTCTGCTCAATCCTGTCTAATCTTACTTCACTCATTATTTCAATCCTTTGATTAGGGCTTTGTCGAATTATATCATTGTTGGCAATTTTTTACCAAGGTAGCCCTGAGATTACTTGTGGCGCTTGCTGAGCCGCTAAGTCTGCGTCTAGCACTGATTCAATCTGTGCAGTCTCTTCAGCACTAAACCAACCAACCACAATATCTTGTGTTAAATCTTCAAAGGCTGTGAAGTCATCAGACTCAGGATTAGGCGTGAAAGACTTTGTGCCGTAACTCTTGGCTTCAAGTTCACCATCGACTTTTGAGGCAGTCCAATGCACAATCACAATTCCGTTATTATCTGGTTCACGTTCTAAGTTTACGATGTTAATCATTTTATTCTCCGTAGTATTTTAATTCTGCCGACTTTCTTGCGCATACCGCCTCAAAAAAGTCTTTAGTTGATATTAAATGCTTTTTAACGCCATTAACAGCTATAGAGGCATACCAATATTTAAAACCTCTCTGGTTTCTTAGGTATACACCTGATATTTTACCGTTATTTCTTGCTGACATATTTTGGCAATTTTCTTGCTGTGTTACATGTCGCAGATTCTCAATCCTATTATCTGCTTTATTTCGATTGATATGGTCTATCGTTTTTGTTGGCATTTCGCCATTAAACAAAGCCCATATTAAACGATGAAGTTTATGTTTCTTGCCACACAAAGAAACTTGGTAATAACCTGTCTTATGTAAACTACCTGCTTTATCACCTTTGTGCTTACCGTTGAATATATTTGCTCTGCCTTGTGTCGGAAAGTGATGAATAGGGCGTTCTAGCCAATATAAATTCCCATCATGGTATTCAAAGCATTCTTTTAAATAGTTAACATCCATTACAGTTTAGCCTCTAACGCTTCAATTCGTGTTTTAAGTTGCTGTATCTCTTTAACCAGTAGTGGTACAAGTTTACTGTAGTCCACTGACATCATTTCATCATCGCTATCATGGCGTGTGACCGCTTCTGGATAAACCACTTCTAACTCTTGAGCTATGAAACCATAGCGTTGATGACTACCATCTAATTTCCAATCAAACTCTCGTACTTTAATGTCATCAATATCTGTAGTATGTGTAGTGTCTTTAATGTTTTCTTTTAAGCGTTCGTCTGAGCTTGTGTTGTAGCTTGTGGCTGAGCCTGTTACAGAAATCGACCCAACTATTACGCCGTCTTTGCTAAAACTAGTAATACTACCGTCACTTCCAACTCTATTTAAGATTAGAGGGTTTCCGTCTCTTGCAATAGCTAAATAATCATTTGCGTCATAACCAAAACCTGTGATACTGGTTGAAGTGACTAAATCAATAGGCGATAACGTAGTGCCAACCAATAGATTACCCGAGCTGTCTATTCTGGCTCGTTCTGTGTTGTCAGTGTGAAAGCGCATCGAGTCATTAAGGTGTTCATATTCAATACGTCCTACGGCATTGCCAGTGGTATCACCAAAATAAATTTTTGATTCGCCAGTATCTGTAGACTGAATGCGTAAAAGAGCATTACCTGAAGTTGACTCAATACGTGCCTGTGCTGTTGTAGCAAGAATATCAAGAGTGTAACTAGGACTAGCCGTACCAATCCCAACGTTGCCTGATTTTAAATACATGGTATCTATAACGTTATTTCTAAAAACCATAGCGCCTGAAGTTAATCGGCTAATAGCACCTGCCGCACCATCGGTGGAGCCAATAAGCAAGCCGCCAGTTGTCGTATCACTATCTTGCTTTATACTTAATTTACCTAAACTTGAAGTTGCACCTAATCTTAGACATTCAGCACTAGCATCCCACACCATCTTCGCAGTCGTGCCAGTGTCTTCGTAGAATGATACGTCTCCACCTGCACTTACCTTGAATACTTTATTTGAGTTATTGCCTGAATTGTAAAGTGAATCAATCTCGAAAGAGCCCACCCCACCTGAATAAGACACACCAAACTGACCTATTGTATTACTAGATTGGTCTTCAAATGCGATAGACTTTAAACCAGACGGGCTACTCCAACCTGACTTAATTTTAATTGAGTCTGTTGCTGTACCTATACCGCCATCATCAACCGTCAAACCATCCGCAGTCACTGTACCTGTAACGTCAACGCCTGTGGCAGTTGTGGCTAGTTTCTTACTGCCTGAGTAATTCAGCTCGACATCTGTGGTGCTAATATCAATCTGCTTTGTGCCACCTGCTGATAAACCGTAATTATCTGAGCCGATACGATATAAGCCGTTATTCTGGTCTTGTTCAAATGTGATAGCAGGTGCGGTTACTGAGCCATCGTTGAACTTACCTGCGCCTGCTTTATCTTTAACATCGGCATAATCTGCGATAAGGTCGGTAACATCACTGGCTAAATCAGCAACTAGGGATTGAGTCGGTACAATCTTATAGCCTTGTCCTGATTGCGTTGAGCCTAGATAATTATCAGCTAACACCAATACGGTTGCACTTGTGATTGATGCAATCTCATATAGCTTATCGTCTGGGCCATAAAAGGCTTCACCAATTTGTGCGCCTGTAATAAAGTTTGTGCCTGTACCGGTAACGGTGGTTGAGCCGTTTGTTACTGCAACCGTACCTGTGTCATACCACGCCATTTTAATCTCCTAATTGTGGATAAACCACGTCATTAATATCTGTAATACTATCATATTTTGCGGGTAAATCACGCAATGCCTTTCGATACGTTTTGTATGCGCTTTTTGTTGCCGGTGGAATATCCGCCAATTGTGTCCAATCGGTTGCCAATAAAAGCGCATCACGTTGCGCGCGTACCTCGTTTAATATTTCTTCGGTAGATTTTACCACTGGCGGTTTTTCAATTACCCCGCCGTTTTGAATTATTTGTTTACTATCGTCGGCAATACCCTCAATGATATTTTCACCGTCACGCGCTTGCAAGTAAAAATCATTATCCTGGCACGTACCGGTGCGCAATATGTCGCCGTCGTCATTGTATATAATAAAGTGCTTCATTACTTTTTAACCTCTAACACGCTTAATGATCGCAACGTATAACCATGCCCATTATTACTTGTTGACGTACCTTTTACGATATAATCCACACTTCCCGCGCTCGGCGTATCTTGTATTGTAAAACCGATTGTCGTTGTTTGATTATATGGCATATTAATCACGCCGTCGTATGTGTGCAATAACGTTGTACCACGATAAATTTTCAACGTACCAATGGCATTACCACCAAAACCGATATTATATGCTTTAACCATTGCTGAAAACGTAACGGTTGCCGGCGCACCTGTGCTTGTGTAGGTAACTTCTTGTAATGTTACTTCACCAGTACCGGTCTTTTGTTCGGCTGTGGTAAATGCGTTCGACGGGATTGTTACCGCATTGTCTTTTATTTTAAGCGTATCAACTGCAAGGTTTGCAATCTTACCCTCTGTCACTGCCAGGTTATCTATTTTGGCTGATTCTACTGCAAGATTATCAATTTTTGCTGTAGTAATCGCGGCGGTTTGTATCTCTGCATTACCAATTGCCGCGTTTTGTATAAACGCATCGGCAATATACGTTCCCGCCGGTATGGTGTAACTTGTGCCGTTTTTGGTAATGTTTTGCGCTGTGGTGTATACAACAAATGGATATTCATCGGTTGCATCTGTTGCGCCAATACCAAATGAATCAGCGTTAACCGTAAACGACGACGTTGGATTTCCGTCGATAATATCCGATACAAGGCCAAAACCTGTAACATGGTCGTTGTTATTAATCGTCACGCTGTATTGCGCTTTTACGCCGTTTATACTTGTCGTGTTTGTGGCAATACTTGTCGTGTGACCGCCCACCGTAGTCGTTAACGCAGTTATGTCTGACGCTAATGCTGTGTCTGCTGTAGTGCGTGCGGTGACTTCATTTGTTATCGCCGTCGTGTTATCACCAACGGTTGTTGTTAACGCCGTTATATCCGACGCCAACGCGGTATCTGCATCGGTACGCGCAGTTTGTTCGGTTGATATGGCCGTTGTATTGTTACCAACGGTTGTCGTCAACGCGGTTATATCTGACGCCAATGCGGTGTCCGCGTCGGCGCGTGCGGTTGATTCGGTTGCAATGTTCGCCGCATTTTGGTCAACGGTAGCACTTAGCGATGTAATGTCGCTTGCAAGTGCTGTATCCGCATCGGCGCGTGAGGTTGATTCTGTTTGTATGCTTGCTGTATTGGTGTCAACTGTCGCCGTCAATGCTGTTATATCAGACGCTAACGCGCTGTCGGCTGTTGCTCGTGCGGTTTGCTCACTAATAATATTTGCGGTGTTTGTGTCAATTAACGCGGCTAATTCTGTGCGTTGTCGCGCTAATGATTCGCGTTGGTCGTTAACATCGGCAAAAATCTGTGTACGCGTAAACGCCAAATCTTGAATGGTATTTTCGCGGTCGCGGTATTGGTTTAATACGTCACGTAATGATGTAATTGCACTTTTATCAATTGCTTGTGCGTTTGAACGTGAATCAGCAACGGTTTGTGTAATACTTGCCGCATCAAGCGCACTAATATCAATTTCGGCGGTTGTCACGCGATTTTCAAGATTGGTGAAATCGGTTTGATCCGCTTTTAATAAAATACTTGCCTCGGCTGCATTTATATCGACCTCGGCTTGGCTTATTCTAACGTCCAAACCGGTGACGGTTGTTGCATCGGCTTTTAATGCAATACTTGCTGTATTTGCATCAATGTCGATTTCGGCTTGGTTCACTTGTGCTTCAAGTGCGTTTAACGATGCCAAATCTGCACTATCTAATACCGCACTAGCGATTGCATTATTGACGTATGTTGTGCTTGCCTTTAACGTTATTTCGGCTTCGGCTGCATCAAGGTCAATTTGCACGTTGTTAATGCTTGTTTGTGTTTCGGTGCGTAAACTTTCAACGGCTTGTATTGATACTGTGCCGTTATTTGGATCGACCGTTATACCCGCATCACGCATCAACCCCAAATACTCGCTTTGGTCTACTGCCAATGTAAGCATACGCGTCGCAATGGTGTCGATTGTATTGCCAAAATCTTGCTGCTCGTTAACTATGCCGACAATATCGCTTTCGACGGTGGTTAAGTTTGCATTTATATCATCAACGCTTGTTTGACTTGCTTTACCGTCAATCGTATTTAAAAACGTTTGATTAATATGGTCAATGCTAATGATACCGTCGTCAAAATCATCTGTTACCAAATGTTGCGTTGTACCCGCGCCACCTGATACCCATGCGCTTGCATTGCCTGAGTAATCCACCGCACGCAACCAATAATAACGCGTCACAACACCGCTATAATTTCCATCAATGTACGAATCGCCCGCCGTTGTAGCAATTACAACCGCGTCACCCTCGACCGTAGTACCGGCGCGTTTAATTTCGACGTATTTAAAATCGCTGTCGCTTGGATTGGCCCATTTAAGTTCGATTTGCTTGAACGTGCCGGTCACGCTTAACGATGTTGGTACACCTGGCGCAACTGTATCGATTACCGGACTAATACCGCTAACGGTTGCCGCTGTAGATTTAACACCCAATGAATTAATACTTTTAACGCTAAACGTATAATCAACGCTCGTATCAATAATCAACAATTGATAATCGGTATTATTAATTATAACCGTTTGCGCATTACCACCGGCCGGCGTATATGTTAGCTCGTATTGCGCCACAAACGCATCGTCGGCGGCTGTCCAACTAACATCGACATAACTTAGCGTCGTACCGTCGTCACCTTGCTGTGTGCTTGCTGTTGCGCTTAAATTGGTTGGTGGTGCGATGGTAAATGGATCGGGTAAACTTGTCGCCGGTGAATCCGGTGCTTGGCTGCCCTCATCCCATGTATATACGCTCGCGCTGTACTCTTGCAATTGCAAATCAACTTCACCGCTGTCTTGCAATTGCATTGACGATACGCGGGCCAATTTACGCGCTGCACCTGTCCAACCTAGTGACGGCTGTTCAAGCCGTACGACGTCACCCACCGCAATATTAAACGCTTCACTTGTTGCGGTTAGTTCAATTTGTAGGCCCGCATCACGCGACGCCAAACATACAATACGCGCTAAATCACGCGCCGCGTAAAAGTTTGTCGTGTTTGATAATGTGATTTCGGTCGCTAATTCTTGATTATTATCGGCGGCTAAAAATGTGGTTTCTTCGGTACTACCCGCCGGTGGCCAAATCGCCGTATCTTCTTGCCAGTTTGCATCGGGATTGGTGAATTTTGCCGTCACCTTGTTGTATTTTTTGTTCTTACTGTTAGACGTGATTTTAATGTCCGACAAAATATTGTCCGGCGTTAAATCAAACGTGCTTGATTCTGGCTTGTCGATTTTTAGCTTATACTGGCCATATTCATACGCCATGATGCCGCGCATGTTACCCAAAAAGGTTTTTACGTTGTCGAATACAGTGCTATCGGTAGGGAATACGCCGTTGCACGAAAACAAACTAATATCTGGCCCGCTTGTGTAAGATGTAACAATATCATCGCAATCGTCGGCAGCACTGACAAACGACGCGTCGTTGATTGCGCTTGTTGGTAAACCTTTACCGAACCGCGCATTAGTAAGGTAATCGCGCAAACAAATGGCGTTGTTGCTTGAATATTTCCAAGTGCTTTGATCGCCTTGTCGTTGCGTTGATACGCCAACACTTGCATCGTAATGCGTGCTTGTGCTGTCTTGACGCGGATCATAAACCTTGCGACCATTCACAACGGCTTTCACTTCGGGTATACCGCTAAATGTATCGCTATCATATTTGAAACGCATAGCAAGGTATGCAACGCCGCGTAAACGGTGCGCGCTTGTCCAACTTGTATCGGCGTCGGCAAATAGCGTTGTTGCTGTTTGGTCGTCTGAACCAATGTATTTTTGAATAGTTAATTTGCCGCTAAACTTTGCGTCGGTGCTTAAAACGTCGTTAATGTATACGTCGCCAATGCTGTCAATTTCACCCTCACACAATGCAAGCGCAATGTATAAATATTCGTTATTTTGACCGCCGCCGGTCGATACAAAAACACGCGTACCGCTGACTTTGCGTTGGCCGTAAATAACCGGTAATGGTTCGATATTAGATTGTTTGTTGACTGTTGTGCTTGGTGCTTCTGGATCTTCAATACCCAACACCCATTTCAGCGCATCTTCAACAAAGCCAAGCCCTATCTTGTCTAAAAAACCCATTATTCGCGACCCCAACGTAAATCTTTATTAATATTTGGCGAATACTCAAAACCCAAATCACCAGGGAAATGATATTGCTGTGAATTGTTGTTTGTAAAACGACCGCCTTTTAATTGAAAGTTTGCCCAATGCGATGCAATAGCAATGTCGATTTCGCTACCGTCTTCATCTTCATCAATTGAAAATTGTGTAATTTGGCCGTCAAATACGGGTATCGGTGTACCGATAATTGCATTGTTATCGTCTAACAATGCGCGTTGTATTGTAACTTGCTTGTTTATCCAGTTAGATTGTAAAAACGCACTAATGTATGATTGTTCAACGCCGGATAATGTGACACTTAGCGAACCAACTTGTAATTCGCTTGTTTCGGTAGGTGAACCCACTTCAACTAAATGTGAACTGGCAGTATAAGCATTACCACCGTATGAAATATCGCGAAAATTATCGGTCAAATAAAGCGCAGTATCAAAATCAATAAACACTAAATGGCAAAAATTAAACCCATCTTTTGCTAGTTCGGTAATTACACTTGAATCAATATTTCTTGGCATTAGATAACCTCGACCATATCAACATCGTATGAATAGCGGTCAAATCCCGACAAACCAAATTCTTGTACGTCGTTATCTAATCGCATTTTAAAAGTAACATTATTATATGTTATTTCTTCGTCATCTGCGACCGATGATAATAAACCCGGTTGAATTGATAACGTACCACCACCGGTGCGGTCTGCCGTCACCATATAGACTTTGCTATGATTGGCAAACTTTATAAAATCACCGGCTTTTAACGTACCTGTAAGGCCGTCAACGGTGATTGTCGTATCACCTATAGTATGCGCACCGTTTGCCAATACTGTACCTGTGGCGTTGCCTGATGTGCTACTAATGACCGGTGGAACAATATCAAACGATGTTAGCTGACCGCCCAACGTCATAATAAATGCAAACACCGGCGCAAATTCGTCGCGCGTCAAGTCGTTATATTTGGCAGTAAATGACCACTTTTGTGCGCCAATACTACGCACTTGCATACGACCGCTGCGCGTTTCGCTTGTAATGTTTGCGTTTGCGCTTGTAACATTTACCGCGCTAAATTCTGGCGTTGTAGGATATGCCATTTTATACCAACCTCACTTTACCTGATTCGTTCAATGCCTGGTTAATCATACCAACAATTTGACCGCGACGCGCGTTTAATAATTTATCAAATCCTTTAGTATCATTTGCATTAATATTAAACGATACGTTTGCAACGTTATTTGATACGGGCGTTTGTTTACCGCCGCGCAATGCTTCATTGGTTGTGATTTGGGCCATTGAATTACCCATTGTTAACACTTCCGGACCGCGTTCACCGACAACATACGTTTCACCAGGTCGCACCTGGCCACCTAATGCACGGCCACCAATAACCGCCCCTGTCATTGCTAGTGTGCCGGCGGCGGTTGCTAGAGGTTGAGTTGTCGCAATCGCTGTGGCCATTGCTGCGGGTGCTAATGCCGGACCAACAACTGGTATCGCCGCCGTTGATGCGTATGCGTTCAAACCGGCTTGCATAACCATTGCTTGCGATTGAAATGCCGTACCCGTAGCGGCAGCAACGGCGGCTGTTCTAGCGAAACTATCAATAGCTAACTGCGAGACAATGTATTGAGCAACCATTTGGCCTAGTGCATTAATAACACCGCCCAGGATAGCTCTACTTACATTTTGTAGCGCCTCCTCAGCGTTTATCTGGCCAGTAGCAAACTGCTCAAACGCATCACCTACAGAATATTGAAATGTTTGTAATGCGCCTGCTGTAATATCTCTTAGGGCTACATCCACATTTTCCATATTGAATTGTACTTGTTGCATGTATAAATCCAGGCTATCCATATTAGCCTGAGCCTCTGCCTGTGCTCGTCTTATACGTCTATCTGATAAATCCTGTAACTTACCATCTCGCTCCATCTCTAGGCCTAAAATAGCATCATTGTAGGCCTGCTCATTAGCCAGGTCAGTATCTCTTTGTGATTGTAGCTCTGCTATACGTCTAGCGTATGAGTTTCTTATTTGCTGGTCTTGAGATAGCCTTTTGTCACCGAGCGCTAACAATGTCTGCAAAGAGGTTTTATTAGCATTTGTGTTCTGGTTAGTCTGTCTTAGCTCGTCTCTCATTGCCTGTATATTTAGGTATCTATTCTGCAATGCTAACGCTTGATCAGCTGTCATACCCGCATCTACAGCCTGCAAATAAACTTTTGCCGCTGCTAGGCTAATAGTTTCATTTTTAGCTCGCGTTAATGCTTTTTCTTCATCATCCAGGGCTTGAACAAGCGTATCTATCGCCGTTATATTGTCACCCATTACTCGGCTGTTATCTTTGATAAATCCAGTTAAGTCAGCCTGTGCTTTATTGATAAGTTTTAGCTTGTCCTCTGCACTGATAGCTTTAGATGATATGTCTATTAAGTTAGATGCAAATGTTTGAAAGGCATCAGCAGAGTCACCCTTTAGCTGAGCGCCTAATGTTGATGATACTTGTGCTAGTGCATCAATGTTATTAACTGAGTCATCTGTTTTAAAGTCAGATACAGCTACAGCAAACTCAATAGCCTGTTCTCTAGTAAGGCCGAATATTCTGGTTAAACTGCTAATAGTGTCTCTTAGGTCATTGATAGCATTAGCACCGCCTGCACCAAAGTTATCCACAGCAGATGTCGTATCAATAACATTATTAGCTAACTCCTGAGCAGATATTCCCAGTCTATCCATATTAGAGTTGAAGTTTTTTGATACGGTAGCAGCTGAGCCTAGGGTATCGGCTAGCTCACTGCCTACTGCATCAGATGCAGCCTCAATTGCCACTTCTACCTGTCTAGCGCTTTGTGCTAGTTTGAGTAGTGCCATGGCTTCTGAGCGCTGTGCTATTTCTAGTATATCGTCTGATAAGGTTTGCGTGCTTGATGATGTGCGCTTAAATGTTTTATCTAGTAGATCTGTGACTTCTTGCAATTCTTCAATAGATGTTTTGGCTCTACTAGTCTGTGGCATTAATACTGAACCGATAGCAGCACCTATACCAATTACAGCACCTAATAAAGGCACACCTAAGATAAAACCTAAATCGGCAGCTTGAACACCTAGCGCGCGCATAGGATTAACGCCTAATGCCATTTGGCCAGCCATTTGCTCAATTTGTATACCAGCCATACCGGCTGTACGACCAAAGTTACCTACACTACCTGACGATTTAGATGCTTGAGTTTGCATCCCTTGTACTCGTTTTTCGGTACGGGCTGCTGTATCACCGAGGCCTTTTATATCCGATGTAGCTTTTTGTACACCTTTTTGCTTTACTTCAACTGTAAGCTGTGCGACTTCTGCCATAGTATCACCTGTATTTAGATAGTTTGATTATGGCACGTATTTCCCAGGCATTCAACTGATTACCGGTTAAATCGCCATAATGTTTTAATTCGGTGTAAGTATATTCTACTATTGAACTGTAAGCATCCCATAAATCAGTAAGCTCAGCTCTTAGTGAGGGTGCATTAATTAGCTCAGGTGGTGTTTTACCTGTAGATTTTTCTACTTGCTTAAGTGTTTCATATCGGCTAATTTTAGAGCCTTCTGGGCGTTGGTTCATATCAATGGCCCACCGCCCAAAGGTTATAAACTCATCAATTAACCCTTGGTAAAATTTTCTTGCTTAGCAATAAAACCTATTAGCTGATTAACGATATTAGGCGAGTTTTCGTATAGCTTTCTGGCGTTTGTTTTATTGTATTTGTATTCTTCGCCATCCTGAGTGATACCTTTCCAGCCTATGGTAATAGAAACTAAAGCATCTACATCCATAGAATCAAAGTCCAACTCTTTCTCCTTGCCTTGTGATTTAGCATTGAGAATGTCGGCTGTCTGATTCTTTTTAGCCTTACGCCACTCTTTAGAGTCAGCACCCTTTATCTTGATAAACACATCAGTAGGCTTGTTTGAAACGGGACAGAGTACATTGTACTCCGCCCCAGCCTCATGCTTATCTACAGTAGTTAAGCTAGTTAGCTCCATATTATGCACTCGCTCGTGTAATTACTAAGTTAGAGTCATCTACAGAATCATATAAACCAACAAACTCCATAGCGATAGTTACAGCACCCTCGCCAGACACATCTGGTTGACCACTGTTATACTTAACATTGCCAAGCTCAATGGTGTATGAATTACCATCTAAATCAGTCAATGTAAGGCTGATGCTTGATGATGTTTCATTTAAGAACTTCTCATATAATGCTTTGCTTTCAAAGTAAGTGGTTAGCGTACCCGTTAATCGTGATTTACCGATAGATGGACGGCTAGTAGTTTGTGAACCGATGCTAAATAATGGCTCAATACCATTCTCTAGGCTTAACTCTAATGCCGTTACTGTTGCAATAGTAGCACCGCCTTCACTGATTGAACCTGTGAATGAGTCAAATGGCGTATTGCCTGAGTCAGTACCGTTAGTGCCTGTTGCTGATGTAGCAATAGTTAAATCTTTACCGATAACACCAAATGTAGCAGTAACCATAGAGTTAGGTGATACTGATAATGACATAGTGTTAATTTCGCAACCTGAGTATCTGTGATATTCTGGGGTAGCTAAGTCACCAAATTTACGCTCAAATGTAAATGAGCGGCGTGTAGTGCCTGCTTTAACAACATCTAAGGCCCAAGCGCCACACATGACTGCCTCTAATAAATCATCAAATGCGCCAAATTCTAATTCAGAGCTAACATCACCAGATACAGATTTGTTACCATGTCGAAAATCTTCAACCTGGCGATCGCCTCGTAACTTCTCTGACTCAATAGCATCTTTAGAAAGTGCTAAACTTGTGCCTGTATGCGGTAATACGCTCCATGATGGAGTCGCTGGAGTTGTTCCGTAACTAGTTTCAGCTACGTATTGTAATGAATGCTGTGCGCCGTTTGCAATAGCCATAATTATCTCGCTTCTGTGTAAGTTTGTAAATTAACTGTAACTGGCACGAAATACCACGCACCATCTAAAAGGGCTGAAGCAATGCTAACACTAACAACCCTCAACTTAACACCATTATAAGCTATAATGGTGCCTCTTTTAAAGTGATTAGCTACATCGTCAGTCATGGTTGTTCTGCCGCTACCTTTTGGAGTAACTACATCAATTTGATATACAATATTGGTAACGTCAAGACCGGTGCTGCCCATGCCGGCTTGTATAGTATCTGTTGGCAAAAATGAAGGTCTTAAATAAGTTGTAGTTGGTTCATACTTAATATTAGACCATGCAACGGGTGCTACATTTAATGTGTTTAAATGTGAGTCTAGGGCTGTTTGCATATCATTAAATATTGTCATTTGTATTTTCTAGCCTCTTTATCAAATACATCTTGAAATCTTGCTACCGACTTTCTTACCCAACCACTAGGGGCTTGTTTACTGTATCCGTATTCAAGTCTCATTATATACGGTAAGTTATTAGTTATATGTATTGAATCGCTAACATCCCAGGTAGAAACTGTTATATTCGCATCTGATATACTGGCTTGCTCATTAGTGGCCGACCTTACTGCGTTTGATGGCGATGAAATACTAGTAAACCAATTACCTCTGGCTCTACCTGTGTCTACAGGCGTCCCTATAACTATATTATTGAATAAATTTAAAGTACCGCCTCTGATTACTTTTTCAGGTATCTCGGCAAAGTTATCAATGGCTAACTTAAAATTACTCATGCTCTAACCTGTAAGGTGGCTGATAATATCTCATCGGCAGGCATAGATAATTCGATAGCAATAACCTCATAAGACTTACCGTCAATACTTACCTTATCACCCACCTCATATACATATGCCTCTGCTAGCAACCGCTTATCACCTTGTAATACGTTTGTATTTAATCTGTCCTGCTCGGTGTAATCAAATACACATGCAAACTTATTATATTGTATTTCAGTATTGGCAGTATTGCCTGTTACTGGGTTGTAATCGCCATTCGTTACCCGGGTAAAAGTAAGCTGCCTACCAAACTTAGTAATCAAAGTTGTGGCTGATTGTGCGATAGTTGCGTAGTTCATGCTCTACTTACCATAGTAGTAGGAATGACCAACTTTCTAAGTGCGTTAGATAGCCCTGGCGTTTGACGCCGCATGCTTGAGGTAGACTTATATTCTACCTCAATATCGCCTATCTTTTCTTTAACTGTTTGACGCTCTACTGGCTGTGTAGCTAAGTCACCGTCATGGTCAGCTTTAGTGGCGTTATATAGCGCCTCTTTAAGCTCCTTTGGTATCTCATTAGCCTCAACACTGTAGCCATCAATAAATAATCTGTCTCTAGGGAATTGTAATGGCTGTTCTTTGGTATATTTAATACCCATAAAATTAAGACTTTCGATGTAGTCCATAGCTTTTAAGATATGTTCCTCAACATGCGACTCTGCGTGTTCGCACGGATAGCCTCTAGCAATCATCCAATCCAGGAACTCCTGTACTGTAATGTAGCTATTTGCGTTAGTGACTATTGAGCCATCTTCTATAATTAACGCCATTATTTACCTCACCCTAAAGAGTAACGGGCGACATCAGCCGCCCATCATGTATTAACCTAAAAGTGTACCAATAAATTCAGGTTTCCACGCTTTAACACCCCAAGCGGCTGCAACTTCAATCATTGATTTACGGTAACCTTTGTACATACGTACTTCGAATACCATACCTGAATGAGGGTCTTGAACCAACATAGCGTCATCAGCAGAGTCACCACCGTTAGGAACGGCTGGCGCACGTACTGCTAATTCCATAGCGTTACGGTGCATAATGATGTTAATTGGATTGTTTGTACCGTCAACATCAACATTCGCTGATTCGCGAATTGCAACACCTTGTAAATCTAGTAAGATACCTTGACGTAATAAGTCAGTACCACCAGCCTCATTAGCACGTTGTAACTGAGCTAACTGGCGTAAGTTTGCACCAGCCGCAGTGTCAACGATTAATGACGCTAAACCATCATTAGTAGGCATACCGTTATCAACTAACAATTTGCGTAAGTCAGCAACTTCACCAAAACCAGATGCAAACGGCGTAGTACCAGCTGTACCGATGCTACCTGCAGTAGCTTCTGTAGCTGCTTCTGTAGCTAAGTCAAGTTCAATCTCATTGGTGATTGTACGCATAGCTTGTACGATTTGATCACCGTATACAGTCTCAAAACCAATACCATTGTTAAGGTGTAAAATATCTTCACCAGTATAAGGGATCTGAACAGCTCGCGCCTTGCTGATAGATAGCGTTTTGCTATCTACAGTTTGATCTGTTCCCTCTGGGATTGTCATTGATTCTGACACATCAACAGCAGTTGCTGCACGTGTGAAAGATGCTCGAACTGTATCGCCTTTTGCAACACGCTCTGAACCATTTGCATTGATAGTCGACGCTGGGATAAATCCTACTAGCTCTCGACCTACTACATCTGCCGCTTTATAAATGTCAGCGGCTAAGTTTGTTAATACGTTCGCCATATTAAAATTCCTTAAATATCATCAAAAATTTTGCCACCAGACTTAATAAACTCGGCTCTTTCACCTTGCTTCATTGCGTCAAAATCGGCACGACTTAATTTGCTTGTAGTTTCCGCCTTGCTTTCACTACGAACTGCGCCGCCACCTTGTGACTGTACGCCATCTACTAAAAATGGATAATTCGACCTAATCGAACCTTCCAACTCATCAAGTGTGCTAACAGTCAGTTGGCCTGACTCATCAGCTACTCGAATTTCGTTATCAACTAGCGTTAATCTGCGTTCAATTTGCTCTTGCAATAAGCTCGCTTTGCTAGTGTCTTTTGTCATACGTGAGGCAATCTTAGCCGCCTCTCCGTTAATCTTCTGCTTAACGATATTCTTATTCATATCCTCAAGCTGCTTTTTATACTGTTCTGTTTCGTTCTTTTGACTCTCGAATAACTGCTTATAATCATTCTCAGTCTTTGCTTTCTGCTCAGCTATCAATTTGGCTTGTTGCTCTGCCTCTTGCTTTTGCTGTTCATAAGTCTTAAATTTACCTAGTAGCTCGTCGTTTTTAGCTTTTAGCCCTTTTACTTCAGCCTCGACTGTTGTTTGCAGGGTTTCTTTTATTTTTGTTTCTAGTTGCTGTTTTACATCGGCCTCTAGTTCGATGTCATTTAAAAATTCCATTGCTAACCTCGTTTTTAATGGATTGCGCCTAACGCGTGTTTTGTAATTATATGTATAATAGCATATTTATAAAAACTATGTAATTAAGGTTTAGGTAAGCCTAATGGACTAATCCTATTAACAATATTAGGTACCACATTAATCCTACGCTCAAGCGCCTCGAGCTGGTCTAATGATAGCGGCCGGCCTTGTTCATCAACAAAGTTTTGCAGCTTAACCTTACCCCTACGAAATAGCTTACCTTTTTTATCACCTAATATCTCATCCTGGAAACTCGCAGGCTGCCTTTTTAACCACCTGGCGTAGTTTGTGTCTTGGCTCACTCGCTTTGTGCCGCTGGCGCCTTTTGATGGTCGTTTAATATCTACATTACCGCCTAAATTAAACTCAGGTTTAACAACATATGTAATAGTGCTGCGACAATTAAAATGTGCCGGCGGTTTAGGATTATTATCGTCCATATCGTAAAGAATACCGTCACGACTGGCGCAGACTAAACTCGTTCTACTATCTAAGGTGGCAATCCATTTGTATCCATCTAGTATATCAGTGTTTTCTTTCATGGTCGTATTGCGCGCCTGGGTAGCTGTATGATTAACAATAGTCCTAGCTAATGCTTTTGCTTGGCTTTTCATCATAAACGCCGTGTCGCGTATTCTAGACGCTATTTGGTCGGTTGTTTCGCCTAACGCAAACCCATCACGAATATATTGCTCTATCTGCCTGGCTTTCTTATCACCGAACTCTGACAGAATAGAGCTTATTGTATAACCTTTTGCTGGCTCTAAATCCATCACGTTAGTAAATACGGCACTTTCTAGCTGCGTCGCTGTTGGTAGTGCTATTTGTGCCTCAACTGCGTTTTGCACAATAGCGCCGAGTGTCTCAGCGTCTTTTATAGCAAAGTCTACTACTTGATTTAATAATACACTAGAATGCTCATCATTAAACAATCTGACAGTCTGCGTTAGATCTAACAAAAAAGCACCTAACCTGGCTCTAGATATTTGCGTGATGTTACCTTTCTCTATACGATTGATAACGGTATCTATCAGCCTGCCAATGTATTGGCTTGCTTCATTCTCTCGACCTTTTGCATACCTTTGTACGAAAATATGATGCCGTGTTATACCATCAACAATCTTGTCATTAGCATTCATTTACTAGGCTTTTTCTTTTACAAGTGCATGTCATTACCATTTTTCCTTATTAGCCCAGTAAGCTGCGCTCATTTTGCCTTTTTTAATATTCTCTTTATGTCTCGCTTTAAATGAGGCACGTCTGGCTTTAGCAGCTTTACTTTCACCCTGCTTAGGTGGTGAACCTTTTACACCTTGCTGACCGAATCTAATTATTTTTTCTTTACCATTTTCACAAGCCTTTACAACATGTGATTTAGTTGGATGGCTTGGTGTACGTTTAGGTGTGTTACACTTCATTTTAGATTTATCAATTTTTTTAGCCATTGCTTCCTCCTAATGGATTAACTTCACCTGATTCGCTTTGTACATCTTCTAAAGTTCGCTCTGGGTCGATAAGACCAGCTGATTTTAAATTTTGAAATACATCGCCATGTGCAATCAAATCTCTATCTAATAAAGTAACCATTGCCATAATCATCTGGGGGTCAACCTGCTTATCGTAGAACTCTCGGTTGATATCAAAGTTAACATCATCTGGTGCTGCGCCCATAAACAAACCGCACCACTCAACACACTTATTTATAGCCATTGATAGGTTGTGCACAACATCACCGAGCACTGAGTTTTCTGATGCAAATCTGATTCTTGCGCCCTCTGCCGTTTCATTCCCAGTTCTATCTGTGATGATACGCGCACCAATAGCCACCATCTGAGATTCTTTAGCTTTCATTGCCTCTAGTACTAATTGGTTTGCGTTAGGCTGCAGCAAAGTAGCAGAACCAGACTCACCTAATACATGACCGGCCCTTGCGCCTAGCTTAATACCCCTGGGGTTTATTTCCTGGAATTGGTCTGCACTAAAGCTTGTAGTAATGAATAAGGTAGGTTGACCAGTGATAAAACAACTTTCTTCGTAGTCTGCACTATTGCGATAATGAGCCATATTGACGTTAGCAATATCAGACAAAGGAGCATCATCAACAGTAGAATCGTTATTTTTACTACCAATAAACTGGAATGGTATGAAATCCCAGCTACTTCCATCATACTGCTTAGGATAAAATTCATCTGTATATGCTGCCTCATCTCGGTAAATTTGCTGAGTGTAACCGTCATTACGTAATCTTAGCACTCGATATTGTGTCTTACTCTCATGCGAAAATTCATCATTTGATTCTAAGTATGACTCAGAAAGCACTATCATAGTAACCAGCTTACGGCCACTCACTACTGATGTTTTCCAGTTAATAATACTTTCGGCTGAATAAGGAATAATTGACGCCCTAAGGTCTAGTCGGCTAATTTCTTCTACGCTTAAACCATCATCGGCCTGAGGGTAATCAACCAGGAAACCAGCTCTACCAGTTTCTAGTAAGTCACTGAGCGTGTCTTTGGCTAACTGTGATAATGGCAATCCATCACCAGTAGCATCATCCAGTAAATAACTTAATGATTCGGGTAATTCAGCTGTTGGATTCTTCCTAAATGCCGCCCCTACTAATGCGTTTTTAGTGCGCCCAGTAAAGTTAGTATATACAGCTCGCTTTAGGTATTGTCTGTATCTTAATGACTCAGTACCTAAGCCCTCACCGGCCTCTGCATCTGGAACAGGTAGATATTCATTGCGCTTTTCTTTGACTTTGACCGAGCCAGCAACAGCATCGCGTGTACGTTGCCATACAGGACTATATAACTGGTATTGTGGATTTTTAGTATCTATAGGCATAATTACACCGCAAATTTAAAGTTAATGTTACTGACAGGTTTGCTGATAGGCATTTCGTACGCGATAGGGTACGTGGTCGCATCGTTTTGGTGATCATTGCCACTAGTTTTGTCAGGCTCGCCTTTTTCATTATATGCTTGCTGCTCTAAGCAATCTGCAACAACAGGACACATATTATCATTTATTTTAACACGCTTGGACTCTAATGCCGAATTAAATGCAATTATCCTATCCCTAACAGCTGGATTTGAATTGTTTACTCTGACCTTAAAGCCGGCCTGTTCTAACAATGCTATGTCCGACTTACTTGCATCAACTGTTTTCCTGGCTTTACCCGATGCATCCGGATAGATGTACACAATGCTCTTAGAGAACTTTTGTCTAATCTTATTAACCATATCAGGCGTGTCGTACATATCAACTAATTCATCTACACAATGCCACTCATCGCCATTTCTAACTACATATACCGTTGCGGCTTGTTTAGTTACGTTAAAATCGCAGCCTATGCGTACGGTCTCACCTGGTATATATTTTTCATTGCTTCTATGTATTTTTCTATCATAACTTGAATATACCGTACCGCTGGTTAAATTAACAAATTGACCTTCAAGATATGCTTTTAGTAAGGCAGGCGGGTACGTGTCTTTTAACGATTGAATATAATCATCGGGTAAAAATGGATTTGATTCTGTGTGCGCTTGGATCATCTGATAATCGTCGGTTTTGTTTTTAGACCAACGTTGATATGCAAACCTAAAGCCTTCTGGCGTACTGAAAATGCTTACCGTATTAATGGGCTTATTGCTCATCGCTTGATAAGTGCTTGGGCGCTGACGATTACGCGCAATGATTTTATTCCAGGCATCTTGCGCGTGTTCGGCCTTTAGTGTATCCAATTCATCAATTTTAGATCTAAACGCTTCAAAACCCACAATCCTGGCAGGGTTGTCTAAAGTACGCAAAATAAAATCACCCATCTGACCATTCGACGTGTAGATTATATTCTCAGATTTGTTGTAGGTATAACGCACACCCCACTCGCTCAACTTCTCCTGCATGCGCGGTGCGAGTATTAAACGCACCAGGTCGTACGTTGGCTCATACATCGCAATTAAACTGTCTGCGCCGCCTTCTAGGCTATCCAGTAACGCACTGTTGCACATTGTCTCTGATTTACCAACACCAAAACCACCAATAAACGCCGGAAACTTACAATCAAGATTGAAAAAGTCCGCTTGCGGCTTAGTGGCTTTGACGCTAATCTCCATCTTTGCCTATGACTTCAATTTGTACTTTCTGGATTGAACCATTTGATGGTTGGTCTTGATTCTGATCATTACCATCACCATAACGACGTCTATCCCATTTGGCTAAAAGCTGTGTGCGTGTGTGTATGCGATTTTTTTGCCAAGCAACATAACCAGCATCGGTGCGACCTGTTTGATCGGTAGGCGGCCGTTCGTCTGCAATTTCAAAGCATTCTTGCGCAATGGCGTCGTGCCCTATTTTACGCGCACGTGCAAAGCGCGCATCAAAATCTGGATCTTTGTTTATCCACGCGTATACCGTTCTGAAAGCCGGCGTATTGGGCTGACGGCAATATGCCGATAATGTTTTACCTTCACTTATCCACTCGCATATCGCATCGAGCTGCACTTGTGGCGGTACAGTTTTAGGTCTTCCTCGTTTAGTCGTCATAAATAAAACCCTATTGAAAACTTTATTTTAAACCCTTTGATCGTTTAATTAAAGTTTTTTCAATTAATTTTGATTCAGCGTCACCATCAACATATTGATTCAACTTTCTGG
>UEXM01001242.1_pt1 | contig 20580 bp, 33 predicted proteins | sample 1796661 | NCBI WGS metagenome assembly UEXM01 (sample SAMEA4772469, study PRJEB27181) | metagenome | reverse complement strand
GAAAACTCCAATGTAAAGAGTCTTCTGAGAAGAAAGAAGCATGTTGGGACTCGCACAAGCAGGTTGGGATGAAAAAGAAAGGCGGCAAGACCGTTCCTAACTGCGTGCCAAAGGAAGAAGTCCAGCAGACTGATGAAGGAATAATCTCCACAGGTATTGCCAAGGTTAAAGCAGGGCACTACGACCGCAAAGCAAACAAGTCTTTTAAGAAGGCGAAAACGGCATTGGGTTACAGTAAAGGCAAATCAATAGCAAAGGGAACATCTGATGAGGATGGGTTCTCTAAGCACATGAAGCAGAGTAACGATTACGAGCGAAAGGCAAAGAAGATACGAAGTGATGCGTTTCGCAAAACAAAGAAATTTAATTCCTATAGCGGCAACCGTAATGAATCTGTCGAAGAAGGCAGATACCCTACTTGGAACAAAGCAAGGGTCGCGCTGAATAAGGACAAGAAGTCTGGGAAAAAGAAAGACTACAAAATTTTGTCTCCAGCAGAATTCATGAAAGTAAAATCGAAGAAAGAATCTGTCGAGTTCAACGAATCAATCAGCGATTTGATGGAAGCAAACCTACCCATAAACATGCTCGTAGGACCTGGCGGTGTTGGTGGTGGTAAGACATATCAACAGGCAGGAAAAGAAATGATGAAGGACGCTTGGAGGGCTCTTACTGGTAAGCAGAAAAGGGTAATCGCCAAGGTTCATAAACTCACCCAAACAGATGACGAACTTGCAAAGTTATACCGTGATGGTTGGAAGGGCGGTGGCAATTCAATGAAACCTGGAGCGCGTAAAGCATTTGATGCCAGAGTAAAAGAGTTGCTTCCAAACGAACAGACCCGTGACTATGTTGCTGCTTGGAAGAGCGTCAGGGACAAAGTAAAATCGGCAATGAAAGAATCTGTCGAGCATCTGGAAGAGAAAACGTTTCATGCAAACATCGGCAACAAAGACTATCAAAAGATACGCTCTGCCTCAATGCGCGGAAACTTCAACCACAAGTTCTCTCGTAAGACAAATGGTGATGTTGCGTTCAACACCAAGAACCCAGTAACCTTGACGAAGGATCTCGAGAAGTTGATTGATTCTGGCGCATCAAGTTGGTCTGATATACTGGACATTTACGGTGTTCATAAGAAAAGCAAATCTGTCTGGCCAGGTCAGTATGCAGGTGGGGGTGCTTTCCAAGTAAAAAATAAGTAGAAATACTTACTCGACCCAATCACGAAAGGTTAATCGCATCCCTATATAATTCTACCGCAAATTATATAAGGATGTTACCGTGCCAAAGGAAACCTATCTAGGTATTGAGATTGACCTATCTCGTGATGAATTGTTTGACCCGCTTGGGTTGGCAAGGTTAAAAGAATCCTACATGCGCGAAGACGAAGATTCGCCTCAACAGAGGTTTGCTTTCGTTTCTAAGCAATTCTCTTCAAACCCAGAACACGCACAAAGACTCTATGACTATGCATCCAAGCATTGGTTGTCATACTCAACTCCAATTCTTGCATTCGGAAGAACTGGAAAGGGAATGCCCATTTCCTGTTTCCTGAACTACATCGAAGATACTGCCGAGGGTCTGGTTAACAACCTGTCGGAAACAAATTGGTTGTCTATGTTCGGCGGCGGAGTCGGGGTCGGTTTCGGTATCCGTTCTTCTGACGAAAAGTCCACCGGAGTTATTCCCCACCTAAAGACCTACGACGCCTCCTCGTTAGCGTACAGGCAAGGTAAAACCAGAAGGGGGTCATACGCTGCCTATCTTGACATCAGTCATCCAGACGTAATAGAGTTCCTCGAGATGCGTAAACCGACAGGAGATCCCAACCGTCGATGCTTGAACCTACACCACGGCATCAATATCCCCGACCGATTCATGGAAATCGTAGAGCGGTGTATGCAAGACGAAGATGCAGACGATGGTTGGAACCTGACTGACCCATCTAGCGGAGAGATACGCGAGACAGTATCTGCCAAAGCACTGTGGCAGAAGATACTTGAGTTGCGTATGGAAACGGGCGAACCGTACATCCACTACATTGATACAAGCAACCGAGCGATGCCGCAGTTTCAAAAAGACTTGGGTTTGAAGATTCACCAGTCAAACTTATGCTCCGAAATTATTCTCCCAACAAACGAAGAACGCACCGCAGTCTGTTGCTTATCGTCAGTCAATTTGGAATACTACGATTCATGGAGCAAGAACCAAGTTTTTCTTCGGGACATGGCAGAAATGCTGGACAATGTATTACAATACTTCATCGACAATGCTCCTGATAGTGTTAAGAGAGCAAAGTTCTCCGCCATGAGAGAACGATCTATTGGTGTTGGTGCGCTTGGGTGGCACGCATACCTCCAGAAGAAATCAATGCCCTTTGAGTGTGCAATGGCGAAGGTTTGGAACAATCGCATATTTTCGCACATAGAAAATAAGTTGATGGAAGCAAGTCTGCAACTGGGAACAGAACGCGGAGAAGCACCTGACGCTGCGGGTACAGGGCAAAGGTTCAGTCATACTATGGCAATTGCCCCAAATGCATCCAGCAGCATCATCATGGGTAACACCTCGCCGAGCATCGAACCCTATCGCGCGAATGCGTATAGGCAAGACACTCTCTCGGGAGCGTTTCTCAATAAGAACAAATATCTTGATGAACTGATAAAGAAAAAGATTGAACTTGGCGGAACAAAGCAGGACTACGACGAAATCTGGTCAAGCATTATCGCGAACGATGGTTCTGTTCAGCACCTACGCTTCTTGCAACCGGAGGAAAAGGATGTTTTCAAAACTGCTATGGAGATAGACCAGAGGTGGGTTATCGAACACGCAGCGGACAGACAGGGTCACGTTGACCAAGCACAATCGCTCAACGTATTCTTTCGACCAGACGCAAACATCCTGTACATCCACACCGTACACTTCCTCGCATGGAAGCGCGGAGTGAAGACTATGTACTATTGTCGTTCTGAAAAACTGGGCAAAGCAGACCGAGTTTCAAAGCGTATTGAAAGAGAAGTCATTAAGGAAATCGACCTCGGTGCCGTTATAGATGAATCAGAATGCATCGCATGCGAAGGGTGATTTAGTGAACTTAGAAGAGCAAATGAAAACGAGGGAAGGCGAAGAATGAAATTAAAGTTGACAGACGAAAGAGAATACTTCAAACCATTCAACTATCCATGGGCATATGATGCTTGGTTGAAGCACGAGCAGTCCCATTGGTTGCACACAGAAGTTCCTATGGCAGAAGATATAAAGGACTGGCAACACAAGGTTACTCCTGAAGAGAAGGGATTCTTAACAAACATCTTTCGGTTCTTCACCCAAGGCGATATTGACGTTGCGGGTGGTTATGTCAACAACTATCTTCCGTACTTTCCCCAACCAGAAGTACGAATGATGCTTATGGGTTTCGCTGCGCGCGAAGCACTACACGTTGCTGCATATTCTCACCTAATCGAAACACTCGGTATGCCAGAGTCCACATACAACGAGTTCTTTGAATATGAAGCGATGAGGGAAAAGCACGACTACTTCATGGATCTTTCTGCGGACAACGGGACACCGGAGTCAGTGGCGACTAACATCGCAGCGTTCTCTGCATTCACCGAGGGTATGCAATTGTTCTCGTCGTTCATTATGTTGCTGAACTTTCCGCGCCATGGCAAGATGAAGGGTATGGGGCAGATTGTCACTTGGTCTATCGTCGACGAGACAATGCATGCCGAGTCTATGATCAAGTTGTTTCGGACATATGTTGAGGAGAACCTCGGCATTTGGAATGACGAACTTAAAGGAAGGATATATACTATTGCAGAAAAAATGGTCGAACTTGAGGATAAGTTTATCGACCTCGCTTTTGCAATGGGTCCAATGGAGGGGTTGTCTTCGGAAGAAGTCAAGAAGTACATCCGCTACATAGCAGACCGCAGACTTATTAGTCTCGGGATGAAAGGCATTTTCAGGGTGAAGAAGAACCCGTTGCCTTGGGTTGAAGAAATGATAAATGCACCAACGCACACCAACTTCTTTGAGAACAGAAGCACAGATTATGCTCGTGGAGCAACGAGCGGCGACTGGAAAGATGTTTGGGGCGCAGTTAAGTAGTTTGGAGAAAATATGGACAACCATTACACGGTAGAATGCGACCTCTGTGAATCTGTAACCGAAGTGATTATAGATTCCTCAGAAGGTTCAGAACCTGAGTTCTGCCCCATGTGCGGCACCCCGATCTTACCTTCATGAGTTGGTTGTATGAGGGAAAACAATTCGACCCAGGATATGAGTTTCTAGAAGACTGGGTCGGATTCGTTTACGTCATAACAGAGAAAAATACTGGCATGAAATATGTCGGTAAAAAGTTCTTCCACAGAAAGAAAACTCTGCCAATCACGAAAACACGCAAACGCAGAAAGCACACAAGGGTGGAGTCTGATTGGAAAGACTACTTCGGTAGTTCGGTCAAGGTCCAAGAATTGAGGGAAGAGTTTGGCGCGGATGCATTCGAAAGAGAAATTATCCGTCTGTGCAAAACCAAGGGTGATTGCGCGTACTATGAAACGAAAGAGCAGTTCGACAGAGAAGTGTTGTTAAACGAAGAATACTACAACGGAATAATCAATTGTAGAATTAGTCGTAAACACCTCTCGCAAAATAAGAAGTGAGTCTGGATTATTAAACGGGTAAGTATAACTACTTAATCCAATTGTGTCTCCGAACCATTTCTTTCCTATATAAAAGTGTAAGGAGTTATTTTATGATAACTGAAAAGCAACAAGGAAGGGTCAAGCGCATAGAATTGCACCAGATCCTCGAAAACATTTCTCAAGCAAAACCAGCAGAGCGAGTCGACCTTATCCGAAGGTACTTGGAGCAGTATGCTTCTTTCTCAGACTACGTTCGATGCCTGTTCGACAAAAGAATCCAGTTTCTTCTCCCCGACAGTAGACCCCCATTTACACCAGCGGAAGAAAAATCGTTCCCATCAAGTTGGAATAAGCAAAACGTCAAACTCCAATACTTCGTTAAGGGTGGCAAAGCAGACAAAATGCAACCTATGCGAAGAGAGTCAATTTTTATTGGAGTCTTAGAATCTGTCCACCCCAAGGACGCAGAACTCTTGGTAGATATGATCTGCAAGAAGAATACGACCAAGGGGTTGACCGTAAAAAACGTGAAGGAGGCAATGCCTAATTTGTTATGATTCGTCCTTAAACTTACTTTAAAGACCGGAGTCGCCTATGGTAACACAAAATCAACTAGAACGTTTAAGAAAGGACAGCACAGAATTGTCCCATTACGTTCATAAACTAACAAGAAAGGGCAAGGAGGAACTTGCCCATAAAGTTGAAAGAAAGCGAATGTTCCTTGATGACCACATCAATGAACTTGAACTCCAATCAAATAAAGTAAGCAATTAGGAGGTGATCATATCTCGCACCTCACTCGAAAGGGTGAGGTGTCGTCACCTCTATAAGTTTTTTCGAAAGTTGTTGTCTTCTGAATCTATATCTGTATAATAAAGAACATCGTCTGCCCGCTACTACATTCTATTCTTTTTCTTCTGTTTCTAATTATACTATCTACTCTTGTACTTTTATTTTATTGGAGTTTGTAATGCCATTGTATGATGTTCGAGTTTTGGAAACAGGAGAAGAAAGGGAATTGATGTGCACATATTCTTCTCTCAAGGAAAGGGTCGACGCAGGAGAAATTGAGATCGTTCATAAGTCTGCTGCTATGACTGTCACGGGAGTTGGAGGCACTTTGAGTAAAACTTCTGATGGTTGGAAGGACTTACTTAAATCAATAAAGAAAGGTTCAGGAAGAGACAACACAATCCACAACTAAGGTTTTTTGTTATGCAGTCAGTTAAAAGAAAAAGAAACGACGCACCACGCAAACTAAGAATAGATGACCTCGGAGTGTTTGACCCGTTGACAGACAACCAGAGGGTTGCTCGCGAGTCATGGAAGGAAGGGGATAACCTCGTTCTCAGTGGTTCTGCTGGGACAGGAAAGACGTTCACCGCACTATACCTTGCTCTACAAGATGTGATGGACAAGTCTACTCCATACGAGAAAATTCACCTCATACGCTCTGTCGTACCAACAAGAGAAGTTGGGTTTCTCCCTGGAACAGCAGAAGAAAAATTACTTCCGTTCATAACACCATACATGGCAATAACCAACGATCTGTTCTCCCAAGCGGGATCCTACGACCAATTGGTCGAGCAAGGTATCATAGAGTTTCATTCAACCTCCTTTATCAGGGGAACTACCTTCGACAATTCAATCATAGTTGTCGACGAGATGCAGAACTTAACATTCCATGAACTTGATTCTGTCATCACGCGGGTTGGTATCGAATCAAGGATTATGTTTTCTGGCGACTACTATCAGTCGGACTTTGTAAAGGCAGGAGATCGAAACGGGGTGCACAAATTCTTAGAGATAATTGAGGTTCTTAAGAACTTCTCAATCGTAGAATTTGGTTGGCAGGATATTATACGGTCAGACTTTGTAAGAGATTACATCATGACCAAAGAAATGATACAGAGAGAAGAGAAATGATGGACGAACGAAGACTGAAAATAGACATCACGCGAGACGAAGGAAGGGTTGACGAGATCTACAGTTGTAGTCTTGGACACAAGACCTTTGGCATAGGTCACCTTGTTCTTGAGACAGACCAAGAATACGGACTGCCCGAAGGAACGCCGGTCAGCGATGCAAGGATCGAGAGTTGCTTTGAAGAAGATCTAGACGCAGCAATCATCGATGCCGTGGTGCTATACGGAGAAGATCTTTGGTGGACGCTCCCTGGCGATATCCAAGAAATACTCGTCAACATGTCATTCAATCTGGGGCGAACTCGACTGAGCAAGTTCAAGAAGATGAATAAGGCAATTGCCGAAGGCGACTGGAAAGAGGCAGCAAAGGAAGGTCGAGACAGTCGTTGGTACAAGCAGGTCGGTAATCGCGCAGAGCGACTCATGACTCGCATGGAGGAATTCCGTGGATGAAAATAAAATAGAAGGCGATGTTGAGGTAAAACTCGACACATTCATGCAAATTGTCGATGAGAACTCAAAACTTAAAGACGAAATTCGAGAACTCAAGAGCAAGTCTGAACACAACCCGCACCAGTACTGGGTGCACATCGCAAGAACCGTTGACGCTTGGAGGATATTTCCCCGAGCATTCATCACCGTATACATGTTTCTCTTGTACTACTGTACTATGTGGTTCATGGATTTAGACGAACCAGAACTGTCTCAAGCAGGACTTATAAGTACTGTTATCGGAGCAGGTGCTGCATGGTTTGGATTGTACACCCGCTCAAATGGAGACGGTGGTGATAAATGAATATAAAATTTCGAATGATATATCAGGTCGCAGTTGGACCGAAGTCTAAACTCTACGAACATTGCATAGATTCCGTTGCCAAGTACTGTAAGAAGTATGGTATTGAACACATCGTGCAGCGCGAACCTATCCTCCGGATATGCCCCGACATATTCGCTACGAACAGGTCTACTGAATCCTACAAGAAACACGGTGGGTTTCTTCCCATCTACGAAAAAGAAAATGCATTTGATTACTTTGATCGGTTTAACGACATTGCTATAATCGACGCAGACATCTACATTCGCCCAGACGCGCCAAATATCTTTGAACACTTTGATAGTTCTGCCTATGATTTTGGCGCAGCGGTTGAACGCGATATGCCGATTACTCCTGAGTACGCGCAGAAGATACACAACTACTCGCGGATGCAGTACAGCAATTTGAAAGATGTCGAGTGGCACTGGAATAGTCTGGGCGCGAAGTTCTATAACATGGGCATGATTGTCATGAACGAGTCTATCGTCAAACACTTCAAGGGTCAGAATGCTCGAGAGTTTCTGAACCGAGTCGAGTTCAAACGATTCGTCGACGGTGACGGTGCTTGGAAATGGGCAACTGACCAGACCCTGCTCAACTGGTGGGTGAAGAAAGTCCCATTGCAGGTGCAGGATATGGAGTGGAAATTCAACGCACTTTATAAAGGTGTGACGGACGAAAGGGTACAGGAAGCATATTTCGTTCATTTCTTTTTGAAGAATAAGTTGCCAGAAAACGGCGAGAACGTGAATGCGTTAATGAGGGATATTGTATAATGGTATTTGAGAACCAGAAGAAGTTGTTTGTCCACATCCCTAAATGTGCAGGGATGACTATTCGTAGGAGTCCAGTATTGGCACCTTATCTCGTAGTTGCCACACCGAATAATCACATCTCACCTGAGTACACGAAAGAGTTACACAAGGTGATGGCAAAGAACAAGGACCACCATGGAAACGAACACGCACGATGGAGGGATATCAAACCCTCCGTCAGAAACCTCTACGCCGCTTTTGCTGTTGCAAGAAACCCTTGGGATCGAGTGGTCTCCCGTTACTTTTTCGCAAAGAAGGTTATCGAAGTTGAGAAGAAGGAACCCGTCGGAAAGCACAAGATCGACTCCTTCGAACACTTCCTCGAAGAACGACATGATTGGGGCGGCAAAGATTATCTTTGGCACCGAGCTATCCGTGGTTGGTATCCTGCTGCCCATCATGTTTGCAATTCTGCCGGAGAACTCAAGTGTGACATGATGCGGTTTGAGCATCTGAACTCAGACCTCGAAGCATACTTCGATGTAAAAAAAATGTCTCGTGCTCGTAACGTGACCGCCTTAAACAAGGGCACCTACCAGGATATCTACACCGACAAGACCATTCAGATTGTTGCCGACTGGTATGCCGAAGATATTAAATTATTTGGATACGACTTCGACACTGGTGCACAAAAGAACTACTGGAGACAAACACGATGATGGGTAGCAGCACAAACCGAGACTCTAAAGATATTATGCACTTGGTTGATAAAGGCACTGTCGGTGCAGAGATTGGAGTATGGAAGGCAAACACATCTGTCAACTTCGTCAAACGTGGAGTCAAGGAACTTCACCTCGTTGATGCTTGGAGTGTCGAGGTCTACAAGGAAGGTTTCGGTGAGACAGGTGAGTGGGGCAGTTATGAAAACTACCTCCAACGATATAAGCACATCACCGGCGGTACGAAAGAAGAGCACTTCAAGGCATACTACGACAAGACTTACAACGAGGTCGTGGAACGATTCAAGAAAATGGAACACGTCCATGTCCACCGTATGTCATCTAACGATTGGTTCGCAAAACAAGAAGATAACTACTTCGATTGGGTGTACTTAGATGGCGACCATTCTTATGAAGGTGTGCTACGTGACCTACAGAGTTCATACCGTGTCGTGAAGGATGGTGGTATCATTTTAGGTGATGACTACGCATGGCCATTCCAGAAGCATGGTAAGGTCGGAGTAACAAAGGCGGTGAAAGAGTTTGCAACAAAACACGGTCTTACATTACGTCAAGAAGGTTCAACATCACAATTTAGTATTCAATTATAATGATAAATGCTTATATCATAACAATGTCGGATAACGAAACTTCCTTCCAAGGGAGTCACACGACCCGATACAAAGCACACCGTTGGATAAGGCAGGTAAACGACACTCTGCAGTTCCAAACGTTTGAAGCATCACAACCAAAAGACATATATCCCCACATACAAGAAGTCTTTGGTAAACAGGTTGCTTGGACTTGGCCGACTCGAACAGAAGATGATGGATACTGCTTGTACACTGGGTTGTACAAAAGGACTTACCAAGCAGCAGACCAGAACAAGGTCGTGGCGTGTGCGCTGAGTCATTACCGTCTATGGAAATTATGCGCGGAATCAAACAAACCGATTATGGTACTTGAGCACGATGCAGAATTCTTTCGAGACTTTGACGTATCTTCTATTATGCTAGATCCTAAATGGGGTGCTGTTGGGTTAAATGACCCGAGAGGAAATACTCGCAAGGGGCAGACGTTCCATGCAAAAGTCGCACAGTGTGGGGAAGGTATTCACCGAGTACCCATCATCGACGAACCGACAGAACTGCCTCTACCAATGGGACTTGCTGGCAACAGCGCATATATAATAAGACCTGCGTTTGCGAAGAAACTTCTCGCAGAAGTGGAGCGAATAGGGATGTGGCCAAACGATGCTGTTATGTGTCGTCAGTTATTTCCCGAACTGAAAGTCTTGTACCCGTATGCGACAAAGGTTAGAAGGATGGGTTCGACCACTACATCATGAAAGGATATGTGATAACTATCAGCGATGTCCCGCAATCTGAGCAGGTGGCAAAGCGTTGCATCAAATCAGCGCAGAGGGTTGGATTTGAAGTCCAACCGTTCTGGGCAACTTCTCCTCGCCATGGCGTCGAACAGTTTGCTGCATCAGAAGGGATACCCACCGAAGGTTTTAAAGAAGTTTATTCCCGATACATAAATTGCCTCGCCGCTTTTTGTTCCCACTACAGGTTGTGGCAAAAGTCGTATGAAGAAAACGAAACTTTGATGGTGCTTGAACACGATGCATATTTCGTCGACGAGATTCCTTCCAATGCTTTCGGCGGAATTATGTCTTTCGGCAAACCAAGTTATGGAAAGTATGTCACCCCACAATTGATTGGTCGAAACAAACTCATCTCGAAACAATACCTTCCTGGCGCACATGCATATGCAGTCACTCCATATGGCGCAGGAAAATTAATCGCCAAAGCAAAGGAGTGTGCTGGACCAACCGACATTTTTATCAGCAATAAGAATTTTGATTGCGTTGAGGAATACTACCCCTGGCCGGTTGAAGCGAGGGACTCTTTCTCCACAATACAGCAGCAGCAGGGTTGTCTCGCCAAACACAATTATAATGAGACCTACGAATTGATATGAAAGAAGTATTCTTGACAGGTTGTGATAAAAACACTGAGTGGCAATTGCCGTGGTTCATAGACAACTATAAGAAGCACTGCAAACTCCCGCTGGTTATCGCAGACTTTGGTATGTCTGAGGATATGCTCGCGAACATTTCTTCGTTCGCAGAAGCATCGTTTCCAACTGCTCGCGCAGGTTGGTTCTCGAAGATAGAAGCAATTCTGCGCGCCAGCAGAAAGTATGATAAGGTCTGTTGGTTAGACACGGATTGTCAGGTAACGTCGGATCCGACGGGAATCTTTCGGTACACTGAGAAGAATAAACTGACAATGGTCGTTGACCACCCTTGGTCTACGCGCAGACCACAACTCGGCGAGTGGTACAACTCTGGCGTGGTTGCTGTAGAAGGAACCCCCATAGTCTTACCCCAGTGGTTAGAACGTTCGCGAGACGGCAACTACAGAGGCGACCAAGAGGCATTACACGACTACATCGGAGGTTGCCCGATTAAACGTATAAGTACAATCTCTGTCGCTCCGCACAAGTACAACGTACTGAGACTTGACGTGGTCGACAACAACGTGCCAGAGGGTGGAGTTATCATGCACTGGACTGGCGAGAAAGGAAACCAAGAAATACGGAAACAGATAGGACTATGACGAAGAAGTTATATATTCTGGGCAACGGGGACATGGCACAAATGATGCCAGAATCCATTCGGCAAGGTGACCGAGATGGAAAACTTATAATCTGCAACCAACCGCCATTTGCGGTGCGTGACCCATATACCACCTGCATCGTCGATTTCAAGATGTGCTTTGCCCTTGCCGAGGGTTCTATTTCTCTCGACCCATACTACTGGGTTTGCGGTACAAGACCAAAAACCTTCATGGAAGCAAACGCATCGTTCCATATGAAACACTCTCATCAAATACGCGAGTTCTATACCACTGTCCCCAAATATGCGGGAGATGGACCCCAAGGCGCAACAAACTTCAACTGCGGTCACTTGGCAACCCACTATGCCGCCACAAGGCACCAACCGGAAGAAATTCACATGTTTGGGTTTGATTCTATATTTGACCACAACATGCGCTCCTACACTGACGTCGTACTCAATAGCGACCGAAGTGGAGGAAACAACTTTCGCCTTCTCGATATTTGGCGTCCTATCTGGAATGGGATATTCAATGAGTTCGCTCACATAGAATTTGTCCTATACCACAAACACGCTAACCCCAAAATTCAGACTCCTCCCAATGTGCGGTTTGTAACCTCCTCGTAAGTTATTGATTCTATTCAGGTTTCTCGATCTTGTCTTTGGACCCTATTTGAACGATAATAGATGTTCAAGTTGAGGAGAAACTATGTCAAGATACTACTGCGACCACTGTGATACAGTGAAGGACAAAGACTACAGTCCTTGTAGCGAATACACCGATAGTGAGAATCACACGTCACTGGTGTGCGAGGAATGTGTCTACGCTCTGGAAGAGGAATTCGAAACAGAAATCCCCGATGAGGTAAGTTGTTGATTCTATTCAGGTTTCTGGATGTTGTCTTTGGACTGTGATTGAACGATAATAGATGTTCTGGTTGAGGAGAAGTATATGAAAAAGAAGATGAATATCCGTGAGTTCCGATTGTTCGTGAGTGCTGCTGAAGCGTATGCTTCTCTGTCTGGAAATATCAAGGGTGATGGTTCTGTGAACTGGGACTTCGTTGCCGCTGATCTCCACATCAACAACTTCATCGGTAACTTCCGTGATGAAGACATCGAGGCAGTGCTTTGTGCCGCCGACTTGGGTATTGACCCCGAGATGATCATCGAGACTGTAGAGGTCATCGAGGAAGCATAATGAAAGATTTGACTATTCAAGAACTGAAGACCGAAATACGCCAGTTTTATCGTATGCTGGATTCTCTGCCCATGAACAAGACCGTTTCGCTCGAGGAGTGCCAGCGGTTGGACGAACTCAAGGCAGAACTGAAGAAGCGAGGAGTATAGTGGTGAATAAACAACGAAGCGAATCTTGGCGAATGACCACCCATGACCGTAACGACCCCGAGTTGTTAAAAATCAAGGCGAACATAAAGTGGGTCAACGCAACCCACAAACAGATGGGAATTCCCGAACGCAAACGTGTGTTGGTTCGAGGACGCGTCCCCGTTGCAGGTTCAAGGTATGATTGGTGCGGTAACATTGTGGGTGGTCTGGATTGCGCCACACGGTTTGATGTTTATGTTTATGAGAGATACACCCGATGACAACAACTCACATTGAGACCCCGAAGAGGGGATTCGACTGGTACTTGAAATGGGTATCAACCTTTCTTGTGCTCGCGAGTGTAGCGTTCCGCGCTGCTGGCGCGGAGTATAGGGAATTCGATCTGGTGTTAGGATTCAGTGCCAGCATTGGTTGGTTGGTTGTTTCCATTATCTGGAAAGACCGCGCACTGATTCTACTCAATGCCGTCATGGCGTGTATCCTCGCGTCATCCATTATACCATTGGTGTTGTGATATGAAAGAAGAAAAGAATGAATTGTTTTATGTTGGTTATGTTTGCATAATCGTGTGGATGTGTTTGGAGTTGAATATATGAGTAAAATTACGTTGTACAAGAACCACGGTAAGTCCATTGGTTCGTGGGAAGGTTGGACAGAAGGCGCAGTTGTCTATAGTTCTTCTGTAACCAAACTTGGCGGGAAGTGGGTCACCAGTAAGTACACTGCTGTCGGAAAGAACATCGGGCGGTCGAATGAGACCACACCCGAAGAACAGGCAGTTCTCGAGAACATCAGCAAGTCAAAGCGAAAGATCGACAAAGGGTATGTCAAGACGAAGAAGGCAGCGGAAGCACCCGCAACTAATGCGCTTGGTCTGAAGAAACCCATGCTGGCGACCTCTCTGGATAAGGTCAAACCAGAAAGCATTGAGTGGGCGACTGCCTGTGTACAGCCCAAGCTGGACGGGCACCGTGCATTGTTTGTCGATGGTGTTCTGTATTCTCGCTCGGGCAAGGTTATCAACCTGCCTCACATCGTTGATGCTATCAATGAATCAGGGTGTCAGGGTCTACACCTCGACGGTGAGTTGTACCTGCATGGCAAGACGCTACAGGAACTGGGATCTCTCATCAAGAAGTTGACTCCGGAGTCCGAGCAGGTCGAATACCACATCTACGATCAAATCGACGACCGGCCATTCAAAGACCGCATCATGGATCTAACAGACCATCGACTCAACAACGATTGGGACAACGTCCTGCAAGCGGTTGAAACTTACGCAGTCGCCAACCTGGAAGAGGTGATGGACTTCCATACCATGTATCGCAATGGCGGTTACGAAGGCACCATGTTGCGCTTTGGCGAAGATGGTTACGGGACTGACAAACGGTCACGCAAACTACTCAAGGTCAAAGAGTTTCATGACGCAGAGTTCAAGGTCATCGGATATGAAGAAGGCAAACCATACATTCGCGGTAACAAGAAATATCGTGTCCCTGTCTGGATCTGTGAGACCGAGTCCGGTGGGACATTCAATGTCACAGCAGCAGGGAACATGCATGAGAAAGCAGTTGAGTGGGAAAACCGAGACGAGTGCGTTGGTAGTATGCTGACAGTCAAGTTCCACAATATGTCGAAGGACAATATACCACAATTGCCGATAGCATTGCAGTGGAGAGATGACCTGTAGTTGTCTTTTCAATCCGGTTGACGATAATAGATGTATGATTAAGGAGAAAGTGCATGAGTGAAGAGAAATTAACTTTAGCGAACACACCCACGAAGGAAGTGGTTGTGGGACAAATGAAGCGTGGGGTGGTAAACTTCAAGTTTGAGAAGGCGAACGGGGAGTTGCGAGAGATGAACGCTACTCTACAGAACACGGCGATTGACCCGAAGCAACACAAAGAGACATCACCCAACCCTCCAACAAACTCGCCCGACCTCGTTGTTTGTTGGGACGTTGATGCTGGCGGATGGCGTTCGTTCAAACTCAGCACCCTCACCGAATATAATGGAGCATTGTGATGAGTGATTTAGATCACCTTCTGACCCCCGCGCAAAAACGCGCACGAAAGAAAGAAGAAAAGAAAAACGCGATGCTCGAAGAAATGGGCGTTGCCCCTCGAGAGAAGACCAAGGTCAAGCGAACCCGTAAACCTATGTCGCCTGAGCAGAAAGCAGCAGCGGTTGAACGTTTGGCAGCAGCAAGAGCGAAGAAGAACGAAGGCAAGGCACCAAACTGCCACCCTGACGTTGCTGCCCTTGACGACTCCCACCCTTTGAATTATGCGAAGACCAAGCAAATCTTGAAGGACTGGAGAGATAAGTTGCGCGCAATGCGTCACCAGAAGGATTCGAAAGAGTCTGCTGCGCGAGCAGAATACCAGATCGCACAGGCGTATGTTAAGAACCTTTCTACTTACATCAAAGACGGTGTTTATCTGGACCACAAATATGGTGCAGACCGAGAAGGGGTTATGAACACAATCTGTTTGGTTCCCGCGAAGAACCCAGACGGCACAATTAAGAGAAACATCGGAACTTACTATTCGGATATCGATGAAGTTTGGACCCATGAACTCGCAAAGGAGTATGCATGACAGAAGAACGAGAGGAACTGGTAGGGATATCCCGCGCAACATTCGATTGGATTATTACCTATCTCAGAGAAAGACCATATGGGGAAGTAAGAACTCTTATGGATGAACTCGAGCAGAATACTCGAATTATCCGTGTTGAAGTTCAGGAGGAGACCCCCGATGAGTGACGAACCGAACCAACTCGAATTCCTCACCAAGTCCAAGTTCAGCAAACTTGTTGAGTCCGCAGTACAACAACACCGACTGTCCTACATGGATGCTGTTCTGTATTGTTGCGAAGAAAATAAGATAGAACTCGAGGACGCCAAGAAGTATGTTTCGACTGTGATTAAATCCAAGTTGGAAGCAGAGGCGATGAGTCTCAATTTCCTCGAGAAGTCTGCACAACTGCCCGTTGAATAGGCAGTTGTTGACATCTCAATCCCATTGCTGTACTATATACTAATGGCGCATACTGCCATATAAACTTTTAATACTTCAGTTATACAAGGAAACAAACATGGATTTATCACAATTAAAATCACGTCGTTCTGACATCAGCAAACTGGTTACTGCCGCGCAAGAAGCGGGTGGTGGCGAAAAAACTAACCGAGACAACCCCGATATCTGGAAACCGACTGTGGACAAAGCACAGAATGGTTATGCTGTTATCCGTTTTCTCCCCTCCGAAAGCGAAGTGCCTTGGGTTCGATACTGGGACCACGGTTTCAAAGGTCCAACCGGAAAGTGGTACATCGAGAAGTCTCTGACCTCCCTCGGTGAACAAGACCCTCTGGGCGAGCACAACACCAAGTTGTGGAACTCCGGTAACGAGGAAGACCGAGAGACAGTTCGTAAGCAGAAGCGTCGACTTCACTACGTCTGCAACATCTTGGTCATCTCTGACCCTTCTGCCCCCGAAAACGAAGGCAAGGTATTCATGTACCAGTTCGGTAAGAAGATCTTTGATAAGATTAACGACATGATGTCTCCCCAGTTCCCTGGAGAAACTCCTGTTGACCCGTTCAACCTGTGGGAAGGTGCCGACTTCCAGTTGAAGATTCGTCAGGTCGAAGGTTATCGCAACTATGACCGTTCTGAGTTTAAGCAACCCTCGCAGTTGCTTGACGGAGACGAGACTAAACTGCAGACCGTCTTGAACGGACTCCACGACATTAACCAGTTTGTTGATCCAGCAAACTACAAGTCGTATGATGCCCTGCAAGCAAAACTGTCGGAAGTTCTGGGCGTTTCTGCTCCCTCGACTATCGCCAGTGAAGTTGCTGCGGACATCAAGGTAGAGGAAGCACCTGCTGCTCCCGCTGCTCCCGCTCCCGAGGTTGCTGTCAGTGCTGCTGCTGCAACTGCTGAGGAAGCAGGGGATGGCGGTGACGAGGATGCGTTCTCCTACTTCCAGAAGTTGGCAAACGCTGACGACTAAACCCCGATGGGTTCAAACTTTAAGCACCCTGCGGGGTGCTTTTTTATTCTCGAAAAAACATCCTCGTCGCTGTATAAATAAACCTATGGACGAGAACCTATTCAAAGTATACAAAGATCAACTCGAGGCCGAGGGTCTAGACGCTAACACAAAGGCATCCCGCGATTGGTTCTTCGACAAGATGGACGAGATTGGCGGACTGACTGTCAATAGGAACAGAACAAAATCCCAGTTGCCCGTCACGGGAACATATTTTATCGGAAGGATGTATATGTTCTTCTATAAACCACTCAACATCTTAGACATGAAATACTATGACAGGTTTCCGCTTGTCATCATACTGGATAGATACAAGACGGGTTTCTTGGGTTTGAACCTGCACTATCTACCAATAGACCTGAGGCAGAAACTGTATTACAATTTGCTTCGAAGAGTAAGCAACACAAAGTTCGACAGGACAACGCGACTCAAAATCGACTACGAATACCTGCTCGGCAAAACCTTTCTCCGCGAACACCGCCCCTGCGTCAAGAGATATCTCTACTCGCAGATAGTGGGCAAGGTTGCTAATGTTCCTGGGAATGAGTGGGAGGTTGCTGTACATCTACCGACAGCATACTTCAGAAAGGCGACCGAGACTAGGGTACACAAAGAAACGCGGATACAAGCAAGGAAACCGCTATGAAATTGTCAACCATTTTTAATACAGACGCTTTTAGGACGCTACTCGATGATGCGAGCGGACTTGCTTCTAGTAACAGGTTTCGCGTCACACTGCCTTCTATCGACCGTTCCTTGAAGGCAGATGGAACCACGCTAGTAGACAGAACCAACCTGCGCGACCTTGGACTTCTTTGCACAGCAGCAAGGATTCCAGGAAAGAACATTTCCGTTGTTGACCGTAACATCGGACTGGAACAGGTCAAGGTTGGTAATGCTTTCAATTATGGAGACGTTATATTAACCTTCTACCTCACCAACGAATACTCTGCTCGGAAATACTTCCAGAACTGGTTGGATTGCATTGTATCCCCGACACCCCCGTTTAACGCAGGTTTTCATTCAAACTATGCCAAGAGCGTGACGGTTCAACAATTGAACAAACTTGGCGAAGTTAAATATGAAGTCGAGTTGATCAAAGCATTCCCGACAACTATAACAGAAGTCGAACTAAATAATCAAGCACAATCAACGGCACTAGAACTTTCTGTGTCTTTGACATTTTCACACTTTATCGTCAAGGAAGACTTGAACGGAGCATAATATAATGGCATTACCAAGGATAAATGAGACACTCAATTTTACGATGACAATTCCTTCAACTGGGCAACGTGTAAAATATCGACCATACTTAGTGAAAGAAGAAAAGATTTTACTACAAGCATTTGAGTCCAAAGATATGCATATGTGTTTATCTGCAATGGGCGATACCTTGAAGTCATGCCTCGACGAAAGAGAATCTGTTGATATCAATAAACTGACCACGTTTGATATTGAATATATGTTCACCCAACTTCGATCAAAGTCTGTTGGTGAGACATCTACTATCCGGATTACCTGCGATTGCGGAGAACCAAATGATTATGTTGTTGACTTGGACGCCCTCTCTGTTGAAACTCCTGAACGTTCCGACCCCAACTATAACTTGGTGGAAATAACAGGCAACATTAGGGTTGAGATGCAGTATCCTAACTACGAAAAACTCTTAGAAACTACGGCGACATATAATCAGGATGTCGGGGATAAGAACTCGAATAACATTCTCAAGACCCTTTCGAGTTGCATTTCTGCTGTTCTCACTGAAGAAGAGAGGATAGAAGCGAAAGATCAAAGCGCGCAGGAGATGGAAGAATTCCTGTCCTCTATGACAGCATCCCAAATGAAGGGTTTGACCGATTTCGTAGAATCTGCTCCAAAACTCAAGCACCTTGCCGAGTTTGATTGCACCGCATGTGGAAAGAAAAATTCTCTGGAGTTGTCAGGGTTATCTGATTTTTTCTAGTAACCCTGTCCCATGATAACCTTGTGAACCATTACAAGACCAACTTCTCTTTGATGCAGCACCATAAATATAGTTTGACCGAGTTGGATAATATGTTACCGTGGGAGAGGGCAATCTATGTCGCGCTTCTTATAGAATACATCAGAGAAGAAAACGAAAAGATCGAACAAAGACAGTCTGGTATGAGAACATAGTGTTAAAACCAACCGCGTTCTGTATAAATAGTGTCAGTCCGAAGATAATATGGTAAGGCAATGTCGACCTTAGTAGAAGTAACTCAAGAACTGGAAGTGTTGAACGAAAGTCAGTTCCGTATAATGGAAGCCACTGACAATTCTGATTACCTGTTAAAGGAAATCAACAGCACCTTAATTTCTATCGAGGAAAGTATATTAGACTTCTTAGATATCGTTCCAAAAACGGTCGACGAAGGGTTTGTAAGTTTAGTTGAGGCAGATGCTAAATCCGATAAGATGAAAAAACGCGGAGATGAAATTGAGGAGCAGAAGAAGAAGAAGAAGGATACTGAAGGTTTCTTTTCGCCATTCGCCAAAGCTATCGATGATGCCCCTAGCATAACAGAACTCTTGGACAATTTTCTTCCTATAACCGCTTTAATGTCAGGTTTGGGTGCTGCTTTCGGGGTATTAGCAGGAACCATAATCCCAGCAATACCATTGATCCTCGGTATTGTTGCTGTCGTCGCCGGAATAGTCGCGGGGTTGGATGAGGCAATGGATTACTTCAATAATCAAGAAGGTTCTCTTGGAGATAAAATCTTGGCGGGGATAGAAGGGTTCCTTGTTGGTTTCTCTGAATTCTTTCTCAAACCCCTTGATTGGGTAAAGGACATTCTTTCTGATGGCGCGAAAAAACTCTTTGGCGAGAATAATAAAATAAGCGATCTTCTGGATTCTTTTAGTTTCTTCGAAAAGTTCAGGGCAATTATTCGAAACGTCTTTGTCCTGATTGGTGACGTCGTAGAATCATTCCAAGCACTACTTGAATATGCCCAACCTCTTATTGACAAACTCTCTGAGGCGATTTCTTGGATCTCTTCTAAACTTGACCTGTTACCAGATTGGTTGAAGAGCGATGCCCCCAAGACAGACCTTACTGCCTTGACCCCGAAAGAGACGAACGATGCAATGGATGAAGTCATGCAGAATAGTTTTTATGAAAAGAACGGGTTGTTACAGAACTCGACGATAGATGAGTCGATGCTTGAATCTGCCACACCTAAACAACTGCAGGCCATTGTAGAAGACAATGACTTGAGCAGCGATCAAATGCGAATGGTTCAAATGCGATTAGAAAAGATTACGCAAACTGGTGTTTACCGCCCCGCGCCCGACTACAACCCACACGACCCAACCAACCCTCCTCCATTAAGTCCGCAGGAACAGAAAAAGTTAGACAGTTTCAAAAAGACAGCACCTCCTCCAACTAATGTAAAGTTTTCGGTCGTAAACCCCGAATCAGGAAACGCTGTTTTATATAATGATAACAAAACAGCAACTGTCGCCGCATCTGCTATTGGTTCTGAAGTTCGGGTTGTCTCTTCCGGAGGCAATTTGATGCAGAGTGCCTTGAACCCGCAACCTCAATTACAGCTTTCTTCTCCAAGCGCAACTCCTATGATTTTCCCTATTGTTGACCGTGTATCTCTTTCGCACACTATGGCGACGGAAAATAGCAGACTCTCCAACAACAT